>Ga0209512_1003694_pt1 | contig 14204 bp, 14 predicted proteins | sample frozenSSSSmetaG_FD_184142 | JGI IMG/M metagenome (GOLD analysis project Ga0209512, IMG submission 184142) | Glacier valley bacterial and archeal communities from Borup Fiord, Nunavut, Canada, to study Microbial Dark Matter (Phase II) -... | ecosystem: Environmental > Aquatic > Freshwater > Ice >... | reverse complement strand
CGAAATGCGCTTGCCGTTCCGCAATTGCGCTCACCGGGCGCGCTTCAAATTCGCTCAGATAGCCGTCCATCAATTGCAGGCGTTTATCCGCATCATCATCGCCGTAAAAGAAGATCAGCGCATTGGACGGGTGATAATACGTTTCGTGGAACGCTTTGAACTCCGCATAGGTCAAATCCGGGATCACTTTCGGATCGCCACCCGCATCGACGCCGTAATGCGTATCGGGGAATAATGATACTTGCGAATAGGTGCTCAGCATACTATCCGGTGACGAGTAATTGCCCTTCATTTCGTTGAACACGACGCCCTTGAAGATCAGCGGATCGGCTTCACTTTCGAGTTCGTAGTGCCAGCCTTCCTGTTCCAGCGTTTGCGGCGTGATGCGCGGATACAGCACGGCGTCCATGTACACATCGATCAGATTGTACAGGTCTTGCACATTCTGACTGGCGACCGGGTAGCATGTTTTATCGGCAAAAGTGATCGCGTTCAGGAACGTATTGACCGAACTCTTGATCAGTTCGACAAACGGCTCTTTCAGCGGATATTTGCGTGAGCCGCACAAAACGGAATGCTCCATGATGTGCGCGATGCCGTTGGATGAAGTGGGCGGCGTGAAGAAATTGATCCCAAAGCATTTGTTGGTATCGTCATTTTCCATCGAAAGCAACTGCGCGCCCGTCTTGTTGTGACGGTACAACCGCGCGTTGGTGTTGAGTTCGGGAATGCGCTGTTCGCGGACGAGTTCAAAACCATGTGCCATTTTAACTGAGTCTTTCTGTGTTCTAGCGATGCAATATGCTAATCCCCTGATTTTAGCAACAGCGTCGCTAATTACGAAAGATTAGAATACGTGTTCAAGTGCCGAGTTTCGGTTTGGATTGCGCCTGTTCGATGATCAAGACGGTTGCCACGCCCAATGCAAACGCGATCAGATCAAGCGGATCAAAGATGCTGCCGAGAGTCATTTCCGCGATAAATGTGTGCGGGATTGATCCGGCAGCGAAGAACTTGATGACCTCGACCAGCACCCCTGACAGGAAAACTGCTCCGGCTAAATAGTATCGCCAGCGATCGCTCACCCAAAACCGCGCGACCAGATACATACACTGGACGACCAACCAATCGCCCACATGCCCACGCACGAACGGCCAGAAGGGGCCTCGGTAGATCAATACAAAAACGGCTCCAAGCAATGTGACCGCGATATACAATAAACGTTTGGAACGAGTCATCTTGACCTTTTCGAGAATAAAGACTTGCAAATAAATAGAAAATACTAGCCACTTCAGAATGTAGACACGTTTTATGAAGCGTATTATAGCTTTAGACTTTACGCAGTTGAGATGAAATAATAAAATAAGAGACATGAACAAAGCCAAATGCCACTGTCCAAAGCTCAATTAGAGCTACCTTCAGCGGTTTTTCGTTGGCAAAGCACAAATAATAGTTCGATCATGGCTTTTCGTATTTCGCCAAGTTACACCACGCGCATGGATAACCTTTACGGGCAAATCATGTATACAATCGATAGTGTCGATGCGGCACTTGGACACAATATCCGCACCGGATCGATTGACCTATAATCGTTTGGGACTGCGCGTTGTGAGCGCCGCCGCCTGACCCGTTTTACATGCTCCAAAAGTAGAAATAGAAAGCGAAACGATAATGAGTATCACTGCCCGCCTTAATCGTCTGTTTGCGCCCGATGGCAACTGCTTCGATGTGGCCGTCGATCACGGTTTCTTCGGTGAACGCAGCTTTTTGAACAGCATCGAAGATATGAATTCAGTCGTGGCTACGCTCGTGAACGCTGCGCCAGACGCGATCCAACTCAGCCCCGGAAACGCGCCGATCCTGCAAAATATCCCTGGCAAACATAAACCAGCGCTGGTTTTACGGACCGATATTGCGAATATTTATGCCAATAAGCTGGCGCGTGTCCTGTTCAGCCAGTTGATTGAAAATCCGCTGGAACAAGCGCTGCGATTAGATGCGTCGTGTGTCGTCGTCAATTTGCTGATGCTGCCCGATCAGCCGGAAGTGTATCACCAATGCGTCGCGAACGTGTGCAAGCTCAAGCCGGACTGCGAACGTTACGGAATGCCGCTCATGGTTGAGCCGCTGGTCATGCAGGATAACGCCAAAGCAGGCGGCTATATGGTCGATGGCGACATCGATAAGATTTTGCCACTGGTTCGGCAAGCCGTTGAACTCGGCGCGGACATTATCAAGGCCGATCCAACCGATGATGTGGGTGATTATCATCAGGTGATTCGAGTCGCGGGTGATAAACCCGTTTTGGTACGCGGCGGCGGCAAAGCGCCTGAAGCTGAAATTCTGGCGCGCACTCAGCAGTTGATGCAGCAAGGCGCGCGCGGAATCGTCTACGGGCGCAACGTGATTCAGCACCCGAACCCGGCGGGGATCACGCGTGCGCTGATGTCAATTGTCCACGATGGCGCGACACTCGAAACCGCCATGCGCTATCTGACCTTACCCGCGAATGCTTAATTGGAGATCAAAAACAGCATGGCAATAGCACGTAAAGAAATTCGGTTCGGCATTATTGGTTTAGGGTTGATGGGACGCGAGTTTGCGAGTGCTGCGGCACGTTGGGCGCATCTGCTCAATCTGGATTTTGTGCCGCGCATCACGGCGATTTGCGACACTAACCCGGCGCTCTATAATTGGTACACGGACAACTTCGAGGGCGTCAAACTGGTGGCCGCCGATTATCACGATTTGCTGAACAGCGATCAGGTCGATGCGATCTACTGCGCCATTCCGCACAATTTGCATCAGCAGGTGTATTGTGAGATTATCCAGGCAGGTAAGCATCTGTTAGGCGAAAAACCGTTTGGGATCGATCAAGCCGCGAACAGCGCGATCTTAGAAGTGATCGGGCAGCATCCGAATGTGATTGTCGCTTGCTCGTCCGAATTTCCGTTCTTCCCGGCTGCGCAAAAGATTATCCAGTTTATCGACCAAGCCCGGTTTGGGACGATTTTAGAGGTACATTCCGGCTTGCTCCACAGCAGTGATCTGGACCCGACAAAAAAGATCAACTGGAAGCGTCTGGTCGAGGTCAATGGTGCATATGGCTGTATGGGCGATCTGGGAATGCACGCGCTGCACATTCCGCTGCGCGCGGGTTGGATGCCGCAAAACGTGCGCGCCCTGCTGAGCAAAATCGTCACCGAACGTCCCGATGCAGCCGGGAACATGGTCCCCTGCAAAACGTGGGATAATGCAACGCTCGCTTGCGAAGTCGCCGCACAAGGACAACACTTTCCACTATATGTAAAGACCTACCGCATTTCGCCGGGGGACGCGAATAGCTGGTATATCCGCATCTACGGGACAAAATTCAGCGCCGAGTATTCAACCAAATATCCAAAGACACTCCGCACAATGGAGTACACGTCCGGCGGCGAACAAGCCTGGAAATCGGTTGACATCGGCTACGATACGGCCTACCCATCAATCACGGGCGGCATTTTCGAGTTCGGCTTCCCGGACGCAATGCTGCAAATGTGGGCTGCTTTTTGCGATGAACTGAGCAATGGCCGGGATCACATGCGCCAGCCGTTTTATTGTGCGACGCCGCACGAAACTGCACTGCATCATCGTTTGTTGACGGCTGCGCTGCGTTCCGGTGAGCAGCAGCAAGTCGTGACGCTTTAACTGCAATTTAAGACGCTACAAGGAATTACGAAAATGACGATTACAAAAAGTCAGTTGGAACAGTGGCAGCAACACGCCAAAGCCTACCTGGATCGCGCCGGAATTATTCTATCACCGGCTGAACAAGACCAAATCGAGATCGCGGACTTCGGGCTTGGCGAATTTGAGCAAACGGGGTTGGCGCTGGTCGTGTACATCAACACGGAGCGCGTGTGTGCTAAAGAGTTGATCATGTTCCCGCACCAGACTTGCCCAGAACATTTTCACCCGTCCGTAAACAATGAACCGGGTAAAGAAGAAACGTTCCGCTGTCGGGCAGGGGAAGTGTATCTGTACGTGACGGGCGAATCTGCTCAACACATCGCCGCCAAATTGCCCGCTGGACGCGAGTCAACCTACACCGTTTTTCACGAGATCATTTTGCGCCCTGGTGAACAATATACGATCTATCCAGAAACGTGGCACTGGTTTCAAGCCGGGTCAGCAGGTGCGGTGATCTCTGAATTCAGCACGCGCAGCACGGATGAAAATGACCTGTTCCGCGATGCGCAAATTCGACGGATGCCAGAAATCGGGGAATGAAAGTTAGCGGGTCAAGGAAATTATAAAAATTTGAGGTTTGATATGGTTGATCCTTTTGAGATCGTAGTCAGTGGGCATTTGTGTATTGATTTGATCCCGCATATGTCGAATGTTGCACCTGCTGACTTGGCAACGGCAGGTAAACTGTTCGAGGTAGGCGCAATGCAGATGTCCACGGGTGGCTGCGTGTCCAATACGGGGCTTACCTTGCAGCGTTTGGGAATACGTACCGGACTGATGGCCGTGGTCGGTGATGATTTGCTAGGCCAGGCTACCCGCGCTTTGCTGGCCAAACGCGACCCGGCTCTATGTGCTTTGATCACCGTGCAAGGCGGTCAACCAAGTTCATATTCTGTCGTGTTGACGCCTGGCGGCGCGGATCGCACATTTCTACATTGCACCGGAACTAATAGCACGTTTAACGCTGATAGCGTCGCTTATGATCTGCTGAGCGGGGTCAAGATTTTTCACCTGGGCTATCCGCCGCTCTTGCCGGGGTTGGTAGCCAATACAGGCGAAGGTTTGCGGACAATCTTTGAGCGCGTCAAAGTGTCCGGCATTGTCACGTCAATGGATATGGTCGTCCCCGATCCGCACAGTGACATGGGACGTGCCGATTGGCGTGCGATCTTACATGCGACGCTGCCTTTCGTCGATGTCTTTTTGCCGAGTATCGACGAAATTTGCTTCATGCTGCGCCCTGAAAAGATACAACCAGCTCCAACTATGCCGGACGCGATCCCTGTGTGGTTTTCAAGGAATTATCTGTCTGATTTGGCGGATGAGCTGCTGGATATGGGCGCAGCCGTTGTGGGCTTCAAATTAGGCGCATACGGGATGTATTTGAAAACGGCGCAAGCAGACCGCTTTGGATCATTCAAAAGCATCGAACTGGATGTAACGCAGTGGGCACAAAATGAAAGTTGGCAGCCTGCCTTTCAAGTTGAAGTGCGCGGAACAACAGGCGCAGGCGACTCAGCTTATGCGGGTTTTCTGACGGCACTTTTACACCATCAACCACCACAGAACGCGCTGCGTTGGGCGTGTGCTGTCGGGGCGTGTAATGTCGAAGCGGCAGACTCAACGAGCGGCGTTCAAACGTTGGAGGCGACACTGGAGCGCTTGCGAAATGGTTGGCCGGAGCGCTCAAATCTATTGACAGGTTTCAGTGATAATTTTGCCTGACTTTGAGTTGTTCCTCTATCAAAATCTTTTAGTCGGTGAATTCATTTTCTATACGCCTGAAGGCGGATAGTTTCAGCACGGAAAAGCGGTAGGATTCCCTGTAAAATAGTGAACCAGCGGACATGCCCGACGATCGCAAGGGATCGCATACGGTGTGCGACATTCAACATCATCTGGTGTGGCGGGGCGAGCTTGCCGAACGCGCACGCGACATCATCCGACAAATCTGCATGAGCCGTTACGCTCCGAGCCTTGTGTGCCCCCTTCAGCGAGTGGTATTTGAGATTACTGCTTCCAAACCACGAGCGAAGGAAGTTGCTTCTATTGGCTTCGAGAAATAGGCGGTGAAGCCAGCCAGGAATGCGTCTTCGCGGGTCTTTGACGTATGAAAGGCAGTAACGGCGATACATGGCAATTTTGCTGTTGCCGCTGTACCCTTGATTTGGCTAAGCAGCTCCCATCCGTCGCGTCCTGGCAATGCCAGATCGATAATCGCGGCGCGGTACTCATCTGGATGTTGAGCCAAATAAGTGATAGCCTGCTCTGTGTCCCCGGCGATATCAATCGGATAGTTGAGATAACCCAGAATGTGAGCAACAACAGCCTGGCTGTCAGGATCGTCTTCAACTACAAGGATGCGGGATTGAATTGCCATTTAGTACCTCCTAAATATTTAGATGTTCACTGAGTGACGGGATGGCGAGCAGCAGCTTGACGATTTGATCGATGAAGGTGTCAACCGTAAGCGGCTTAGTCAGATAATTATGGAAGCCTGCTGCTATTGCCCGTTCACGATCCCCTGTCATAGCGTGAGCGGTGAGCGCGATGATCGGAATTTCGCGCGTCGCCAAGGTTCAACTTTAACTTGTGAATGAGTTCCCAACCGTCCATTGACGGCATTGAGAGATCAGAGATGACAAAATCTGGTGAGGTATCGGTGATAACTGCCAATCCTTCCTTACCATCCATTGCCGGGTAAACTATTGCCCCGTAAAATTCGAGGATATAAGCCGCAACTTCGAGGTTGTCCGGTTCATCCTCAACGATTACGATTTTCCAACCTTGTAGCAGATTCGCTGGAATATTGCTCATGCTATGATTCCTTGTTGAACAATAGTTTTTTGCAGAGGCAGTGTTACGGTAAACGCACTTCCATTTCCAAGCTCACTCTGCACTGCAACGGTGCCACCCATCGCACGCGCGAGTTTTTGAACAATTGCTAACCCAAGCCCAGTGCCGCCAAATTGACGTTTGGATGACCCGTCAACTTGGCGGAATTCCTCAAAAATATAGTCACGTGCGTGGGACGGAATACCGATGCCTGTATCCTTAACTTCAAAGGCAAATTGACTATCACTGAGGCGGTTCACGCTGAGGGTTGACAAATAGTACTCGTTCACATTACAAATCCTGATATACATAAAGAAATATTTCAGCCGCGTTAGGTTTGCAATTTTCTTTGTTGGTGCTACCCTGAGCACGTTGCACCGCACTTTAACAACTTCAAGTTTCCGGGCTGTGGCAGGAAGTCTGCCACGTAAGACTTGAAACAGCTTAACGACGGCTGCACGCTTCCTGTCACTGGGCGATAACCAAACCTGTATGACGGTGAGCCGGACGGTCGCTTCACACGCACCGTAAGCGTCGTTGGCTTCGGCTGACGACTTTGAGAGACACCTCCTCGTTGGCAGACGATCGCCAACGTGCATAGGCAAACGATGTTAGCTTCAGTTACCATTTAGTAGCTTAAATGTGTCGGTTACACTACCCGATTGCATAAACTTGATTGCATTGCCGAGCAAATTGATGGCAATTTTTGTGAGGGCTTTTTCATCGCCCATTATTACGGGTGGCAATGTGGAGTCAACCTGAACGTCTAATGCAAGCTTTTTGGTTGCAGCCAGGCTGGTAACCTGGCTTGCCCAGTAATTAACCATCGTATCCAACCTGATCGGTGTGCTAATAAGATCGATACGGCCTGACTCAATACGTGACAAATCGAGAAAGTCGTTGATCAGGCTCAAAAGACGCTTGCTGTTAGCGCTTATGCGTTCGATCATGCCCTTGGCACGTGCTGGTAACTCGATACCCATATTACTGAGCATAATGCTGGTGAAGCCTTCGATGGCGTTCAGCGGTGTACGCAATTCATGCGACATAGTCGCCAAAAACTCACCCTTGATACGCGCCGACTCGTTTGCTTTCACCGTGGCGAGCTTCAGTTCGCTGACATTGTGATCGAGTTGGGTGATTGTCTCAACAAGCCTGTTCGTCATCGACATTACACCACGCTGAAGGGTGCCAATTTCGTCTTCGGAAAACGATCCTTCCAACCTTGCGTTTAAGTCGCCTGAACTCACACGTTTAACCACATCTAATAACTGCCCCAGTGGTTTGAAAAGCGGGCGTTGGAATGAGATAATGATGATGAAGAAAGTGAGTGCGATACATATCAGTGAGCCTACTAGAAAGATGCTTATTTCAATGCCACGCTGTTGATAGGCTTGCTTCGTATCGACTTTGATATACAGATAGCCAATAAGGGTACTGTCTTCACGCTGAAGGGGTGTAATTGCAACTAACGTTTGGTCAGGAGTCTGGATAACCTGATTTTCAATAAAGCTGCCATTCATATGATCGGCGAACGTTAGATTTGAAATATCGTAACTACTCAGCCGGAGGGGGCAGCAAGCAAGGCGGATAGTAAGGGTCGGCACGCAAGGCTTGGGTGAGCGCGACCAAGGCAGACTGACCATTTTTGCGCGCCGTGGACAAATAGCTGCGGACGGTACAAAAGCGTTGGGCACCGCGCAGGCTACGAAAGCCGCCGGAGACTTTTTGTTGGACTTTGACCATGCGGATGTCACGTTCAGCGGCATTATTATCGAAAGGCACGCTGAAATCGGTCATAAAGGCGAGCACCTGAGTGGTACCGTCACGTAAGCGGTTGCGGAGGTTGGTGGGCGGACTATTTTTAGGCGAGCGACCGATAGCGGCGGCGGGCGGCGCATCAATTTCACGTTCAGCGGCGTCCAGCAGACGGTCGTATTTCAGGCGAAAGTAGGCGGTTTGGTCGAGTGGCAAGGCGCTGTGTCCAGACTGACGCGCGTGCTCGACACTGGTCTTGATACGACACAGCCAGTGGCGCAGGTCGGCGGCCCACTGCTGATGGTACTGTTCGTGACTAAAGGTGAGTTCGCGTAAATGATGGGCATTGCACAGGGCATGGCGGACGGGGTAGGTGAAGTAGGCTTTCCAGCCGTCATGCACACACCAGTCGGTGCGGTCAGGCAGCACACCGAGCGCATCCATGCCCGCGCTGCCCCGCTTGGGGTGAATGCCATACAACGTCGCGTGCGTGTTCCCCGCCGAATGCAACCACTGCAGTTTACCCGCCACACGGGCGCCGCTTTCATCCACCTGCACCGCTTCAGCCACGGCGCCGACGATAGTCGCTTCGGACACCGCCTGCCCATACACGTCTTGCAGGATAGCCGCCGTGCGCGCCAACGGGATAAACTGCGCGCTGTGAAAATACACCATCTGGGCGCGGATGCGCGGCCCATACTGCACCGGCTGCGTCACCGCAGGCGGAAATGCCGCCCGACTGGTTTGACCGCAACCCGGACAGCGCTTAGGCTCCGCCTGCTGTTCAGTCACCGCCAACACCACTTCGGGCAGCTCGAACACCTGCCGCCGCTCGACCCCGCTCACCGCTACCGCCTGTAAATCCGCCTGACAGTGCGCGCAGGTCGTGACCGAATGCACCACCACCGCGTCCGGCTCGGCCACCCGCTGCAAGGTTTGTCCAGCGTGCCCGGTCTGACCCCCGCGCTTTTTGCCGCTTTTCCCACGCACGCTTTTCGGCGCTGGCTTCTGTAAGCCGTCGCGACTCGGCGGTTGGCTGCTGTTTTCGCTGTTTTTTGCCGTCTGGTTTGCCAGCCGCTCGATCTGTTCCTCAAGACTAAGGATCACCTCGACCAGCGCTTCCTTATCCAGGGCGCTCAGGCTTTCTCGGCTGTGGCGGGTAAAATCGTTTGGCATTCCTTCAGTTTATCCGCTCCTGTCTCGTTTCGCCACCCCCTCCTCCGCATCGCTCAACGCTTGGGCTGAGCAGTTACCGTTTCTGGTCAGTCGAGAGGATTGGTTGTGGCTTGAGCTTCTCCGCCAAACCCGATGGGTTCCCAACACCTGGACAATCAGCGATGAACTGCGCCAGCGCATCACGCAGTTCTGCTTTTCGCCCACTGCTGCGCGCCCCGTTGACCTCATGCTCAAGTTCGGCGTAAACCGCCTCGCATTGGGCTTGTCGCTGTTGGTCATCTAATAAAGGTTGGATCTCGTTGATGAGCGTTTCCAAACTCCCGACACGTGGCTTGAAGCCCGCTGTCTGTAATGCCTTTAATTCGCTGAGCGCACCTGCATAATCCTGAAACCCGTAGAGTTCGCGCGCTTGATGGTAGCGTACTTGAGCATCATGTGTGGATATGGGTGAAGGCGGCGGCACAACTTCAGGCGGCGGTGGCTTGACCGTGTCTCGTGTAGGTGCATTGACCATAAATAATGGACCGCTGGTCGCACGGCTGTACAGCACGGGCGTCCCCCATTCCAGCGAGTTCGGCACGCCAAAATGGATGGCCTGGCGCGCCATTGTCGCTGCGGTATCGACCGGCAGCCCTTCAGCTAACGCCTCGTAAAACGTCTGGCTGAACTCGATGGCGGCCTTGTCAGTGATTTCGTATTGCATCGCCAACACTGCGGGCGTTCCGCGCTGTACCAGGGTGGCGGCGGTACTGGCGAAAACATCACGTTCACCGCCCGCCGCGCCGAGGCACGCATTCAGGAAAGCGAACCGCAACGATCGTTCCCCGGCCAACAAATCGGCCAGGCTGCGCGCTCGGATTGGCTGCATCCGACCATCGTCTCCCTCGAATGCCAGAATGCCCTCATTGGCCTGGGTATCGAAGCCGCCGTGTCCAATGTAGTGAAATACATGCCATGGTCCATGCCACAAAGCGCGTTGTAAATCGCGCCAATGGCCGCTGTCGACCCAGGCCAATTCAATCTGCCCGGCCTGCGTTAGCCTGGCGAGCGATTGTTCCATCCGGCGCTTTTCGCGCTCGGTATCGAGTATATGAAGATCGCGTGGGCTGGCGATCATCGCTAAGATGCGCAGCGGCGCATTGACTGTCAACGTGGAGACAGGCGCAGCGACTTCCAGATACCGCACCAGCGGCGTATCCTTCTGGCGGCACAGATAAACGCGCTGTCGAACGTCGTACAAGAACTCCCAGGGCAGCGAGGCAAGTTCAGGAGCCGCGATCTGTAAGCGCAGTCGCAGACCTTTGTCAGCATTCGCGGCCTGAATACGGCTGCCATCGTACAGCGAGCGCACGTTAGTCGTCATGAGCGACTCGAACAAGTCCTGACCAAAATCCTGCACAGCCTGCTCCTCAGGGGACAGCATCGCGCGGTTAGCGCGCCCGCCTGATCGCATCAAGGCCATCTTGAGTTTGAGCAGGCGGTTTTCAAGCTGTGCGTCGCTGAACGGCAGTTGGAATTCAGCGTGGGTGTGTCCGGCGGTCGATTGGACGTGAACCCGATAGCCGCCTTGACCGTCGGCCTCCAGTTGAACGTCAAAATCGATGTATTGTGGCACGAGGGACGGCATTATTTCATCCGATCGGAGCAGCGCGTATAAGCAATCGTTAACAAGCGAGTATAGCACAAAGGCGGGTTCTGCCGTAATCAAAATCGATGTCAAAAAACAACTCAAATGGTTAAGCAAAATGGCCGATCTACAACCTTTGTGGTGTGGACTGCAACGGTCGGAAAGCACGTTTGTGATTGTAGACGGTCGGGAGGCGCATCAATTTCCCTACCGCAGCCCAGCTTGAACTGCCCGTTCAACTGCTTGAAAGCGGTCGATCACCTGTAATTTGTTGAGTACATTGGAGACGAGGTTGCGTACGCGCTTGAGACTGATGTCCAGGCGATCCGCCGTTTCCTGATAATTCAGCCCGGCTACCAGCGCATCCAGAACTTCGGCTTCTCGTTTGGTCAACTGCGGAAAAATATCCCTGGCGCGGAGTGGACGGCTCTGCTCAAAAAACGTGACCAAACGTCGAGCGATGTCTGCACTAAAGATGGCTTCGCCGTCATAGACGCTGTGGACGGCGCGCAACAGCCGTTCAATCTCGATCCCCTTGAGAAGATAACCACTGGCTCCGGCACGCATGGCACTGAAAACGGTCGCATTATCCTCAAAGATGGTCAGCATGATGACACGCATATGCGGGCTGTTCATCATGATCTGGCGTGTTGCCTCTATCCCAGCGATCCCATCCATCTTGATATCCATCAACACGATATCCGGGATAAGCTGGGCTGCCAACTCAATCGCACGCTGCCCGGATGTGGCTTCGCCCACGATCTCAAACGCTGCGTCAAGCGTTAATTGTTCACGCAGCGTTCTCAACAGGCTCACGTCATCATCAACCAATAGGATCTTGATATCATTCATTCAGGTCTTCCTCGTAAAATGGCGGGATGGTGACCTTGATGGTCGTCCCTTGCCCCTGTGCCGACTGTACTACACACCACCCGCCCAGTTCTGCCGCGCGTTCGTACATCGCATTTAGGCCGACTCCTGTACGCGCAGTATCCGGCATTCCCACCCCGTCATCCGCGATCTCTAACCGTACATGCGTCCCCATAGTGAGGGAGACCGTGATACGACGCGCCTGAGCATAACGCGCCGCGTTAGTGAGCGCTTCACAAACAATAAAATAGATAGCGACTTCTAGCGCAGCGGGCAGTGGCGGAAGTGGCTCCGGCAGGGCAAACTGGACTTCAAGCGGCGGAAGAGCGATTTGTTCGGCTTGTTGGCGTAACACCGCCGCCAAGCCGATTTCATCCAGCGCAGGCGGGCGCAATGCATAGACCAACTGGCGCATCGCTGTTAAAGACGCACGAGAGCGCTCCGCGATTTCCTGCAATAGTTCCGTCGTGCGCGCTGGGTTGGTCGCCAATACGGTTCGGGCAATGTCGGCCTGTGCCGCGAGGCTAGCAAAGGCAGGTCCTAGACCATCATGGAGATCGCGCCGCAAGCGGCGGCGTTCTTCTTCCCGTGTCGTCACGATCTTCTGGCGCGATTCAATCAGGTAGGTGGTTGCTCGTACCCCATGCACCGTCACGCTCATCTGTTTGGCGACATTCTGCAATACGATCCAATCCGCGCTATTCAACCGCTCGCCGCTCCCGCGTGGCGAGACGACCAGGTTGCCGATCACTTCTGCCTGATAAATGAGGGGCAATCGAAAGACTTCGCCAACGATCTGGCCCGCACTCGCCTTCACTTTCGCTTTTTCGCCTTCGCGAATCTCAATCGCCACATAGGGCAACCGCAGAGCGTCCGCCGTCGTTGCCGTGATCGTGCTCAAAATCGACTCTGTTGCGAGCGATAACTCAAGTTGTCGGCTGAGCGCGTTTAGGATCGAAAGCGGGTCGTCGCGCTGCCCAAAGATCAGGCGGTTAGCCTGTTTCCCTAACCATACACGGAGCGGTTGAAAGGCAATGACAACAACGCCTGCGGCGACCAGCGATGGCAGCGTACTACTATCGCTCTGAAAAACGGTGCTAATCATAAACACACTCAAAAAATAGAGGGCAAGCAGCACCGCCGTGAGTGAGAACGTGACCAAAGTCCGGCTCATTAAAACATCAATCTGCCAGACGCGAAAAGTCATGACAGCTATCGTAACACAGTAGGCTGGAACTAAGATAATCAGAACCAGTTGAATGGCCGAACGGTCAAAAATATAAATGTTACCGCTCAAAAAGATATATAAATTTTGTGCGACCTGTATACCCATAATAAAGCATACCGCCTATGACCATCGTACTCAGCCCCACGGCCAGCCATTTGATTTGCTGCCGTTCGATGGTGCTGGCGCTGTGTCGGAAACGATAAAGCATCGCGTAAATGCCCGTAGCTGACCACGCCAAGCTTAAAAGGAAAATCAGCTCTGACATATCTTGGCGTACGGCACCGTAAACCCCATTGAAGGGTGCGTCTGGGAAGAGCAACCAGTAAATATGGACGATGAACACCGCCGCGCATATCACGCGTGTCCAGCGTGGAACGAAGCGTCCGTTTGGCGCGAGATACATAATTGGCAAATATAACGACGTTGAGGCCGCACGCAGCACCAAGATGGGGAGACGGAAAGTTGCCCAAAGGCTTTTATGAATATCCAGGTTGAGTAGCGTATCGGCCATATTCGTTTGTCCGGTGCTGAGCGACAAGAAGAAAAATGCGATGAGCCAGATCATGGGTGTATTGGGCAATCTCGCAAAGATGAACACCGCGAAGGCGCACGACGCCAACCCGGCGGCGACTTCTAACCCGGTGGCGATGCGACCACAGGTCAGCGCGGGAAGTGTCGCTCCCTGGTGTAGGCATTCGCCTGTTAATTCGGCAACCCGGCTGGACGCACCCGCGATGATAACCACTATCGAAAAAGCTAAAATGATCACGAACAACGCCCGAACGATCCATTTAACCATCGCTGCAGCTTTTTGACTTTGGGGAAGTAGCCACATTTATCTATTCCTACTGAGCTCGACTTTCGCCATTTTGAGGGTCAAAGGGATGGCGCTGAGGCAGGCTCAAGCCGCATAACAAAGCGTATCGAGTAAACGCTCGACGAACCAGGGCGGGACTTTATGCACGAGTGGCGGTGGGG
>Ga0209512_1003693_pt1 | contig 14204 bp, 10 predicted proteins | sample frozenSSSSmetaG_FD_184142 | JGI IMG/M metagenome (GOLD analysis project Ga0209512, IMG submission 184142) | Glacier valley bacterial and archeal communities from Borup Fiord, Nunavut, Canada, to study Microbial Dark Matter (Phase II) -... | ecosystem: Environmental > Aquatic > Freshwater > Ice >... | reverse complement strand
GAGCCCTATTTGTATATAGATCCCTTCCTTCTCTCTCTTCTTTCCTCTTTTCCTTCTTTTCTCTTTAGATTGAATCTAGCACTTTAGATCCGCATGACCTGCTCTGCGTGACCGTGACAAGGTATATCCTTTTACCATAAGACGAGCTTTATATATTCCATTTTTCTTCTATGTAAATACCTATTAGTTTCCTACTGTTCTCTACCCCTTGTTCCTAACTAGCTTCTAGGTTAAATTATTATAAATGGATAACATCTCTCTTTCCATTGCCGCTTTCCATTCTAGTATAGATAGAGCTTGTTAAGCGTTAGTAGTGTTAGAGGGTGGGATGGTATCACAAAGGACACTTAGAAAACGGGAGCTGAGAGCATAGGCACCGATGAAGGCATCACTAGGGGTAAGAGCTTATTGTATTCCCAGTTCGTCTAGCTCTTCAAGCTAGCAGGTCGCTCCCTAGTGCGTACGTGGATGGATGATTCCTGCCTGTCTGCTCTGTACACTAAATATATACAGATCACGGGCCTATTCGCCTAGAGAAACCTTCTTCCGCCCTAATCACCTAACCTCGTACGATCCTACTCCACCACATGCCTCCCCGCCCCATAGTAGACACGCCCTCGTGTCTTAACCCCCCCGTTCCCTACGCGTGTCTTTTCCTTCGTTCTTTCCATCTGCCCTCTAAATTGGTCACTGATTTCCTAGGCTAGGCCTAGGAAATCCCGCTTCAAGTCTCCATCCCTTCGTCCTCCTCTGCCTCTCCTTCTAAGCTCTCGCTTTCCTCCATGTTCTCCCCTGTGTTTTTGTCTAGGTCTTCCTCTAGTTTTTTATGTCCCTAGGTGTGATTGATGGGTGGTCTCTAGCACAAGTTTAGTTCCTTGCGTTTGTCCATGTGCTTATAGAAAGACTTGGACCCGTAAAAGTCGCGTTCTGTCTGTTGAAACAGGCGAAAAGCCTCCTTGTACCGCTTGATGGCGTTTTCTCTCTAAGCGGCGATCCTAGACCTATATTCTCTGTCTGTCGCTGTGCCTTCGAGGTAGAAAGCGGCCTCTTCTCGGACAGTAGGACTATACCATGGTCGTTGTCCAATGAGAGCGTCTGATAGGGCTCCTAGTCCCCGGAGTTCTACAGAGGCTAGAAACCTGTCTAGGATATAGGCGTTTTCCTAGAAGGCGCACACTAGTGAGATCTGTGGGTGGTCGAGGAGGCGGTGCGCCTTAGAGATGTGTTCATAGGTCCTAAGCTTTTCACTTTCGAGGGATCCATTAGGAAGTATCCCGACGAACTAAGGGTATATGACGTGGCGCCTTTGTACAGCCATTCCGATTTGCCTATGCGGGAGATGTGGCGTCATAAAGCGGGTGTCTCCCTTCTGGCAAGGTGCGAGTCTGTAGTGTTTTAGACTAAAGGCGGTCGCATCTTCGGGTGTGTAGTCGAGGTATGCAGACTTTCGTTCGACCGCCCTTCTTATCCATTGCTTAAAGTGTTTGTAGAGTCCTATCGCAACGCTGCTGCAGTTGTCTTCGTGTTCTCTGTCTAGAGCCACAAACCCTTGTAGCAAATTCTTTTCCTTCCCTTCTGTTATCATCTGTTCTAGGCCCATGTCGTAGGCGTGGACAAGCAGCTCTCCTAGTAGCGTGTACATCGCGCAACATGGGTAGGATATGAGTGCGATGCGGTGGTCTGGCCTTAGTGCCACGTACACTACGTATTGTACGGGGTATTGGCGGACTAGTTGCTGAACGAGGGAGTGTACCATGATTCGGTTCTAGCCGTTGTTCCCTCGGTAGCCTACCTAACATTAGTGCCACTAGTAGTAGTTGAACTCTAAGTATATCATTTCTGTGAGTTCAGCGTCTTTGAACATCTAAGCGAATAGCCCTAACGATATAGTGCCATCTTAGTTAAAGGTGTCCTAGATATTAGGGTAAAAGCGAGATAGGATGGCAGCGTCGTCCACTACAATCCTCTGACGCTGTATAGCTTAGTTTGGTGCGAAGGCGGCTAGTCCAAGCGGGTCTGACCGCTTGCGGGGCCGGTCTTTTAGTCGTTCGTCTTCGTCGTCGTCGTCTGTTGAGGTCTCTCTTAAAATCGTTTTGTTTCCTCCTTATTCTTCTTCGCTTTCGTCTTCTTTTTGCTCTTCTCGTTGTGGTGTGGCAAACGTCTAGTCTTCGTCTGCTAAGCTGTTTGTTAAAGTTTTCTTGTTTTTGGCTTGTTCTTTCTGTCTTAATGTCCTAAGTGATCCCTCCCCGCTAGTTTTTTGATGCGAAGCGCCGTTTGGAGGTAGTTCGTTGATTTGGTGGGGTGGGCCTAGTAAATTGTCTAGGGCTGCGTCGTTGCGGTCTAGCATCTCTGTGTCTTCGTTGTCGGCCGCTTCTTGTGCTAGGTGTGGCAGATTGTCGTTATGGTCGTGGTGGTTGGGGTTTAGAGGGGCGCCTGTATCTTGCTTAGAGGGAAGGTTTTGTGGGGGCGGGCCCGGCAAATCTCTTTCCTAACCATCGTGGTTAGGAAGGTCTAGGTTTTCCGTGTCAGTGTCGACGACCTCTTCTATTTAGCGGGCTGGGCCTGGCAAATGGATTGAGTATGCTAACCCTAAATCCCTCATCACTATTTCCTCTAGTGTGAGCTGTCCTTCATCCTTCTTAAGACTTGCTGTAAATGCTGCCTCCTAGGCGTTGTCGCAGCGTTAGGGGGGTGCGCCCTTGTCTAGCTCGATGAGATAGTACTGTCTGAGGCGTGCGCCCCGACTAGCTAGTGCTGTCTCCTCCGTTACACCTAGCTTAGCAGAGCCTTCCTTAATGATCTTGGCTACTATGTCCTAGTCTTCCGCGTAGACTTCGATCTTCGTCCTCTTCCCTCTGCTAGGGTTTGTTCTTGCCTCGTGTATGCGGGCGAGGGCGGCCTAATTGACGAGCAACACGGCGGTGCCAAAATCGCACTCTATAGCCACTTTTGCGATCGACTCCTGTTTCGATCTAGTGTTCCCGTAGCTGTCGAGCCATTCTAGGACCCATTCTTCCTTCTAGTGCTGTATAATTCCCCTTTTCCGCTCATCTTTCTTGTCGCGCTTCTTACCGTACTAGTCGGCTCTCTCGAATATGTCTCTATAGTGGTCCTCTACCTGCTCTTTTAACAGGTGTCCTTCGTATGCCTTAGATTCCTTGATGTGGTTGGCGAGAGAGTGGATTACAGCTCCGTTTCTATCGTTAGCTGACTCGATGGTGTCTAAGATATTAGTCTCTGCGGCCCACCGTTCTTTAGGAGGTAGGTTGTCGAGATACTCAATTATGTCTAGGCCGGTGATGGCACTAGTCTGGATGGCGGTCGCTAGGGTGGTGCCTAGCGGGCACTTAGCGAGCAGGGTGGTGTGTGTTTCTAGTCGAGCTACCTCCATATTGTCGTTATTCATGTCATTCGAGGGTGCTAGTGCTGAGATTGGAGTGGACAGTGGGTAGTGAGGTCTAGGGCGAGATCCGTGCCATGAGCTTGTTAGTGAGATTTATAGTGAGGTCATTCTAGAGCGATTCGTGCCGTGAGCTTAATGGGGATATCTGTGTCGAGAGCTTTAGGATGACGAAAGGAAGAAGAAGGCCGGTTGTTGATGAGGGAAGAAGAAGGCTAGTTGGTTTCTTTGTTGAATTTAGGTGTGGGTGGGGTGCTTTGTACTAAGCGACCTCTGTCTTCTTTTTATTAGCCGTTTGCGTCGTAGTAAATTAAGGCTCTTTGTTGTTAGTGGATCTCACGATGGGTTCACCTTTGTCTCACACTAGAAACGACCTAGGCCTCGACTTCTTTGTGAGGTGGTGGATGTTTATAGGATAAACTCCGTCCTAAATTTTCCTTGTTAAACTGTTTATTTGCTCGATTTTACGCTTAGTCTCGTCGTCTTCTTATTCGTCGTCGTCGATCTGCAGGGTCTTTTCCTTCTTAACTGTGGTTTCGTACCTTGTCGAGCTTTCTCTCTTCTGTCTTCTTCTTAGGGACCTTCTGCTTGCTTTTCCTAGACCATCGGTTGTACGATCTAGGAGAGGGGGGTGTTCTAATCTAGTGTGGGCCTTCCTCTCTCTTCGTCGTCAACTCTAGCGTGCGAGGTCTTCTGTTAGCATCCTCGTAGTAGCTCCTCGAGCTTTCTTCTTCGCTTTTCTTGCTCCGTTGATTTCGTGGGCCTAGCCCTGCAAATCCCCGTACGATCCTACTATCTTCCCGCTGACTTCACTTCTCCTCGCTAAATCTAGGATGCCACTAAAGCCTGCTGATTATGAGCTCCAGCTGCAGCCGGTACACGACCCGGCTCCTAACACTAAGTGCGTCTAGCATGTCTTACGGACTACGAGCCTGCGTCTCCACCGTTTGTCTAATCGGCTTATTGGAGCCCTACACATTGCACTTGAGCTCAAAATGATCACCGCTGCGGACTTTAGTTTGCATGAGTCGGATCTAAACGCTAGCGTCTAGCTTCGAGCAAACCGGCGACGGATGCATCTTAGACATCCGTTGTACGGCCTAGAGGAGGACTGTGTCATAGCGGTCACTCTTTAGGGTAGCTAGGGGGAAGGATTCGTGTGCAGTGGTACGGCACTAGAGCTCCTATATATTCTCTTTAACGAGCACCGCATGAAGGAGGACTATGGCGAGGATGAGTACAACACGTGGCTCCATAGTGTGCTCTATCGTTTGAATGCAGACGGTACGCGGCACGTCTGTGGCTTCGGCGACTACCCTGTTGATAGCGTCGACCGCCTTCCCCCTAGTTGGCCTGCGGCTGCTTCTCAGGATTCGGACTATGCAAGTGAGACCTCGTATAGGGCTCGTCATCGTGAGTGGTTCCCGTTGCGTTTTTCTGAACTGACGCTAACGTCTTTTACTTAGAGAACCTAGCTACTAGCCTTGTTCCTAGGTATCTAAACCCTCCTCTGCCGCCTAGTGCAGTGCTTCCTGTGATGGCCCCTCCGCCTGTTGTTCTTCCTGCGGTTGTTCCTCCTCCTCGTCCTGTCAATGGTTTGTTATTCTCCTTTCTTCCTTCTATTTCTATCTTTAGCTAACTTTCCCGGGCCTAGCCTAGTAAATAGCTTCCGATCCTAACAACCTGTCGCTCTTTACCGCCTTCTTCAACGCAAATACCACTATACCACGACAGTCCCTCCTAGACGTTGTTTCCTAGCAGTGCTTAGTGTCGGAGCTACTTGTCGCAGTCTCCTAGAAACTAGAGTATACCCAATTAGAGGCGCAACGTGTGGGGAAAGACTTACGTACCGCAGCTTAGAGTGGCGCAGAGGGGGCAAATGCCTAGAAGCCGATCCTTAACGCTATCGTATAGGGCTCAACGCTAGTAGAATTGAAGTTGATGTATTAGGCGCATCTAGAGTACGTACTAGAGGTGTCGGTGAGCACTAGTGCCTTAGATCCTAGGACGCTGTAGTTAACTAAGCTAGTGTTGATCTCCGCAGTGGAGACCGCCCTCTCAAGTCCGCGCTCTTGGAAAGCTTTTCTCGACGCTGTTACCTAGAGGTGTACTCTTCCTAAGCTTGCGGGGATGCATAGCGCACATCTAGAGATGGTCGCGGCTCATAGAAAAGGGAGAGAGAACGAGGAGCGTCGATTGGCGGCAGAGGCTAAGCGTCACGACGACGCGTGGCGGGCTTAGAAAAGGCGCTAGGAGGACAAGACGTCGTAAGCTAGTGGTCCTAGTAGTTTTTTAGTTTTTAAACTAATGTTAGGGCGGCTCTTTTCAGTGATTGCGGGTTCCGCGAGTGGGAGTTCTAGTGGGTGTGGGCGTTCTTTTGCTTTTCTGCTAGCGGTGATTTTCTCAGTGGTTTCCTACTACTCTTATAGTTCAATAGTTAAATGCGATGTGTTTTCTTCTTCTAACTCATGGTAGGGGTACATGAAAGGGTAGTTGATGAATGACTTATATGCGCCTTAACGCCTATTAGAACTTTCTAATCTAGGAAACAGCAGCGTAAATCAAAGGAAATCTTGTAGTTGTTTTTGTTGTTTTTTTTTAGTGTTTTTATAGTACTACTGCGAATGCCCTGCCATTGGGTATATGTCTTCGCATCTCTTCCTTGTCCATCTCCTCCCCACCTGTTTTTTAAATGTTGACGTTCCCTTCTTCGTTCTCAAGTGTCGTTCGATTTCCTAGGCCTGTCCTAGGAAATCTGTTTTCGTTGGTTGCATTTAGATTTCCTAGGCCTATCCTAGGAAATCCGTCTTCTCCTAAGTCGCCATCGGTTTCGCTATGGTGGGGGCTGTCGAATGTAGGTTCCTAATTTCCTAGGCCTACCCTAGGAAATTCGGCCTGTTCCAAATCGTCGTTAAGGAACTGGTCGTCTTAAACCGCCATGAGGATATCCTGTCTGTTCACGAACTTCTTAAGTCAATTGCCTAAGTACGTTCTGCCTAGTTTCGTGCCGTCTAGTTCCTGTAGCTTGTACGTTCCTTTTGTTTAAATGTCGGCACTTACGCGGTAGGGTCTAGTCCACCTATAGTTGAGTTTGCGGCGGCGGGACATATCGATCTCGCAGACTGCATCGTGTAACAAGACTAGGTCTCTTGTTTCAATGCTTTCTAGGCGAAGCTAGTGGGTGTCGTCGAAGGCATCTTTTCCTTAGAGTCTTACGCACTGTAGTCTTGCTGCGACTTCTCTTAGGTCCTCGTCGCGGCGGAGGAACTGTTTTGCCCTAATCGCAAGTAGGTCAGCTGTCGTACGAACATTCTGCTAATCTAGTATGCGCTAGGTTGGGTATTTGAGCTCGACTAGAAGGACGGCTTCCGCACCGTGGTTGAGATAGTATGGTGTGCTGCTAGTTGTAGTTTTCGTCGTTGTTCAGTCCGTAAGTAAGACTGCTAGGAGGCATAGAACCCAATCCCCTTCGCCTCCATCAGTCATTTTAGCTAAGGCGTCCACAATTAGTTTGTGTCCCCTCTTAATCATGCCGTTTGCCTATGGGTGGTAGGCCGAGACAACGACCTGCCTTATGTTAAGGACTTGCATTAGGCCTTCGACCAAGCCTTTGTTCTTAGGTCCTCCGTCAACAATAAGTCTGCTGAATATCCCGTGGCGGCAGACGATGTCTTCCTAGATGAAGCCTGCTACCCTCTTTGAATCGGCTTTGCCTAGGGCTCTTGCCTCAACCCAGCTAGAAAAGTCGTCTCTCGCAACGACTAGATAGTGTTTACTGCGTACTACTTGCATGTGTATGATGTCAAGCCCTACTTTAGCCCATGTAGTTGCAGTCCATGTGGCATACATTTCTTCCTCTTGCCTCTTTAACGCTCTCTTTTGACACGTAGTGCATGAGGCGATATACTTCTTAACTTCTAAATAGCAGTTGTACTACTAATAGCAGTCCGCAACCTTTTAGTAAGTTGCTTCCTAGCCTTTATGTCCTAGCTCGTCGTGCATTTCCTTCATGACCTCTAGGCGTTTAGCGGGGTCATCGATGACTTTTGTTTCCAGGGCATTCTTCGTGGCTTAGCGGAGAAGGGTCTGTTCATGCACCTAAAATTAGAGCGCCTTTGCTTTAAAGGCACGGAACTCCTTGCGATTGAGGTCTAGCGGACGTTGCAGAGTCATGAGAAACTAGGCAATTGCTTGAGATTCTGCTGAGTATATGCCTTAGAGGATTTCGCTCTAGTTTGGAGGGGTGGAGGCGTCTAAGATGTGGTCCTAGTCTTCAACTGTTGAGCTTAATGCGATCGTAACCCATACTCCATCGACCCGTACACAGTTTAGCTCCGCCTCGATAAAATCGTCTATATCCACCTCGTTAGCTTCGTTAATGTCGTCTGATTCCGTGCGTGGCCTCCTTAATAGGGCGTCTAGTGCAGTGTGTTTCGTGCCTAGGACATGGCGGACTTTGAAGTTGAAGAGTCGAATCCATGCGAGCTAGCGGGTGACTAAGGCGCCTAGGAGGTCTGAGGCAGCTAGGTTTAATTGAGCCACGAGCACTTTTGCGTCTGTTTTAAGGATAAATCGGACGCTGTATAGCTAGTATCGGACCTTCTTAAGGGCTTTAAGGACCCCTCTACACTCCCTTTTTGTTGCGTCGTACACCTGTTCTGCATTGTTCTAGGATCCACTCTCGTATCTTAAGGGGTGTCGTTTTCCCTCTGTGTCTAATTGCATTAACACACCACCCTAACCTATGAGGCTAGCATTAACGGCGAGTATGATTTCGCCTGCTCCTTCGCTATAATCAAGCTTGACTAGTGCCGGGGCTAAGGTGAGGGCCACCTTGAGGAAGTCCATGGCCGCTTGTTGTTCGTTCCCCCATTGCTACTCAGCATCTTTTCTCAAAAGGCTATAGAGTGGGTCTAATACTAACGCAAAGTGGCTGACCCATATCCGGTAGTAAACACAGAGACCCATGAAAGCTTTAACGTCAGTCTTGTCTTTGCAGGGCGGCCAGTTAAGGACTTTCAGGATCTTAGCGCTGTCTAGTTTCCTGCCTTCGGCATCACAGACGTAGCCAACAAGGCGGAGTCCGCTCATGCAGAACTAGGATTTTGCTCTAATCGTGCACCTAGCTCTCTTAAGGTTGCAGAGGACTTTGTCTAGGTTCTGTATGTGTTCAACGACGTATCTTCGTAGGCTAGGTTCAATTTCTTCGTTGTTGTAGGTTAACGTGGGTCCCTTAACTGCCACATCGTTAAGGAAAGGTAGGCAGATGTGCGGCATTAGGTCTTAGAGTATTTTAACGACGATGCGGACAAACTAGGCAACTGAATTCGTGCCTCCTTGTGGGAGTTGGGTCTGTCGCAGCAAGCTAAGGGGCGTGAAGAAGGCTGTTAAGTCTCGGCTGATAAGGGCGAGTAGCACTTAGTCGTAGCTAGAGAACCAATCGACGAGGGATCCAATCTAGTTTCCTACGAACTCTTTAGCGAATTCGTCCGTTTGTGGAGGTAGGTTAGCATCTCTAATCGTGACGCGGTTCATTTCCATAGCAGCATTAATGAGGCGATACCCCTTTATAGCTTTCTTTACAAGAAACCATGGATTTCTGTATGGGCCGTGGCAGTATTCGAGCAGCCCGTTCTTAATCCGTTCTCGCAGCATCTCAATGACTACTAGTACGAGTGCCTTTAGAATTAGGAAGTTTGGGACTTGCCACGCTTTGTGTAGGACGGTTCGGATCTCTTGTGGTAGGGCGACCTCCGTGATAACAGTGCCATAGTGTGAGAAGTCGAATGCGAGGACTTTCTCTCTGTTAAATAGCATTGCGATGAGGAGTTCAAGTTCCCTTTCCTGTAACCCGTCCCCAATCACTAAGTCCTTGATTCGCTCCTAAGTTAATCTCTCGCTGTGGTGTATGACGGAGAACTTTAGCGTAACCAAATGGTTGAATGGCCTAGGTTCTGCTGGCTCTAGCACCCTTTCCATCTTCTTCACGTTTTCCAGCTAGTCGCTAATGCCCCTAGGGCGTGACCTGTCTAATATCCCTAAATCCACGGGTCTCACCTTTTTGTCCTTCGTTTTATACATCGTGTCTACTCGTACGGAATCGTGTACGGCGCTATTAAAGGCTCTAACTTCTGTCATCGTTAGTATCGCTCCGCTCCAACTAATCTCGCGTGTCTCTAACTCCTCCATCTAGCATTCTGCGGCATTGACACGGACTAGATTTAGTGGGCCTAGCCTAGTAAATCCTCCGTCCTCGTCTGCGCCGGTCCACATCTTAGGCGTACCGTGGTCGTATTAGGGTGCTTTGCTGCTAGTCTAAGATCCCTAGTTTAGGCCAGCCTAGCTTTTCCCTATAACATAAGACTTTCCTTCGCTCTTTTAGCCTCCGTCTTGCAACTGCTTGCTAGCACCTCGACTTCCTCGTTGTCACTGTCCATTAAGTGGACGTACTAAGCTCCCTCGTCGTCGTAAGTGAAGGTTAAGCGGGCATTTTTGATGAAGGGCTGTCCTAGGACGAGCTAGTGTTCAGCGTCTTCGAGGACAAAGAAGTGAGAGGTTAAGGCAATTCCGCTAATTGACACGGTAACATTGTCGCATACGCTAGTAAAATGCCGCTTGTGTCCCGTATGCGATACCATTGCAATATTAGGTTTAGGGCGGATGGGCAAACGGGCCGTAGCGGCTAGTCTAGCTGTGATGACGTTGACTTCGGCCCTAGTGTCCACTAGTCCTCGTAGTAAGGGGCTAGATGTTCTAACCTAAACATCGATCCTTAGGGAGCTTTCCATGTAGGAGAGCCTGCCATCCCTCGATATCTCGATTGAGGACACCTTTACCTCTGCTAGGTCGTCGAGCCCAATATCTTGTCGTCCTATTAGAACGACCATCTTGCGGAAGACTAGGTCTCTAAGCGAGGGCGAGTTTGCTAGCATGTCCCACGCGGAAATCTCGACCTTTGATCCCTTAAGGGCCCGTTCAAGGTGTCGCTGTGGATTAGAGTCGATTGCCAGCTGTTCTTAGAGCTAGCTTTGTGTCGTTCTCACTCGCAGCTTCCGCCCATCCTGTATCTTAGGGGGTAGTGCGTGTAGCTGTGTTGCAGTGGACCCTGCGTGTTCCTCTACTTGTAAGTCTATTGCCATCTCGTCGTCAATTGTGACCTGCTTCCATCCTTTGTTACTGTGTGTCCTTAGTGTGGCCAACTTTGCCTCCTAAGTAGATCGTTTTTTAAGAGTTGTTCGGGCTTTGTCCTGCCACTTGTTAGGGACCGTTCCCCTCTCGATCCGAGCAGAATGTACGCCCGCGTCTTCGTGATGTGACCCCCCTAAGCTGTCAGAATCTTCTACTAGGTCTTCATCGCCTACGCTCACCGTGATGGTGTTTACTTTCATATTCTAGTTCGGATGTCCCTCTAGGGCGTCTAAAACGAGGTCCCTTAGCGGTCCTCGGTGGCCTCGCGTATTGACATATCTTGCATTCGGTGCTAGGGGCCCATGGTACAACTTATAGTCAGCCCCTTCGTGAACTAAGCCCTTTGCCGTGTCTTCCCTAAGCTTCGGACAGGACCTCCGCATGTGGCCTTCCTCGACGCAGTAGAAACAGTTTGGGGCCTAGCTTCGCCCCTGTGGAAAGTTATCGCGGCCTCCGCCTCCATTCCACTGCGGATTTGGTGGATACCCTCAGTTATCTTAGCCCTGTCCTCTAGCGTAGCCATACACTTGTTGTGAGGCTACGCCTACTGGTCGATTTACTAGGCCTAGCCTAGCAAATTGGTTCGGGGGGTACATCAGGACTGCGGGTATTAGCATATTGGGTTGGACTCTGCCATTCTGTTAAGCTAGTAGGCTTAGGCTTAGGGCCTTAAACTTGCTAGCGAGGTTGTTAAAGTCGCTCTTGTGGACAGGGACAGTTGCTGTAGTGTTCGCATTCGCTGTGGTTCGTGTAGCTAAGACGCCTAGTGCTAAGGGGGCTGTTCTCATCCTTTTAGCGTCCCAAATGCCATTCTTGGCCGCCATTGCTAGTAGGAGGTTGCCCGCATTAACGAGAGTGTTGTACCGTTCTTCCGTCCTAAGACCGTCAGCCTCTTTCAGAATTGCCTTAATTAGGGCTTCAATCTTAACTGTCTTGGGCCTATCGAGGTCGATCGCTAGGTTTCGCAACACCTTCTTCCTAAGTCTTGTCGTAAGGGCTCTGAGGAAGCATTGTGCGCTGCTGTATTTGTTAAGCATCCCTTGCTTTACGAGGGTTCTTTAAACTGCCTTGAACGTGCTGCAGAAGTGCTTCACTTCCTTTGCAGTCAAGGCATCGGTGATCCTAAGGTTCTTGAGGTACGCAAGTGTATACCGTAGTTAACGGGGGTCTTCATCCTTCCATTCCTCTTTTATAGCCTTCTGAAGTCCCAGCCAGTCTTTGTCTTAGAACTCAATCATGTCCTCGACTATTTCTCGGACCTCCGCGGTGCAATAGGTAGGGAGTCTGCAAAAGATCTCATCCCTAGAGATGTCGTGGTCATAGCAGAGGATGTCAAACCAGTTAATGAACTCCGTCGCCTCTTTCCCGTCGAAGTTGGGTGCGTTAGCGCTACCACCGTAGGGCATAGGCACTTGGGCCGTCACTCGAGGCACGATCGGGGCCATGTCTTAAGGGATGGTTAGGGTAACAGCCCGTGGGACGGTTGGGATCGCAGCTGCTGGTTCTGCAGCTAGGAGCTCTAAGAACGCTCTAGTAGTAGTAGGTGTGATCGTAGCAGATCCTGTAGGGTCGCGAGACTGTCGGCCTGTGTTGTCCATCGTGCTTAGGAATCCTTCGTTTTCTTCGTCGCTAGTCGAAGACTCTTCTCGTACTTGCATTTCTTGCTAATTGCCTGCCATTCTTCTTGTCCTCGCATCAATGCTTCTTAGGAGTATAAGTAGGTAGGTGAGTAGGATCCGTTCAACTAGCCGTATAGCTTTAGTCCATCCGTTGCCTCCGTGTTTTTCCCAACGTTGCCACTTTAGTGGAGCTAATTGCTCATGATTAGCGAAGTTTTCTCCCTTCCTTTCACCGCTCTGATTTACTAGCCCTGGACTAGTAAATACGTCTTCCTTCGTCCCATTTTGCGGATTTCTAGGGCCCGGCCTAGCAAATACGCCTGCTTGCGTCCCGACATTCGCCTTTCTAGCTTCACTAGCGAATACACCTTCCTTTGTCTTACTTTGCAGTTTTCTAGGGCCCGGCCTAGCAAATTTGTCCGCTTGCGTTCCGAGTCTTGCCTCGCTGTCCTCGTTTCTTTACCTACTATTGGTTCTCCGCAGTCGGATGCCGGTGTTTGGCTGTACTAGGCACCGTGCCTAGTCCACACTGTGTAGAGCCTCATTTCCCCCTATTTCTGTCTAATCTAGTCTCTGAATTTTTAGGGTCTCCGCTGTCCCCCCGTCTCTGCGTCGTTTGCGGCCCTCCCTTAGGAGCTCTCGTGTGCCTAGCTTCATGTTAGCGATATTCTAAAAAGTTCCCTGCGTAGGTCACTAAATGTCGGAGGGTGGGATGGTATCACAAAGGACACCTAGAAAACGGGAGCTAAGAGCATAGGCACCGATGAAGGCATCACTAGGGGTAAGAGCTTATTGTATTCCTAGTTCGTCTAGCTCTTCGAGCTAGCAGGTCGCTCCCTAGTGCGTACGTGGATGGATGATTCCTGCCTGTCTGCTCTGTACGCCAAATATATACAGATCACGGGCCTGTTCGCCTAGAGAAACCTTCTTCCGCCCTAATCACCTAACCTCGTACGATCCTACTCCACTACAGTACGAGAACAACACTCGTTGCTAGCACACGGTCATTAGGGAATAACGCGAACCTTTGAACGAATCGCAAGACACTACTACTTCCTAGGCTTACGGAAGCAAGTAGAGACAGTAGTATAGGAGTGTGACATTTGCAGTAAGTTGAAATCTAATAGGCACTTGCCATATGGACAACTCAAATCACTCCCTATACTAAAAGGAGCGTGGAAATCAATAGCTTTAGACTTCATAGTCAAGCTCCCACTCTTAAAAGACCCGTTAACAGGAGTAGAATATGACTCTATCCTCGTCATTACGGAGAGACTAACGAAGTATGGGTACTTCATACCATATTTGGAAGCAAGCGACGCTAAGGCGCTCGCATACACCTTCCTTCGAGTCATCATAGCCAACCATAGACTACTAGAAGAAATCATCTTAGATAGAGACAAGCTCTTTACCTTGAAATTCTAGAGATCATTAATGGCACTACTAGGTGCAAACCACAAGCTTTTGACAGCGTTTCACCCCTAGACAGATGGACTAACGGAAAGATTGAATTAAACTCTTAAACAATATCTGCGAAGTTACGTTAACCACTAGCAGGACAATTAGGTTCAGATCTTACCTATCGCACAGTTCGCATATAACAGTGTAATGACAGAAGCAACTAAGGTTTCGCCTTTCTTCGCCAACTACGGCTACTAGCCGGAGGCATATAGACAGCCACGATAGGACGAAGCAAGAGCAGAACAGGCCATAATTGCAGTTAAACGACTAAAGGCGTTCCACGAACAGTTAGCAACGGACATCCAATTCTTAAATGAACGATCCGCAGTCTACGCAAACAGAAAGCGCAGTATGGAACCTGCCTTTAAGGAGGGGGATAAAGTATACCTACTCTAAAAACACATAAAAACGAAACGACTAAGTACGAAACTAGACTTTAAGAAGTTGGGACCATTTAGGATTCTTAAGAAAGTGAGCTTAGTTAATTACAAGCTACAGCTACCTAAGGAATCACGGCTACACCTAGTGTTCCACGT
>Ga0209512_1003690_pt1 | contig 14217 bp, 8 predicted proteins | sample frozenSSSSmetaG_FD_184142 | JGI IMG/M metagenome (GOLD analysis project Ga0209512, IMG submission 184142) | Glacier valley bacterial and archeal communities from Borup Fiord, Nunavut, Canada, to study Microbial Dark Matter (Phase II) -... | ecosystem: Environmental > Aquatic > Freshwater > Ice >... | reverse complement strand
CCCCCGTCAGGCTCTGCAAACCATACAGCGCATTGCCAATTTCTTGCGCACTCATCAGCTGGGAGGCCTGACTGATATGGGGAGCCAGAGCCTGCAACACCGCTTCCACCCCGGCTCCCCCCGTCAGGTTCTGCAAACCATACAGCGCATTACCAATGGCCTGCGCACTCAGCTGGGAGGCCTGACTGATATGAGGAGCCAAGGCGTGCAACACCGCTTCCACCCCGGTACTCATGGTCAGGTTCTGCAAACCATACAGCGCATTGCCAATTTCTTGCGCACCCAGACCAGGCACATTCTCCGGGATGGATGAAATTTTTTTCGCTATGCTGACCAACAAAAGGTCAAATACGTTCTTCTCTCCGGAAAATTGAAACAGGGCATATAGCATCCTGCTCAAATTAATGCTCCAATATCGCCCGCCGCTTATCTGGGTTTTCGGGCTGTTGACACACATCCTCTCAAATTTCTCTGTAATCAGTTTTGCCAGCGAAGCATCACACCGGATCAACCTCTTCTCTTGCCGGTGCTGTTGGGCAAGAGTTTGCAAACCGTTGACCAATTCTTGCAGATCCCGTGAATTATTAATGACGTTTCTGATGGAAGAATTTGCCTCTTGTTCTGAAAAGTGAGACGAATTTTTGTATTTTGATTCCGTCCGGTAGCTTCCCTCACCCCGGTTGAGCCGGTCAGCAGGGGGATTGTCCGATGACCGGTTAAGCAGCGCGCCGGTGCCCGCCGTCCGGTTCAGGATGGCGCCATCAGGGGGAGCATCTTCTGCCTGCGTTGTCCGGTCCCGGGTTTCCGGGAGGCCATGGCATGGCGGGGTGTATCTGGAGTATTTCGTATTTATTTGCATAAAAGTCCTGTGTTTTCAGATCCTGCTATTGAACTCGTAGTGTAAATAGTTCTTCTTGCTGCATCTATTGGGAGTTCCACCTAATAGTTTTTTATCCATTACGTTGAACGTTTTTGCCTTGTGTTGGCAAACCGGCAAAGCCACGAACACCGCTGAGTTCCTGCCAAAAACCGCGGGAATGACGAATTATAAAATTCGGATATTGAATGGCGAGGGGTATATAAACTGAGTCTTTTTTCAGCTATTTGAGGACACAGCACCGGATCAACTTTTGCAACGCGCCCTGGTAAGTGCCAATGGTTGGTGGATGCTGAAAAATCTCTTCGCGAATGACTTGGTTGTCAGTAAATAACCTCAGTTCGAGATAAGAACCTGCCCTTAACTATCGGCATTCCTGCTCAGACGCACTGCTGCCCGGAATAATTTTATTGACACGATTGACTCGTTGAATTTGACACCACTCTCTGACTCGTCATTCCTGCGCAGGCAGGAATGACGATAGTTGAGGGTAGATTCTTATCCCGAACTGAGGTTAAATAATAGCGGTCTTCTGGGATGTTGACAGAGTTAGATTTATCCGTAACGGTATCTGTCACTACTATAGGGGTCACCGCCGGCTTTAATAATTCAGGGACGTGAGCCTCGTCAGCGGAGCCAGCGCCACCGGAACGCCTCTATAAGTCAGTGTGTTGCCCTCGACGTTCAGGGACGTGAGATTCGTCAGTGTGGTCAGTTGCGGAATATCTTCATCGGTCAGATGTTCCAGCCGATATCCAGCGACGTTAGCTCCGTCAGCAAGGCCAGCGCGAGGTCGGGGCGGGCTTTTAGCGGGTTCTGGCTGATGTTCAGCGACGTGAGATTCGTCAGTGTGGCCAATTTCAAGACTTCTTTATCGCACAGCTTGTTGTTGCTGAGGTTCAGCGACGTTAGCTTCGTTGGCAGCAGCGGCAGAAACTTAAGATCGTTCCGGCTGAGGTTCAACCATGTGAGATTCGTCAGGTTGGCCAGTCCCTTGACATCTTCATGGCACATCCAGTTGTTGCTGAGGTTCAGCGACGTTAGCTTCGTTGGCAGCAGCGGCAGAAACTTAAGACCGTTCCGGCTGAGGGTCAACGATGTGAGATTCGTCAGGTTGGCCAGTCCCTTGACATCTTGACCGCGCAGATCGTGATCGGTGAGGTCAAATGACGTGAGTTTCTCTGCCAGTCCACCCAAACTCTTAATTGCGTGAGAATGCAGCGTATACCATAGAGCACTCAGCCGGATCACTGTTATGTGCTCATTCTTCTGTAAAGAATTAAAGAGCGAATTGAACAGGTCGATGGATATTTCGTAAAAGCGGTGGCTATTACCCTTTGTAATAGTCAGGTTCACATCCGGCTCTTTCAGCTTTCCGATGAAATCACTAAGACAGGCAACGGCATCCTGTCGTATTTTTGAAAAATCAATGGCCATTGGACGAGATCCCGTCACCGGGCACAGAAAATGGCTGGTTGCCCTTAGGTTGCCTCTGTCATCCGGTGATAGATGATCCTTGATCTGCTTCCATATTTCGCCGGGAAAAGGAGTGGCATTGCCCCCGATATTTCCGCACCCCAGTAACGTTTGCAGATGTGCTACTTTGCTGCACGTTTTTTCTTCATCTTCACAAATTCCGAAATAACAGATATCAGCCACCAGCTGTGCCTCACTGCCTGCCAGATAAAATTCACTTGAGAGCTGCGGTTTTTCAAAAAACTGCCCGTAATCCGTCCTGATTCTGTTTGCCAGCGTATGTTTTTCCCCGCAGCATTCCTCCAGGCTGAGTGCAACCGCACGACCCGTTATATCGCTGAAGCGGATTAATTTTGAGATGGCCAGCGGGTCGACATTGACAAATAATTGCCACATCAGTTCCTGGAATGGCTGGTTGTTTTTTAGTTCCTCCCATTCCCGGGCATGTTGAGAAAGCCGGGTGTCCATGCCGTCCGTCAGGCCTGATTGGAGTGTCGGGAGTGGGGAAAAGCTATTCTGATGAGCGGAGGAAGACTTAAAAACTTGCATAATGCGTTTAACCTTTCAGGAAATGGCGAGGACAACGGGACAGAAAGGCGTCAGTATACAAGGATGCTTTGTCGCAGGAATCGGTAATTTCCCTCATGGGGTAAACCCTCAGACCGTAGGGCAGATCAAGCGTAGCCGTAATCCACCATTCGTCGCTGATCGACGGCGGCCATTCCATTTGAAGTCAGATAAAAGAGCGCTCAAGATTCGATTTTATAATTCGTCATCTCCGCAGTTTTTGGCGGGGATCCAGTGACTTTTTATAAACCACTTCAACATCTCAAAGATTCGGCGCCAGCCAACGCTCAATTTCATCCTGACTTACTGACCGTCGCGCCGCCATATCGTTTACCTGATCCATATCGATTTTCCCAACACTAAAATACTTCGATTGCGGATGCGCCAGGTAAAACCCAGACACCGCCGCACCCGGAATCATCGCAAATGATTCCGTCATATACATGCCGATTTCTTCGCATTGCATCAATTTGAACACGTCCGCTTTCACCGTATGTTCCGGACAGGCCGGATAACCGGGCGCCGGACGAATGCCTTTGTAACGCTCTTTAATTAAATCGACATTGCTCAACTGTTCTTCCGCTGCATAACCCCAAAAATCGTTACGCACACGTTCATGTAAATATTCCGCAAACGCTTCGGCCAGTCTGTCGGCCAGCGCTTTCAACATGATGCTGCTGTAATCGTCATTGGCCTGCTCAAAGCGCTGCTCATGTTTTTCAATACCCAAACCGGCAGTGACAGCAAACAGGCCGATGTAGTCTTGCACACCACTTGATTTGGGCGCAATAAAATCGGCCAGACATTGATTGGGACGCCGCACACCATCAATCACCGGTTTCTCGGTTTGCTGACGTAAGCCGTAATAAGTGAACGCAACGTGATTGCGTGTTTCGTCTGTATAAATTTCAATGTCATCGTCCTGCACGGTATTGGCGGGTAACAACATGATCACGCCGTTGGCCGTCAGCCATCGACCTTCGATAATTTTTTTCAGCATCGCCTGACCTTCAGCGAATACTTTCGTCGCCGCTTCACCCACAACGTCATCGGTCAATATCGCCGGATACGGCCCGGCCAGATCCCACGTCTGAAAAAAAGGCGCCCAATCAATGTAATTGGCGATCATCGCCAGATCGATATTTTTTAAAATTCGCCGGCCAATAAATTTTGGTTTGACCGGCGCATTCTCCCCATCAAACGTCACCCGCATTTTATTTTTACGCGCTGCGATCAGACTCACCATCGGCACGGTTTTTTTATTCGCATGTTGAACGCGGATACGCTCGTAATCACTCGCCAGTTCGTCCACGTAGTGTTCACGCTGATCCACAGTTAATAATGACTGCGCAACCGATACAGAACGCGATGCATCCGGCACATACACCACCGGCCCTTCGTAATTCGGCGCAATTTTTACTGCGGTATGCGCGCGACTGGTCGTTGCACCGCCAATTAACAGTGGAATTTTTAACATACGGAAATGCGGATCACGTTGCATTTCTTTGGCAACGTGCGCCATTTCTTCCAGCGAGGGAGTGATCAGACCAGACAAGCCAATGATGTCGGCATTTTCCGCTTTAGCAACGGCCAAAATTTCAGAACACGGCACCATCACGCCCATGTTGACAACTTCAAAATTGTTACATTGCAAAACGACAGACACGATGTTTTTGCCGATGTCATGCACATCGCCTTTCACCGTGGCGATGACGATTTTGCCTTTTGGTTTATTGTCGCCGGAACGTTTTTTCTCGGCCTCAATAAACGGCAACAAATGCGCCACCGCTTGCTTCATGACGCGCGCTGACTTCACCACTTGCGGCAAAAACATTTTTCCCTGCCCGAATAAATCACCGACGATGTTCATGCCGTCCATCAGTGGGCCTTCAATCACCTGAATCGGAAATTCAACTCCTTGTCGCGCTTCTTCGGTGTCTTCCACTATCCATTGCGTGATGCCGTTCACCATTGCATGAGCCAAACGATTAGCGACCGTGTCATTGCGCCATTCCAATGTGGCTTCAACCTTTTTATCGCCCGCTTTTAACGTGGAGGCCATATCAATCATGCGCTCGGTAGCATCTGGACGACGATTCAACACAACATCTTCCACACATTCACGCAATGCCGGATCTAATTCGCTATACATGCCGATCATGCCGGCATTCACGATACCCATCGTCATACCAGCCTGAATGGCGTGATATAAAAATACGGTATGAATTGCTTCGCGTGCCGGATCGTTTCCACGAAAACTGAAACTTACGTTCGAAACACCACCACTAATTTTTGCACCCGGCAGATTTTCTTTTATCCAGCGCGTGGCGTTTATAAAATCAACCGCGTAATTATTGTGCTCTTCAATGCCAGTCGCAATCGCAAAAATATTCGGATCAAAAATAATATCTTCCGGCGCAAACGCAATCTGATTGACCAGCAAGTTATAAGCGCGCTGACAGATTTCGATTTTTCGCTCAAACGTATCTGCCTGACCTTTTTCATCAAACGCCATCACAATCACCGCTGCGCCATAACGCTTGCACAATGTCGCCTGACGTAAAAATTCCGCTTCACCTTCTTTCATCGAAATCGAATTCACAATGGCTTTGCCTTGCACGCATTTCAATCCTGCTTCAATCACTGACCATTTGGAGGAATCGATCATCAACGGCACACGGGCGATGTCTGGCTCAGAGGCAATCAGATTTAAAAAGCGCGTCATGGCAGCGACTGAATCCAACATCGCTTCATCCATATTGATGTCGATAATTTGCGCACCGTTTTCGACTTGTTGGCGTGCGACGGCTAACGCTTCGTCATATTGTTCGTTCAAAATTAATCGCGCAAATGCTTTGGAACCGGTCACGTTGGTGCGCTCACCTACATTGACGAACAACGAATTTTCATCAATGACAAAAGGTTCTAAACCGGCTAAACGCATCACATTCGGCACCACCGAAATTTTGCGTGGCGCGATATTTTTTACCTGTTCAGCAATCGCCTGAATATGCGCCGGTGTTGTGCCACAACAGCCGCCGGCAATATTCACAAAGCCACTTTCAGCAAATTCACGTATCAGGCTGGACGTGACTACCGGTGTTTCATCAAAGCCGGTGTCACTCATCGGATTAGGCAAACCGGCATTCGGATAAATACAAACAAAGGTGTCAGCAATGTTGGATAACTCTTCGGCGTACGGACGCATTAACGTCGCCCCCAACGCGCAATTTAATCCGATGGTGAGCGGTTTAATATGACGCACCGAATTCCAAAATGCCGGTACAGTCTGGCCGGATAAAATCCGTCCGGAGGCGTCGGTAACGGTGCCGGAAATCATGACCGGCAAACGTTTGCCACTCGTTTCAAAAAAAGAGGAAAGGGCAAATAAAGCAGCCTTGCAATTTAAGGTGTCAAAGATGGTTTCTACCATCAATAAATCGGCTCCGCCTTCCACTAAACCGCGCGTTTGTTCCAGATAAGCATCTACTAACTGATCAAAGGTGACATTGCGTGCCGCCGGATCATTTACATCGGGTGAAATTGACGCGGTTTTTGGTGTCGGGCCTAAAGCGCCCACTACAAAGCGCGGCTTGTCGGAAGTGCTGAATTTATCGCACGCTGCCCGCGCTATTTGGGCTGCGGCCACATTCATTTCATACGCCAGATGCGCCATTCCATAATCATCTTGCGCGACAGTGGTGGCGCCAAACGTGTTTGTCTCAATCAAATCTGCACCAGCCGCTAAATATTTTTCATGGACTTCGGCAATGATGTGCGGTTGCGTGAGCGTCAGTAATTCGTTATTGCCTTTGACGAATAATTCACGGCCAGCATCTGCACCGGCAAAATCCTTAAATCGCTCGCCGCGGTAATCTGCTTCGGTCAATTTATATTGTTGAATCATCGTGCCCATTGCGCCATCCAACATCAAAATCCGACGCGTCATTAATTCGCGCAATTGAATTTCTGTTGTGCAAAGATTGGTGTGTGCAGGCAGGGGAAATGAGGTCGCAGCAGTCGTCATAGTGATCACTTAATTAGGTTCTGAATGGCAAAATTATGCCCGGCAATAAGTAGCGTGCAGGGTAAGCTGCCTTTACTTGGATCTGGGTTTGGTATTTATTCCTGGGTAAGCAAAAGATTGTACGTTAAACCTATATATAGCCGTCTTCTTTATAGCCGTCTTCTTTCAAGGTGCCGTATTCTTTTTCCCGTCTAAGTGGCCCTGTAGGCAACCCCATCCAATTCCGTCTAGGCGACCCCGTCATTCCCGCGGCTTTAGGCGGGGGCGCCTAGACGGGGTCGCTTCAGAAAATGTACCCCCGATCTGCCTGATTAATTCCAGATCGGCTGGGTCTGGCTTCAACGTTTTTACTTTTACGTGTTATCCACGATGCCGTATACCCCAATAGTTTCATTATCCCTTTCTTTATATAATGCTGAGTCAATATGGCGCCTCAAATCAATCATGTTTTACGCCTGATCAATTTCAATTTATTTAAAGAGTTTCTTATGGACTTTACACAACTTTCAACAACTCCAACTCTATATCAAACACAACATAAACAACTCACCGCTTATGACTGTGCTTTAGTTAGCGGCAAAGAAGAGCATTCCGGAAAAAAGATAAGTTCCCTACAGAAAATAGCTTCAAATTACGAGAAAAATGGTGAATTTATAAATGCTTTTGACCTTTATAAAGTATTAGCGGATAACGACCATGATCCGGTCAGCCAACAACGCGTTGGCGCAATGCTTGTTGAGGGAAAACATGTTATCCAAAATAAGCACGATGGAATCCGCTATCTGCTTGATTCAGCCGAACAAGGTAATATCGACGCAGTAAAAAAACTTCATGAAATTTATATAGAACTGAAGCCGTCTTCAGAAGACAAAGGTGTAATCCACTATTTTTGCAATGCCACTTTAAACGGCGATGCTGAAGCAGCAATAGTACTTGGACGGTGGCTTTTGACGGATAGAGATAAGGCACCACTAGCCAAGTTTCTGATAACCGCCGCAACAACAAAATCAGATACTGATGCAGCAACGGCACTTGGAGAATGGTATCTAAACAGCAAGGATAATAATCTCAGGGAGGACGCTATTTCCGCCCTGAAAGCAGCTGGTAAAATTGCCCCGGGCAAGGCAAACTATATTCTGGGACGTGTCTATATTTTCTTGCAGATTGCGGAGGAAGCTACCCATTATTTAAAGCTGGCTTCTGATAGTGGAAATACAGAGGCTAGTAGTTTATTGGGCAAAATCTACGGCTGGGAAATTTGGGTCCCTCCCTTATTGTTTCCTAACGAAGAGAACATCACCCATATTGAATCCATCAATATCGCTATAACACACGTTGTGACTCAGCAAACTATAGCCAATAAAACAGAATGGAATTTATCAAAACCTCTATGTGATCCTAATTGGGAAGAAGCAGAAAAGTATCTCAAGCTGGCCGCTGAAGCAAAGAATCCTGAGGCCAGCTATCTGCTCGGATTAGGTTATATCAATCAGAATAACAAAGAGCAAGCTTACAAATTTATCGGACAAGCAATTGAACTAGCGTATCCCCAGGCATTATGTTTGGCCGGGTTGAATGATTGGTTGGCAGGAGAATCACCTTTTATTCCTGCTGGAACATATTTTCTAGAACGCGCCTGTGACAAGGGAAGTGAAGAAGCCAAAATTTACCTTGCACTTCGTTACTTTGCCTTTAGCATGACCGATATTTGTGAAGTAGATTCATCAGTGTGTTTACAGGTTCATGTTGTCCAGAAGCTTTTAGAGGTTCCACCCAAAAAAATTCCTCATCAACTCTGGTTTTCCCTCGCTGTGCGCGCCAAATTGGACTTGCAGGGAAGTATAAGTTTTCCGAAACAGAGGGAACTCTACCGCAGAGCATACAACGGTGGAAACATCTGGGCTGCATTGGATTTGGGTGAAAAGTCTCTTAAAGATGGAAGAAAGGAAGACGCAGAAATTTACTTCGAGAACGCTATTAAGGCGGCTAAGCCTAGTGGTAAGGAAGCGCAAATCAAAAATCAAATAGTAAAGCTACGTGAAACGTACGCTCCGTCGGTTTCACTATGGAGTAGATTTTCAAGCACACTCTCAACACCGGAGATACCTCAAACTTTTGATAGCAATCAGGGCCTTTAGCAGCTACTCAATTGCATCCTGATTGAATCAAAACCCAGGTTGGGCCAGCACTGTCAACCCAACCTGGTTGCCTTCTTTGTCACCAATAAACTAATTAAAACTGAACCAACCACAATCACGCCTATCACCAATAAAGACACCCAGGTTGGCACGTGGAACCAATCGACGATTAACATTTTCCCGCCGACGAACATCAGTACCAGCGCCAGGCCATACTTTAAAAAATGGAAGCGTTCCGCCATATCGGCCAATAAAAAATACAGGGCGCGCAATCCCATAATGGCGAAAATGTTGGAAGTGAACACGATGAACGGATCGGTTGTGATGGCGAAGATGGCAGGAATCGAATCGACTGCGAAGACAACATCGGACAATTCAATCAGAATTAACACCAGCAACAACGGCGTAAATACACGCTTACCGTTAGCGTCGGTAAAAGGTAAGATTTTTTTGCATAGCGCACCATCGGTTAGCGTTTAAATCAGGTTCTTTTTCAGCCGCTATCGTCATCTTAAAACCGGTATATACGGATTGACGTTCACTCTGTCACTAATCTCAAACCGTACCTTCGTAGGGTGAGCACGTTCTTTGTGCCCACGCGGTTGATTAATGAACCGAAATTCACCTCAACATCTCCGCTTATCAACGATACCGCGTGGGCACAAAAAACGTGCCCACCCCACCTGGTTATCTGCCATAAATTAAACGTGGTGACAGATTGAAGTTGTATCCGTATATATTGCTGAATCATCGTACCCATTGCACCGTCCGGCATAAAAATGCGATGCGTCATTTGTTCACGTAATTGGATTTCTGTTGCGCAAAGATCTGTGTGTTTGGAGCCTGGAAATGGGATTGAAGCAGTCGTTATATTGATCACTTAAATTAATTGTTGAATCTTGAATTCCACCAGACATTAAAGAATGGCTGGCTAAGTGCATCCACTCAACCTGAGCCTGGTGATTATCGTTGAAAAGCGGAAGATTGCACGTCGCTCCCATGTAAAAATGAATGCGCACACTGGCTTACGTTTTAACTTGTTGTGCTTTTACGTAATATCCACAATGCCGTATACACCAATAGCTTCTTTTATCTCTTTCTTTATACTGCCGGGCCAACCTCACACGCCAAACTGGGTACGTTTTTCGACTAACTCATTTTAAATTTAGATAGAAAATTTTTATGACCCCACTTCAACCGTCCACTACGTCATATAAACCAATCTCCCTTTACGATGAGATTATCACCTCAGGAGGTTCCCCGTTACGAAAGAATCCCTTGCTATTCTGAGGGCATAAATACGTCTATTAAACACCTTGTTACTCAACAGACCAACGCCAACAAAAAAAATGGGATTTATCAACGCCACTCTGTGCTCCCGATTGGGGAAAAGCCGCATGGTTCTTCCAATCTGCGGCTGAAGCGAAAAATCCCGAAGCAATGTATTTGCTTGGATCAGGCTATCTCAACAATAAGTTATCGCAGGATACCTCCAAGGCTCAAACACTTCTCTCGGAGGCAGCCGCGCCAGGTTATTCAGAAGCACGCTGTCTGACAGCATGGAATAATTTCGTGAGCAGGCTTGACCACGCCTATGTTCCGGCTCTTTTTATTTCTGGTTTAGACGAGAGTGAAGAGGCTAAAATTTACCTTGCATGCTCACATTTAGTCCGTGTCTATGCCGGGAATGAGGGAACGAAAAACGAACTCACCGACGCCATCAAAATTATCTCAGCGCTTCAATCTCACTCAAAAGTGCACCATGAATTCTATTTTATGCTTGCCATGTTTTGCTTGAATAAGCGTTTTTCACGCCTCGATAGCATCTCTCTGATGGGGAAAGCCGCCAAAGGTGGAAATATCAATGCAAATTTGTGGTTGGCCGAGGAAGATCTTAAGAACGGGTTTAAGGAGAAGGCAGAAGCTTTCTTCAAACAGAGTCTCGTTCTGGCTAAAAGTGTTGATCTGGCTAATGATTCTGATGCTCTGACGACTCTGACCAAAGAAAGAATACAGGTAATACGTAGCAAGTATGCTCCGTCTGTTTCTCTATTTGACAGGAAGTCGACGCCGGAGATACCTGACACTTTTCATGATGGTAATAAAAATCTTTAGTATTCCCTGCATTGGGGATTCCATTAAAAATACAATGCCATACCAAAAATCCACTTTTTTTATTTCGGCATTTTAAGTTTTGATGGATAAAAAATCGTTCCGATTTCTTGCCAGGGCAGTGCCATAATATTTTCGGCTAATTTGTAACGGTATGGGGTGCGACATATAACGTAGGCTTGTTCCGCGGCATACTCGTCGATGAATTTTTTTAAATGCCGGGCATCAGACAGATTGGGTTTATCTGTCCATTTCACTTCAACCGGTATGTACGCATGTGCCTGATCAATAACGTAATCAATTTCAGGTCCGGCAGAATCCCGCCAATATTTTATTTTTACGCCAGGGGAGGACAACTGACTGTGATAGACGAGCTCCGTTCCCACATATTGTTCAAATAAATCCGCCAACATTTTTTGTGAAAGTTTGGTGCCTTCATTAGCACAGGCGCGACGCACACCCATGTCAAAGAACAAGTATTTTGGTGACTTAATTAAACGTCGCTTAGTTGTGCTGTGATCGATCGGATCAATTCTCAGGGTAATAAGGCAATCTTCTAAAACCTGATAATAATTGGCGATAGTGGTGCCCGCGATGCCGATATCTTGTGACAGACGGGTGAAGTTAAGTTGTTTACCTGACTCTCCGGCAGCAATTTCAAGAAATCGTGAGAAATGACCTATATTGCGCACCATGGCCTCTGCGCGGATTTCTTCTTCGAGATAAGTGGTGACATAGCTGTAAAGATCGGTATCTTTTACGCCAGGCTCTGATTCAAGAAGGATGCCGGGAAGGGTGCCGTACACCAACATGTTTTCTAAGGTAGGTTTGGGTTCCGGTATTTCATCGTAGATAAGCGGTGTCATCATTAGCGAGACGACACGTCCCGGCAATAGATTGAGATCGTTACCGGTTTTGAGTTTTCGTGCAGACGAACCCGTCAAAATAAATTGTGCAAGTCGCTGATCAATAAGGGACTGTGCCACATCCATTATTCTCGGAATTTTTTGCACTTCATCTATAAATACTACTGGCGGTTTGGTATAGCCTTTAATTTGCTCTTCTAATTCGCTTTCAAGTAAAGCCGGATTTTGTTCATAGCGCTGCCTGGTTGTGGCGCGGGCAAATGAATAGGAAATATCCGGCTTGATTTGTTGCGCTATCAGTGTTGTTTTGCCAGTTTGTCTGGCCCCAAGCAACAGCACACTTTTACCGCGACTTAAAGCATGCGTTAAATTGGAGGCGATTTTTCTCGAAATATAGTCCATAGACCGGATTTTCATTGAATTTTCAGCGCTTAGCAAGAAAAATCAATGTAAATTCAGTTTTGATGCGATTTTTCTCTCCGTAGTTACTTGCGGATTGAACCCAACTTTGTTAACTTTTTTGTCACCAATAAGCTAATTAAAACGGAACCGGCCACAATCGCGCCTATCACTAATAAAGACACCCAGGTTGGCACGTGGAACCAATCGACGATTAACATTTTTCCACCGACAAATATCAGCACCAACGCCAGGCCATATTTTAAAAAGTGGAAGCGTTCGGCCATATCTGCCAATAAAAAATACAGTGCACGCAAACCCATGATGGCGAAAATGTTCGAGGTGAATACGATGAACGGATCGGTTGTGATGGCGAAGATGGCGGGAATCGAATCGACCGCGAATACAACATCAGACAGTTCAATCAGGATTAACACCAAAAATAGCGGCGTAAATACACGTCTGCCGTTTTCCATCACACTAAATTTTTCTTTTCTGAAGTTATCAGTAAAAGGTAAGAATTTTTTTGCATACCGAACAACGGGATTTGCGTTTAAATCAGGCTCTTTTTCAGCGGTCATTGTCATCTTAAAACCGGTATAAATCAGGAATAAGCCAAACACATATAGTACCCAGCTAAATTCTTCCACTACCCACACACCAGCCAGAATCATAATGAAACGCATCACTATCGCGCCGAGTACACCGTATAAAAGAACTCTGCGCTGATATTCTGCCGGGACAGAAAAGTGTCTGAAGATCATCAGGAATACGAACACATTATCAATAGAAAGTGATTTTTCAATCACGTACCCGGCTAGAAATTCCATCGTTTTTTGTTGGGCGATGTCAGCGCCAGCTATTTTTGTCAGATGCATCCACATACCCAAAGCAAACAGTAGTGCTATGGTCACCCAGACAACCGACCAGGATGCCGCTTCTTTGATGCTCATTTTGTGGGCTTTATTTCCGCCGCAAGCGAAAATATCCACAGCCAACATGGCTAAAACAAACACCAGAAAAACGGCCCACATCCAAGGTTGTGCGATTGTATGCATTATTTATTTTTTCCTATTCTTTTAAGAAACCACTGTAATTCGCTGTATACCAACCGAACCAGTTTCTGCGCCAGACTTTCTGGCTGACCTTGTTGGATGCGTTATCACCATCATCAATTTCACGATAACTTACTGTCTCAACTTCCCTGATTACACGCCGCCTCTTCACTTGCTTTTCCACTATCTGATTCAACCGTTGTTTCAGAGCCGGCATCATACTCTTTTTTACAACTAATTTGATCGACTACTACTGATACGGCTAATGACCTGCGAGCGAGTTTTAGGAGCGGTAGTGACCCGTTGAGAACAGCAAAAATGTGGATTCTACGTAGGGGATTCCGGTAATAGTATGCATCTCAAAAATTTTTTAAAATGTATTTTGATTTTTTGGGCATGTAGATTTTTTTATTTATCAGAGCCTCAAATAACATAGTCCACTTATAAGGAATTCCAATGAATTTCGTTACTCCTCAACCAGTCGTACCGCAGCGGGGATCCTCATATCAACCAACACCCCAGACCGGAACACAAAATTTTTCAAACGTTCTTAAAAATCCTACGCACTACGCGCAGGGCTGTCCCATCAAAATTTAATTGATATTTTTTCTGAATAGGCAGTTGTAAACTTTCAAATAATCATGTTTACTCTCGTAATTTAAGGCGAGAGATGAAATATATTGAGAGGCCGTTATTAGAC
>Ga0209512_1003688_pt1 | contig 14219 bp, 21 predicted proteins | sample frozenSSSSmetaG_FD_184142 | JGI IMG/M metagenome (GOLD analysis project Ga0209512, IMG submission 184142) | Glacier valley bacterial and archeal communities from Borup Fiord, Nunavut, Canada, to study Microbial Dark Matter (Phase II) -... | ecosystem: Environmental > Aquatic > Freshwater > Ice >... | reverse complement strand
TTTTCTTTTCATGTCGGGTTTATATATCTTACAGCTATTTACTATGAACATTAAATACGCGATTTGAAGTGCTTACTTCGGGAGGTTTCGGCACATAGATATTAAAAAGCAGCATAGCATAGTTAGGTTCTAGGCACAAAAGCCCTCGCGCTCAAGGGTGAGAAAGAGGAAAAAAGACCCAAGTGCCGTTGCCATGCTCAAAAACGGCACATTATTTTAAGCTTAATAGAGCAAGTATGTTCTATACAAAAGCAGGTTGGACTAGATTAGAACAAACGTTTAATACTTTGCCCCTGGTTACACCTTCGCTCATATTGGGCCCTGTTAGCAATAACCCTACTATCAACCGCCGCTACGAACTCAAGCTGGCTTAAAATTTTCAGCAGGCCACTAACCTTACTCCGGCGTTCCTGTTGCTGGCTGGCTAACTCATTTTCAAAGCGGTTGTCAAAGTCATAGATTGCATGACCAAGCTTTTCAGCCAGGGCACGGCTATCGCTGGCATTTGCCTCAATTTTTTGGCGTTCCCAACTTGAGGAATTAGCGCGGGCGGTAGCCATGAAATTAGCCTCATCCTGCCGATGCTTCAATTGCTTTGCTACCAGGTCGTTACGCTCCGCCCGGCGTGCTTCAATGGTTGCATTACTCATCTCTTGAACCTGGGCGCGGGTCTGTTTTACCTGGGCCTCGATTTCAGACCAAAGTTCTGGTAATGGCTTGCTTGCCAACTTTGTCCGCAACCCGGCCAACTCAGAAGCATCAAAAGCCATTGAGGCTGTCATACCTCCCCAGGTATAGGACAAAGTTACAGGTTCCCGGCTACCTGTCGCTTGCGCGAAACTCATTGCCATTGTCATAGAATCACCTTAACCTTTCACTGAAATAATAAATTAGTAGCGGCTACGGCTGCGTATGGCACTCATAGCACCGTCCAGCAACTCTGACACACTCTTTTCCCGGCCTTCCCGGCCCTTTGTGGCGGTAGGCTGGGCAAATAGAAACTGGTGGAGGGCATTGGCGACGGCAGTAGCCACGCTGTTATCCCCCGCTGCGCCTTGCACTGCCAATGCAGTGGTAATAGGGCTTGTGTCTACCCCGGCTTGCTGTAGAGCCTGTATGAGACTTTGAGCATTCGATTCATTTAGCGTTTGCGCTGGCTCCATAGCCTTGTGTGTGTAGTTCATTTGGTTCATTCCCTTTCTAAGTTTTACTTATGACTTGGTTAACTTGTTTATCAGCAATATTTATCTGAATAGGGGCTAAAAGTTTTCTAACCCTTGCCAGCGTGTCTAATGACCTTAAATACCTTTTCTGGCTTTGAGTCATGCGGCGTTCCCAAAACTCAGCCATAGTGAGCGTAACACTATCATGCACTATGCCAGCGTAGCGGTTTTTAATCAGGGAGTGCGACACCCAGCTATAACAAATTTCGTCTATTAAAAGCTGTTCTAGCCTGGGGGCGGTGTCATACCCTAAATCTTTTCTCAGCACTTTCACCCCCTCTTTAATGGATGCAATTACCATCAAATTGTTAGGGGCTATATTTTCGTAAAGTCTGGTTAGTGCCTGTTCTGACATATCGCCCGCGTGTTTCCAAAAATCGGGCATTTCAGCAAAGAACTTTTTAATGGTTGCTAGGTCGCCAGGGTCGGGCTTGCCCTTGCCAGAACGTTTGATAATTTCGTTTATTTCGTCTAGCCTTGCCTTATCAGTCACGGGCTTTTCTCCATTGTCTTTTGTGGGAGTGATAACCAGCAGCAATCAGCGAGGCTTTTACTAACACTCTATTGAACTGAATCAGGGCCGCGAGGCTGTTATCAAGTTCATTCATTCGGGCTATTTCGGCCTGTTGCTGGGCTAATTCGTGCCGTTTATAATCAATTTCCAAAGCTTCAAATTCGGCAATCTGGGCTATTACCGGGTTAGACATTGGCCCCATATAACGGCTTTTGACCTTGCCGTTTACCTTTTCTTTTTTGTAATAAAATTCAGAATTACCGCGTTTTTCCACTGCCATTGTGCTACCCCCTGTTAATTGCCCCTTTTTTTGCTGGTCTGGAGGCGGTCAAAGGGCGAGGGCGAGAGCTGGCTATATTTTGCCCGTGTGCAAGGCTTTTAGCGCGGGCCTCCACCTGGTCAAGTAGTTTTGAGGGCTCCAGCCCGGTCACACGACATGCCCCGTTTATCAAAGGAATAGACTCCCCACCCACCCGGCGGGCGAGGGCTAACATTCCTTTTGCCTCAGAATTGATTTTAGGGTTTGTGCTGGCAATATCACTGGCCCAAACGGTGATAAGGGCAGCAAGTAAATCATGGTCGGCCATTCTGTTTTGCTCCTTTTTTGGCAGGTTTCCCGTGGTTTTGAACCTGCCAACTCGCTAAAACCTGCCATTTTCTGCAATCATTTTGATACTGTGTATCAATATCATTATACCCTACTTTTGGCGGGTTGGGCCCTTTTTATAATGTTACCTTTGTTACCTTTTTCAAATTTTGCAGCTTTTTTTAGCTTTTTTTAGCTTAACCCTCTGCCTTTTGTTGCCTTTTGTTGCTACTGCTGCCCGCTGGGTGGGGGATTTTCCTACCATCCAAAAAGTCACACGCCAGACTTATAGTTATAATTAGAACTTTCCGTGTGACCGACTTCATTAGGCTACTTTCCTGAATTGCCAGCTAATATCTATAACCTCGCCGCCGCCCTCTTTTTGCTTCAATTCTTTTTCGTAGTGGGCCTGGGTTAGTTCTTTCCACCGCTCCAGCCAGTCACCGTCAAGGGTGTAATCCCTCGCCCGCTGTTCTTTTTCCTTGCCTGTTTTCTTGTCTACCCACTTCACGCCCGTTTTATACTGTCTGACTTTAGTTTTTAACCCCATCTGGGTCAGCACTCCAGTAATTAAACGGGCAGGTTCAACCTCGATATATTTATCTATTTTCATCCCCAAAACAGCGGAAATTCTATCTTTATTCTTTAAGGCCCATGTGTGAAATCCGCTTTTTAACAGGGTGTCTTTATTAAACATTTTCGTGTTAAATTGCCCAACTTCTTTTATTCCGGCGTGGGTTAATATCTCAAATCTTAGGTTAGTTGCTAATTTCAGGTTTCGGGCGTTGGCTAAAAAGTCTTTGGCGAGTGACCGATCCAGCCCCTCGCCTATTGAAAAATCCTTTTCATCCTTACCTATCGCATAACCGGGCATAGTTAAGGCCAGATAGTTAACGGCCAGTTTCCATGACCGCCCCTTTTGGTCATCCTTGATTAGTTCAGGAGTTGCGGCCAGCCCCCAAAAATCTTTGATTTTGTACCGGGCTATTTGGTGGTTTTCGCCTTCCTCTAATTTCCCCTGTTTTTGCTTTTCGGCCAATTTATCATACTCAAAACTATCAACATCCGGCGCGGCCATAATTTCTTCAATCCGCCCCGCTTCAATTTCCTTTGATAGTTCGCTGTATTCTTTACCTATGGCTTTTAATTCCCGTTCGCAATAATTGGCAGCGGTAATCACCTGGTTGCCCTCTATCCTTGCCAGGTCAAAGAAACTTTGGTGTAAATCCTCCCAGGCGGCATGCTTATCGGCCAGCACGTCACACAGTAAATGCAAGTATTGTTTTTCCCCAGGTTCCACAAAAACTTCCCCGGCGTTATCTACTCCCAGCGCAAGCCCGGTGTCCGTAGCGTTTTTGATGGCATATTGCACCAATTTTGCCGGGTCGGTTTCCTTTTGGATTTTGCGAGGGTCAATATAGCAGTGAACTTCATTGCTCTTAGGGTTTCTAACCCGGCCCGCTTGCTGGTGCAGGTCGGTTGCGGTGGTCACACCGTTTATTCCATAAAGAAAAATCTTGTCAAAATGTTCAACCTCAATACTTACTCCAGTTCCTAAAGAGGGTGAGCATATAAGCCAGTCATAAACCTTTACAACTTCATTTATTTGAGCTATTAGTTCGTGCTGTTCGCTGTTGTTGGTATCCTGGGTGATAATCCAGCCTCTTTTATTAGGGAAATTCAGGGTTAACAGGGCATGTAACTTTTCCGCTGCCCCCTTGCCGTTCATCGGAATATATATCTTTTCCCCAGCGGCCAGACTTTCAATTATGGCTAACCGCCATGCGTTTTTGCCGTTTTCCTGAGTACAATCTACAAAAGTTTTGGGGGCTGGTTTGAACCTGTTAACAAGAACTTCTATGCTGCCCGCCCCTAACATTCGTTCAAAAAAGTTATAGCTAATCTCGCCCATGTCGGCATCCAGACCGATAACCTTACTAGCGTTTTTGAGTAGCCAATTGATTTTATTCATTACACTTTTGCGGCCCGCGTTTTTGATGGTATCGCCCGTCAAGTGCCTCAAAACTTGCTCGCACTCATCAAAAACTAGAATAAATTCGGCCTTATCTTTGGCATATTCTTTAGTGTTTAGATACCCCAGGCTATCAGCACAAATTGCCAGACTTTCAGACTTTGCCATTGCAGGGCTCCCCGCCCCCTTGAATACCTGATAAAAGTCTAGCCCATGCCGCTGGGCCGCTTCTTTTAAGAGGCTCACCCGATGGCCTAACACTATCACCCGCTTGCCCTGGGCGCGGGCCTGCCGGATGTAGTCGCTTAACCAGTAAGTTTTCCCGGTGTTTTTTGCTGATTTAATCAGGGTAACTTTCTGGCTACCTATGGCAAGCTCGCCCAGGCGGGCCGTGTTAATCAGTCTGGTAATCGGAATGTTAATACTGGGAATAATCGGGCTGGTTTCGCCGTCCTCTAGTCCTTTACGGGCTATTAGTTCTGGCTCCCAACTCCGGGCGGGCCAGCCCTTAACCGCTCCCAACAATCCGGCCAGCGCGTCATTGTAATTAAGCTCACCACCACCAACCAGCCGCCCCAGGTAGTAGGAATATCCGTTAAAAGTATGGTAGTAACTCCCGACCTGATTAACCTTGCTGATAATGCTTTTAGCAATCCTGAGTTGCTCAATGCCGTATTCGGTGGAAGGGGTAGTATCATCCCGTTGGCTGGGGATATGTTGGGCGCGGGCATTGGTGTTAGTCCGAGCGCGGCGGGCCTCCTGTGGTGCAGCGGCTTTCCACTGTTCTACCCATATTTTAGCCACTTCCAAAGGTAGGATTTTATCCGTTACAGTGGGGGTGCTGCCCTTACATCCGTAGAATAATCTACAAAGGTCTTTGCAGCTTTTATCAACCATATCAGGGAATAGCCACATCATAGCCCGCAACAACTCGCCGTAAAATATAGGGTCGGTAACAGGCTCATCTAGCAGGAAGATAACCCGCATGCGGGGTTTGAGAGGGTCTTTGACGTAGCTATTTGGGGTGTGGTAGATAATGCTACCGAATTGCATAACCAGGGGGTGATTGAATACCTGGGCCTCGTTAGTGAGTTCATCAAAGTCAGCCCCTATGTGTTGTGCTACGGCAAAATTAGCTTTTGCCCTATGATGACCCTTGCCTTTTGTGTGGCATTTATGACGGTCAATATCAACCTGTTTTGAGTAGGTTTTCTGGCAATCTTTGCCGCCCTTATGTTGGGTGGTTATGGTATAGCCCCGATCAATGGCCTCCGCTATTCCTTTAGCGGTTATCTCGTACATTTGAAATTTTTTGCTTAGGCTACCCAGCGTAGATTTTTGTTTATCAGTCAGGGTGTTAAAATCCTGATCCAACCCGCCAAAATCCGGTTTATTACCTTTGCTGGCAATGATGGTACTTTCAATAGCAACCAGGAATTTTTGCATCACACCCCCCCCAACTTCATGGGGCGGCGTAGTCTCACGCCAGGGGCAATGTAACGAACCTGCACAATGTCGTAGTCGCCCTGCGCAGGGTAGCACTCGCCGGGAACATAGGGCCGTGTGTAACTGTTTGCCAGTGGATTGCGCTGAAAGAATTCCCGGTCACGGTCATTAACCGCGTCAATCAATTTCGAGATTGCGGGAGGTGGGATTATTTCTAAACTCTTTTGTCGGGAGTTGTTGTTATTCACTTGTGCGCTAAGCCCTTCCCAGGACGGCGCAAGTTTCTAACGAGGTTATCTTGACTTAGCTGATAAACAATGATAGAATTAACTTGCCCGTTCCCGTTCTAGAACTGCCCTCGTGTCAAGCTGGTTACTTGCCGAGGGCTCCCTTTTTTTATAGGGCTCCTCGGAATCATCTGGGCGGGTTAACATTCCAAAACCGAATTGGTCGTGGACTTCAGGCACAAGTTCTGCTATCATGTGTGTACAACTGAACACAATATGCAATCACTTGCGCCACCCCCTGCACCATCGTGAAATGGTTCGGGGGATTTTGTCTTATATAATAAATGTGCTACGTATCCCATTAATCTTACCACACTTTCGGGCGTGATGCCAACCTTTTGAAGCATTCCCACCTCCCCAAAAGCGTACTATAAAAAAGCAACAGCTGACCGTAATGCTGCATTATTTATTCCCCAACCCGTTGCATGTCGTAGCAAAGTCGTGTGATCCGTGGCCTTTGGGCGGACAAAACGCGATTACAAACCCGACATAAAACCAGATATAGATAACTTCTATTCAAATGCCAATATCAATTGGAAAAATGGATAATGCTAAATATCTGTAACTTCCCACTTACTAAAATCGCCCCTCGCCACTTCATCAAGGAATTCATCGGGCGCGGCGGGCAGGTCATACCCTAACACCCTCGCCACTATCCCGGCCTGCGCTTTGCTCACCAGGGCGGCATTAAACCGGGCTATGATGATATGGCCCTTCTCGCTGGGGTAGTCACGCACATGCCGAAGTTCTAACCAGTCGCTACCCGGAACGGTCACAAGTTCGTTATATTCCACAACTATATGCTCCCTGCTTTCCGCTTCGTTTGCTGATATTCCAACGCCGCTTTGAGTAAAGCAATACCCTGTTGGTTCATTTTGGCCGTTTTCTGAATAAGACTATTCTCAAACCCGCCCGCCAAGCGTAATCGCTTAAAGTTGTGCAACCTCAACAGGTTTTGAGTGTCTAACTCGGCCTTATAACCTTTGGTGGTTAGGACAAAAAACAAAGGCCAGCAAGTCGTTAGAATCTTAACTGCTTCCTTTTCGCTGATATGGGCGTAGTCAAAATCAGAACTCATAAGTTACTCAAACTCGCTATCATTTTTCTACTTAAATATTTCCTGGGTCAATCGGTTCCCAGCAGGTCGATTATAGTTCTAAAGCCGTTTGCATCATACTGGTATCGTTTTCCCGTTTTGCCTGTTTGAACGTGCCAACCTGGGGCGGCATTTTGATTTCAGCCCCTTTATTGAGAAGCTCGTCAATAGTCAAAATTTGTAGTTTAGGGTAATTTTTGCCCCAGCCTGGAGAGCTGTAGAATCCGGCGGTTGCAGCTTCTTTAGTCATTTCTTTTGTTGGTTCTTCCAGGGTAATAAAAACACCTATAGCGGCTTTTTCCCGCTCAATTGTGCCTCTTAAATCCCTGATAAGCTGGCTAGAAACATGACCGCTTTTAACTTGCACCAATACCCTCTTAGGCTTGCCCGTAGTATCATCCACAAAAGAGATTACCCCATCAATCCCTTTATCGCTGCCTTTTTTCCCTTCATTGCTCCCTAAATCACCCCCTAGCGGCCTTGCTCGAACTAGGGAGAGTGACCACCATTGGAATTGATACCTATCATCATTTGCAAGCTGGTTAGCAGCTCCAACGTCTGTTGGTTCACCCTTCACCTTAAACTTTATTCCAGGGTACATGGCTTCTAAACGGTATTTATTAAGTGCAACGGCGAGATGTGTAATATCTATACCTATCCATTTCCGGCCTAGCTTTTGGGCAGCGGCGATGGCTGTGCCACAGCCGCAGAAGGGGTCTAACACTACGTCGCCGGGGTTGCTACTGGCTTGAATTATCCGTTCAAGTAAGGCAAGAGGTTTTTGGGTTGGATAGCCCAAACGTTCGGCGGCTTGTGAGTTGATGGGTGAAATATCTTCCCAAAGGGTCTGTAAAGGTGCGCCTTTGTTTTCATCCAGATACCTTTTCAGGCGAATACCGCCAGCTTTTGTGAAATGTAAACGACCTTCAGCATCTAGGCGGGCCATTGTTTCGGGCGGGCATCTCCACAACGATTTTGCACCTTTATATTCATACTCATAGCCACCTCCCGAAAGCCCCTTAGCTGTTATATCTGCATCAGTCCACAACCTGCCATCGGGGTCTTGATTACGGAACCGTGCTATATATTCAGCGTCATGGGGCATATAAATTTGGTTCCAGGTGTGGGTTTCACCCATAACGTAATAGAGAATAATATCTACATTTGCCCCATAACGGCGAGGGTCATTGTGGGCACTGGTTCGCTTCCATATTATTTCGTTCCTGAAATTCTGTGGGCCAAAAATTGTATCCAACACAATTTTAAGATAATGGCTTGCGGTTGAGTCACAATGCAAATAAAGGCTGCCAGTGGGTTTCAGTACCCGGTGCAGCTCCACCAGCCGAGCCGCCATCATCACCAGATAGGCCATCATTTGGTTAGAACCTATCATTTGCCGCATTGCCCCTATCATGCTAGATACTCGCTCCGGGGCTTCTGTTACCAGTTCGTTGTAGACCGTTTCGGTGGCCTCATTCCAGTGCCAAGTATCTTCAAAGGCTGTAATTTGGGAAGCTGAATCCTTGCCCTTTTCATCCTTGAATAAAACATTGTAGTTTCGGTTGGAGTTGAAGGGCGGGTCAAGATATATGAGGTCAACACATTCATCCAGAAAATGTTGCCTTAAAACTGACAAATTATCGCCATAAAACAGCGTATTTTCGGTTATTGGCTTAGGTGTCATATATTCCCTGGGTCAAGCGGCTCCATTTTGGCATGTCGTATCATCACAACTTTTATTCCACTCGCTCGCCGTTCATAGAACACTTTGAATCGGCTGTCTAATAGCCAGTACCAGCGGTCATCCGGGCCATTAAAACCGCTATCCTCTCTATCAAGCATTTCAGTGTCGGCCAGCCGCTGGAGTTCACCCCTGAAGCGGTTCATTTGTTTTCTGGTAAATTCAAAGTCAGTTTTCCGCAATAGATGGTTGCGAATCCCGATTAAATCTTTTTGCCCTTCAGCGGAAAATCTGACTGTAGCCATTAACCCGCCTTTACCAGTTCAAAATCTGCAAAAACTTCATCAATATCATATTCAGGTTCATTCTTTGCCGATTCAAAGGCTTTGTTTGCCGCTGCAATATCCTCGCTGGTTAGGGTGGGCGTGGCGGTTTGCAGAGCCTCAATCTCAGCTAATTTAACCAGCTTCCGGCGTTCGTCAACTTTATCGGTGTAAACCTGAATTTTATTCTTTTCGATTTTGCGGCGAAGCGTAAACATGCTGATACCCAGCCGTTGGGCCGCTTCCGTCAAAGTTATAAATTCTTTCATTTTGTACCTATTCCTAACTAACTCAAAAACAAAATAACCCTAAGTTCATTATAGCAATTTATAAGAGATTGTCAATAAGGTATTGACATTTACAGTAATTTACTGTAATATTATAGAGTAATAAATAAATTGCCCGCTACGCGCTTCTAACACGTAACGGGCGGTGAACTCAAAACAGCGTCAACCATTACAAGTTCAGGAAGGAATTATATCAGATGTTAGTTTACAGCAAAGCCAACCAGTCCTCAATTGACCGGGCCGTCGCCAAAGCCCGCAAAATCCGGCCATTAGTTAAAATTGTTGGGCACGGCCAGTTTGATGTTAAGGGTAGCAAGGGCGAGTTCTACCGCGTTTCTTTTGCAAAAGTTAATGGTGAGTTGGCTATAGAGTGCGGTTGCCGGGGCAATGCTGACCATAACGCTTGCTATCATGCGGCCAGTGTCGCGCCCCTATACAAAGGGCAAGTGCAAGCTCGCTTTGAGGCGAGCCTCTGCACCGTCTGCCACAAGATCCCAGCCGATGGCGGTATCTGTGAAGATTGCCAGACCGGGCAGCATGACTTAGTGCTGTTTGGTGGCAACTAATGGCTAATTGGCGAATGGAAGGGGCGGTACGCACGTCCGCCCCCTGGTGGCTGGCCCTGCTCCCTGTTGGGTGTTTGGCTATCGTGTGGCTCTCCCCCTGGTTTACTTTTGGGGCGTTGTTATTCGCCTTGTGGGGGCTGGTTGAAACTATAGGAAGGCTGGGCGAATAATGGCTACCACAAAGGTTATTGATTTATTCGGCCAGCTAAAAGGAATTGATTTTCATCTAGCGATAGAGCCAAACGAGGGCGAATCAGGTATGGAAGCACTTGTTAAAGCGGTTGACTATCTGGTAAGCAAGGGGGCCACTGGCCGGCCCGTCAAGTCATTTGGTGGTGGTGGTGGTGGCAAGCCAAAAGAGTTGCCCCTTACCATTTGCCCTACTTGCCAGGGCGAGGTAGTACAAAAAGAATGGACTAGCAAAGATTCAAAGAAATTTATCATTCATTCCTGTAAACGGGATGATACTCATTATAAGAAGTTTGTCCCTGTTATCTAACAACCTAACACCGCACCGGGCGGTTAATCCCGGTAGAAAGATTAACACATGAACGACTTCAACTATGGGGAATTACGCGCCCTGGCTGAAAAGCTGAAAGCCCACCGTGATGAGGTTGGACACAAAGCATTCTATGCTGAACTGGCAAATGGGCCCGTGCCACCGGAATTCTTTCAAGCAATCTGGTATATGGGGATGCTCGATGCGATAGCCAGCCAGAAGCTTGAGCAGGAATTACTAGCCCGCTAACAACCATTAACCAAAAAACACAATACTTGTCACAAGAATATAGCCCCGGCCACTACAACGGCCAGGGCTATTATTTTGGGTTGGTTTCTGTGTGTTTTCGACTAACCCAGCCGACAGCGGCCTTCGTGGTGCGTGCTAGCTACTACTCAAATCATATGCTGATAAAGCCAGGGCCACAGGGGTAATTATTTCGTGGGATAATTCATCCCTGTTGCACGAAACATAGATTAGCACATTCTTTATACTGAAAGCCCCTTTTCTAAGTTCGTCGGACTCTAAATCCAACTCCCAAAAGTTTGCAACTATAAAAGCGTTATAGCTCTCCAGGGCCGCGAAACCAAATACGCTGAAATTGCACTTTGTGCCAGCTTTCGACACGCTGAAAAGATAACCGTCGGTAGCCAGCCCGTGAAGTAGCTGCCCTGGTAAGGGCAAGAGGGAATAGCTCCCACTTACCCCCGCGGCCACGTCACGGGCGGAATATGTTTTGAAGCCTTTTATAGCATCCGCAAAATCCGCAATTTCCGTAGCGGCGGCGGGTTTTGCTGGTGCGGAAAGTGTCGCTACAATGGCAAACAATAAACCCAAAAGTAACAAAACACCGACTAAAATTACCAGTATTTTCATGACTTACTCCAGGGTGTCCCAAACCGTAGACCACATTTGATAAGTCGGGGACCCGCCTTTTTTTATGCCGATTGCGCGTTCTATAGTGGCTTGCTTCCCCTCCCCTCTTCGCTTGGCCTCCCACAGAATTGCCCGAATATCAAGGTTCGACCGTTCTGGAACGGTATCGTTCTGACCGTTCGTGGGCTCAAATTGCCGTTCGTACGCGGGTTCGGATAGTTCTGACCGTTCTGGCGCGGCGGTCAACCGTTCTGGCTCTTCGGTGTCAACTTCCCCTAAAACGCGTTGGGCATTGTAGGCATTTATCCTGATCTCGTTAGGCGTGTTCGGTTTCATCACCGTGATTTTGTCTGGCCTGTTCGCACCAGTCGACGGCTGAAAGTAGATGTTATCAGCGAACGGTCTGTTACCTGGGGGCGGTGCTATAAACTCTAAAGTAGCTTCACGAAAGTGGATAGGGTAGTTACCTTCCCTGTTGGCATCAAGGCGCGTCAACAGCACGTGACGGCGGGCATCCCGGTCATCCAGGTCAGCTCTATGGTTTTCCAGGCGAATGGCATGGTCGGCCCTGAGGTGAGCGAAGAAGAACGCGGTTGAGCCTAACATCAAAGCAATGATGAAAGACAGAAAAAACAATACTGCTGCGGTATCCATTGGTGTCACACTTTCTATGTTACAATTGTCTTAACCCGGTTTGGTCACACTTTCCGGGCCTGGGCAGTGAACCAAACACTGCCCTTCCTCTTTAGTATAGCAAACTTTTTACCTTTTGACATTGCGGATTGACGAAAATAGCCAATGACTGCCAACAACAATAACAACGACAATTGGATAACACCAAAGCAAGCCAGTGCGAATTTTAATATTCAGCTAAGGCGTATTTACCGTTGGATAGAAACTAGCAAGGTGTCCACACAGGGCGAGAAGGGCAATATACTGGTTAGCAGTTCTGATATACAGAAAATGTTGCAGCGGGAACGCGCTAATGCTGTTGTCAGCGAGGTAATTGGCCGTCAAGATGACACCGCAAAAGCTACTCGCCGGGATATGGGCAATGCCATTGCTACTAACTTTGTTGCCCTCGACACGCAAAGGGATAAACTACAATCCCAACTTACTGAAGCCCAGGAAAGCCGTAGGCAGGATGCAAGGCTCATAGGTGAGTTAACGGGCAAATTGGAAGCGGTAGAACGTCAGATGGAGGGCATGAAGGGCCGCGAATCGGTGCTAACCCGCCTGATTATAGGTTTGGTGGCCGCGCTGGTAATTCTGGCCGTAGTGGTGGCAATCGTGGCGGTGGTGGTGAAATAGGTTAGGAGGATAATTTGCTTATGAGTGAGTCTATTGAATATTATTCTTCCTCTGAAACATCTAAACTCAGTAAAATATTAAGCCCAATATGGCGCGATATTGGGTTCCCCGAAAAACTTTCTAGCGCAAGAAAAGAAGCAATAAAGTTACTGAAGCATATGATTCAACAAGAGCCTAACGAGTGGCTATATTGGTACGCACTTACTAGGTATTTAAGTTATGGAGGGTTTGAACTTGAATTATCAGAAGCTGTTAGAGCTGGAGAATTTTGCTGCCAACTAAAACCTAATGATTTACGTTCGCTTTATGCAGTGGGTAGTGCTTTAAGGTCTATTTTGCGGGCTAAATATTACATTCCATTAAAAGGATTATCTCAAAAAGAGATGTTAGAAGCTTCAAGACATGAAATTGAACGGTCACGAGCGTGGCCTGGGCCTGACATATTTAGCACAAACGCAAGTTATAAATCCCTTCAAGCTTTAGGTTTAACGCTTGAACAAGCTGCCGAAAAAACGATAAGGATTTATGAGCTGGTTTTATCTAAAGCTTCAAAAAATAATGAGAAAAAGTTGTTGCGTGACTCTCTCAGCACTATGTCCTCAGAATTTCCCTTTATCCAGAGATATGTTTTATGAGCAATCCCCTGACCAAACCCATAGACAAAATACATAACATAGCCCTAAAATCAGGCTCTAAGCTTTGCTTAACCTGATAATAGTGTCCTTAAATTACGGTTTAGGGACACTATTATTTCCCGGCAACATAAAAGCCCCCATATCTTACCGTGAGGAGATACAAGGGCTTGGGACGAAAACATATTAAGTTGTTAAATTATAAGGCCCAGCCTCGTGACCGGGCCCCGCAGTGAAAGGGAGGTGGTCAATTATCCGTTTACCAACCTGTTGGCCCAATATGAGCGAAGGTGTAACCAGGGGCAAAGTAGTAAACGTTTGTTCTATAATTGCTTTTATTCAATTATTATATGCCTAAGAGTATTCGGAGATTTTTAATTTCATCTTTGCTTACCTTGTGTACAGCACCCTGAGAAATGATAAAGTCTTGCCCAAAACTTATACCATCTTCCCCGTTTGGGAAGCCCACTTTGTAAAACAAACGTAGTGCTATATCTTGGGGTGGATATTTATTATCAGTGGGAATGTCCCAGCTACCATTGTATTTTTTGAGAAACTCAACAGCGTTTGTTATAGTTTTGGTATCCGTAATCGTTTGAAGAATTTTAGAATGATCGAAAGTTTGGACTTCGATTTTTGTTACACTGGGTATGTCTATGTCATTAAAAGTTACATTTACTTTAGGAGAAAAATTCAGTTGGATAACCGAGACTATGTAATAAATGAGGACACCCGCTACAAAGAGACAAAGGATACTTAAAACTATCTTTTTTTTGTTGATAAACACGGAAGATTTTCTTTTCATGTCGGGTTTATATATCTTACAGCTATTTACTATGAACATTAAATACGCGATTTGAAGTGCTTACTTCGGGAGGTTTCGGCACATAGATATTAAAAAGCAGCATAGCATAGTTAGG
>Ga0209512_1003687_pt1 | contig 14221 bp, 13 predicted proteins | sample frozenSSSSmetaG_FD_184142 | JGI IMG/M metagenome (GOLD analysis project Ga0209512, IMG submission 184142) | Glacier valley bacterial and archeal communities from Borup Fiord, Nunavut, Canada, to study Microbial Dark Matter (Phase II) -... | ecosystem: Environmental > Aquatic > Freshwater > Ice >... | reverse complement strand
GTTAATGTTAAAACGGTTGGCTAAAATAGAGGCTAGAAAACTTGAAAAATCAACCGCTTTAGCTCCCTAATTCTATTTTTAGACAGGCTCTTAGCCTGAAACCGCCGACCCCCCAGGAGTGGCAGGAATTCCTGGAAAGGAATTGGTTGGAAAAAAGTGAAAGGGCTATGACCGAGGCGTTCACCGTCCTGGTACAACAAGCCCAAAATGACAACCGCGATTATCTTGGGCCACTCTACGAACTGCTGGCCGACAACGACAAGCGGTACTTCGGCCAGTTTTTTACCCCCTGGGATGTGGCACTGGTCATGGCGCAACTCAACCTGGGGAACTTACCTTCGCCAGACCTGTACCGGGACGAGCCTTACACTATCTGTGACCCCTGCGTTGGTTCCGGCACTCTACTGCTGGCAATGGTTGAGGTTGTGCAGGCGCGTGACCCCATTGGTTTCTCTTTGGGTCACTACCAATTCTACGGTCAAGACAAAGATGGCACTTGCATCAATATGGCGAAAACCATCTGTTCCTACATAACCTGAACCGTCCCTTTGCTTGATTTAATGATTTGAACAAATTTCAACAATTTATGACCCTCATACTCCAAGCAGGAATGAGATCGGGGCAAACCCGCATCAGGCTCTTCTATGTTTCAATCCCACAATCGGGATTACTTCATTCTGACGATAATAAATAACAGGCCCACCGTTATGGCCGTCGTGGTTTCAATTCCTCAATCGGAATTTGGTTTATTCTGACGATTATTACCGGGATCGTCAGGGGCGCACCTGCTATGTTTCAATTCCTCAATCGGAATTTGGTTTATTCTGACTTCCAGTTAGTGGAAGTGTTACCACCAGAGTTAATCGTTTCAATTCCTCAATCGGAATTTGGTTTATTCTGACTGCAGCGGTATTTAGCGAAGCGAAGATTTAAGCGGTGTTTCAATTCCTCAATCGGAATTTGGTTTATTCTGACCCCGATCAGGAGCGAACAGGCCTACCAGGATTAGCAGGTTTCAATTCCTCAATCGGAATTTGGTTTATTCTGACGTACTCCTTGAAGCCCGGTATACCCACAAACTTAAAGGTTTCAATTCCTCAATCGGAATTTGGTTTATTCTGACTTGGCGTACTCGGTTCTCCGGGGCAAGGGTTCGTTGCCCAGGAGCGGGTCAGTCTGGTGCAGTGGTCGGAGGTGCCGGAGGTGTATCTCGCCAACGCCCTATCTCCGGCCAGGGTTAACCCCGGAGATGTGAAGCTCCTGGAAGGGGGAGTGGTCCAGGTGAGCCTAAACCCTGACCAGATGGGTAAAGCCTACGGACGCGGTTGGCTCAACTTGAAGCTGGCCCGGCAGCTTACCGGCTGGGATATAAAATTGGTGGCTTTCCGTGCGGTGTGCAATGTTTAACCCATCCCAACGAAAATTAAACAACCGGGAGATACAGACTTATTTGGAGGAGGTGCTGATACACCCTTTACCACAGGTCAGAAGAGAGTTACTGGATTATTTGCTCCGTATGCAAAGGGTAGAATGTTCCCATGACTACGGCCTTACCCTCAATCTTGATGGGAATGTAAGAGTGTTGGAACTTGCGGTGGCGACTTGGCAACGTCTAGTAGAGCAAATGCTGACTACCCCTGCCCAACCCCTAACACTCCACTCACTGGAGGTACAAGCCCTTCGTGACCCCCGGTGTACTCTCCTGCGGGGGTCGCTTGCCCTCGGAATATCCAAGAGTAAAGCTCAGGCGTTACGTAAGGGTGTACAACCTACCAGGTCACAGGTTGCACCAGGTGGCTGCCATATTTACGGCGTTACTGGAGGGTACCCGCAAAAAAGAGGTTGCTTTCAAGTTTGGTGTTACCGCGCAGACGGTGAGCAATGTTCGGTCACGGGTTTTAGACTTGATGCTGTACCACGCTGTTCAGCAATTCGTGGACAATAAAAAATAGCATAACCAGATAGCTCACACCAGCCACTTTAACCCCCACTAATAGGCATCAAACTTTGGCCTTGTCATTTCGCAACCGAAATGTACTAGACAGTAGGAGAATGCGGAATAAACGTTTGAAAACCAAGAAATAATAAAGTCAGAGTTGACCGTCAAGTACACTAAAATAATGAAAATAACTGAAGTAAGTAAATTTTTGTTATATCCCTGCCAACTCACTAACCTGAGCCAGGATTGAGTCAGTGAGGCGAGGGAGGTCTGAAATTTACTCGGCAAGATCTGGAAGCCCTAAGCCCCTATCTTACCCACCATATTAATCGCGTCGGTGATTGTATGTTAAAGCCTGTCTAAAAATGGGGGAGGGGTATTTACAAATTCACTAAACTGGGAGGCATGAATACACAAAAAGCCTATGACAGCGACTTAAATGATTTGGAGTGGGATTTAATCGAACCACTCATTCTAGGGCCAAAACCAAGAGGGCGAAAAATAACTTACCCTCGCCGAGAAATCCTGAACGGTATTTTCTATTTGGTTCGAAATGGTTGCGGTTGGCGAAACCTGCCCCACGACCTACCACCTTTTAAGTTGGTTTCTTATTACTATCATTGCAGGCGGCGTGACCATAGCTGGCAAGCCATCAATGATGTACTGCGGGGTCAGCTGTGCCAAAGTGAGGGTCATAACCTCCAACCAAGTGCCGCTATTATTGATAGTCAATCAGTAAAAACCACCGAAGTGCGGGGGAAACGTGGCTACGATGCGGCAAAGAAGATAAAAGGTCGCAAAAGACATATTCTGGTGGATACCCTCGGTTTACTATTGGTAGTAGTGGTACACGCCGCCAACGTTCAGGATCGAGCTGGAGCAAAAAGCGTATTAGAAAAAGCAAAATGGCGATATCCCAACTTGAAACTGATCTGGGCAGACGGGGGTTATGCTGGTCAGTTAGTCGAGCTAACCGAAAGTCCTAAGTTAAAGAAAGTGGAAAATGGAAAGGCAAGATGAAACTTTCCAAGCGTGGCAGTGGTCGGCTGCGTCGCCTCTTATACATGGCGGCCTTAGTCAGTTTGCGTCTAAAGGGATCAACCTTTGGGAACTATTACCGCGAATTAAAGAAACGTGGCCTGAATGGACGCAGTGCTTTGATGGCGGTTATACGTAAAATGTTAGTCACAGCTTACTCTTTGTTAAAGAACAACGGTACATTCGACCCGAAAAAAGTATGGGCTGGTGCCAAAATTGTGCCGAAAGAATTACCAGTAATTGCCCAGGGGGCTTGAAAAACTACGATGGCTTCTTTGTTCAAAACTATTATATAAGTCGAGCTTAGTCGTCTCAGTTTTGACAGAACCACCTATTTAGCCTTACAATCAAATGCGGTAAGCTATAGCGGCCCTGGCTCATTGGATCGCTTTTTTATCAAAATTTATTCAGTCAAATTCTTTTAACAGGCTATTTTCCCGATGGCTAATATGCTAACTGTCCCTGCTACCGAGCCTAACGCCGGTCGGATAAGTCGCTGGCTGAACCAGCCTTATTTGATCGTGACCGGTTTATTTATTTTTTGCGTGCTGGTTTTTACGGCTACGCTGATGGTGCCGCGCGTGGATGGCTTGCTGGTCGGGTCGGATGGCACCAGCTATTTTGCCAATTTGCATTCTCTAGTATTCGACCACGACCTCGATCTTCGCAACGATTTGCTCCAACTGACTGGCGAAACGCCACCCGGTGCCGAAATCCCCAAGTACAGTATTGGGTTGCCGCTCTTGTGGTTGCCATTTTATCTGACGGCGCATCTGATCGCCAGCCTGTTGCACCTGCTGGGCTTGTCGGTCAGCACCGATGGCTATAGCTGGCTGTACCAGTATGCGGTCTGCTTTGGGACAATGTTCTACGGCTATATTGGGCTTTTGCTGATGGTTCGGCTGTGCCGGGAGTTCGTGCGTCCGGCCCTCGCTCTACTGGCGGTTTTTTTGGTCTGGTTCGGCTGGAACCTCTTTTATTATTTGGTGCTGGAAAACTCCATGCCACACCTGACGTCGATGGCAGTTGTAGCGGGTTTGATAAGTTGGTGGCGGTTCGAGCGGCAGCGTACTTTCTGGCTATACTGGGGCGTTCTGGGTCTGCTGGGTGGGTTGGCTGCCGCCGTCCGACCGCAGGACGGGGCATTTTTGCTGATCCTCGGCCTCGATCTGCTGTGGCAATTTAGCAGAGCGGTGCGACTGCGATCCGGTCCGGCTATCGGGAGGCAGGTCGGGGCCGGTTTGCTGGTGCTGGCCGGATCGCTGCTGAGTTACCTGCCTCAAATGCTGGTGGCGTGGCGTTACTACGGCCAGCCATTTACCAGCGGCTATCTGGTCAAGGGAGAGACTTTTAACTGGTTTTCGCCGGAAGTGCTGGCAACCCTCTTTTCTACCCGTCACGGTCTGCTCACCTGTCACCCGCTGATCTTGCTGGCAATAGTTGGCTGGTGGTGGCTGGCCCAGCGCGACCGCTCTTATACCCTGATTTTGGTGGCGGCAGTGGTTGCTCAGCTTTATATCATTGCGGCCTGGCATGAATGGTGGCAGGGTGACGCCTTCGGGGGCCGCATGTTTATCAGTTGCGCGCCGGTTTTCGCGCTGGGTCTGGCCGCTTTGCTGGAGTATTTATACAAAAGGGCAGGGTGGTGGCCGTTGGCCCTGATTGCGCTCCCGGCGGTGGTCTGGAACACCCTGTTTGTACTCCAGTACCGACTGGGATTTGTTTCTAAAGTCGATGGGCTAACCCTGCGCGAAATGACGCTGGGTAAAGTAACGGTGGTCTACGATCTGGTGAAGCGGATACTCCACAAAAGTTAGTAACTTAGGAACTTTCGATAGTAATCTAAGGATTGTGTAAAAGACTGGGTTGAAGAAAGGATAAAAACACGGTATTCTTTAGCAAAACACTAAGAACAAACATGCTAAGGAGAATACCATGTCTAAATCTCAAACTAAGTCTAACATAGCTGGTAAAGAAGGACCACTTCTAGCCCAGGTCGATTTTCACGAAATGCTTTATCAGCAAATCCGCTTAGCTGTTCGGACTGTGCTGGAAAGTGTAATGAGGGAAGAATTAAATGAGTTTGTAGGGGTTGGTTTCAAAGAACGTAGCGAGGGGCGGCAAGGCCAGCGTAATGGCTATTATCACAGAGATTTCAACACCACCATTATTTCATGCTTTTTCTCATTACCCCGTAACCCGAGATAAGATTCAGCCTTTTTTGCCCTACACGGTTAAAGTGGCGGGAAAACTAATCAGCAATTACTTATAGTGACTTTCGAGCTTTTATATACTGAAAAGCCGAGTGAGAAGGGTCTAATTTACTCATAATCTTTGCAATATTGGTTGGAAGTGGATAGTAACCTGTACCATCTGCTTCTACCACTTCAAATTTGTGAAGGCGTAAAAAGTCTTTTAAAGCCCGTAGAGTATAAAGACGGGTATGAAGCATACTGATATGCTCAATTTGTTCCCCACAGTGAAAGGCGAATGGGTTACCAATTGCCGCATCTTTCTCAGAAAAGTTTGTCATTGGGAACGGCTGCCAACCCATAAATAAGGCTCCAATATTATGCCAGCTTGATAAGTTAGCGGTACATACCAGGAAAATACCGCCTGGTTTTAATACTCGATAAATTTCAGCCAAAAACATATCTTGATTATTAAGATGCTCAATAACTTGATTAGAGGTTATTACATCAAATTCATCATCTTCATAAGGAAAAGACTCATCAGCCTTTCCTACTCGGGCCAGAATTCCGTTCTCTTTAGCTTTCTCTACCCGCTCTTCAACCACTTCGAGACCATGAATTTCAATGTTTTTCACATTCCCAATCAATCTCAGGGTACTGCTACCATCAGAGCAACCTACATCCAACATTTTAAGTCCATTATTTTTAGCTTTAGCCTCTAATGTAAGTTCATAGAGATGTCTATTAAAAAGGTCGCTGTATTGATTCTCGGCATCTGCTTGAATTGACCCGATGTAGCGTCGAAATTTACTCATAGATCCTTTCTTCAGAATTATTGAGTTTTTAACCTATTGTAATTATAGACCTGCACCTTAATAACGAAACTTTCTCGTTTAATTTTGAGGTTAAAAGTTTTCAGACACCCTTAGTTCTTTAAGTTCAGACCAATAAATAAAAAGACTAACCAGCTTAAATACAATACTAACTTGGGGAAGTTGAACTTAAAGTTTGTAACTTTAAGTTAGATGTAAGAATACTTTGATTGACTTTGACTGTCAAATCTTTATAATTAGTACCTAGCAAGAGCTGTTTTAGCTACTTCCCCTTCCCAAGACTTTTGTTTTGGCTGATGTAATTCTCAAGGATAGGTAACATACCTAAAACGACTTTAATGAGATGTTATCTCTTATACCAAAATCTCCCTAATTTGCTTGACATATTTTGAGCAAGAACTCGACTTTCGCGCCGTTTGACACACAACTCCAAGCGTCGCCATAAAGTCGATAATTTGTTGCCGCATTGTCAGGCAGAAATTACTAATTACTTGATTTGCCTACTAGAACGTTTAGCACTTCTTTCAGTTTTTGTACCAGTCGTGGAGTGGTACGCCCAAGCCGCAGTTGACCACTAAATTGAGCAACGCCTATCCGACGCTGGAGCTGAATTTTACTGCGCTTAGCCAGGGTTGCCGGTAATACCAGGCAAAAATCCCCCTTCCCTGCTAGTGCCGCTATCAGATTGCCTTGGCGAGCGAAAAGAACCAGTTGATAAATCTGACCGATTACTATCCAGGGCAACTGACGTAGCAGTACTCTGCTAGGCAGGTTTTTCAGCAGTGCTACTAGCCCGTTTCGGCTGGCAAGACGGGCCGCCCGACGACTGATGGTACGGGCACTGGCCGACCCCTGATGATACACTCGCGCCTGCGGTACGTAGAGACAGCGATACCCTGCCAGTTGCGCCCGGTAATTCAGGTCAATATCCTCGCTGTACAAGAAGAAATCCTCGTCTAGCCAACCAATCTCGTCAAAGAGAGTGCGTCTGTAAAGTGCCGCCACCCCTGCCGGGCCAAACACTTCGCTAGTCCCATCAAAAAAAGCTCCATCCTTTTGCTGGTAGCCCCGATCTCGCCCCAAGCCATCTGCTCCTATAAAGATACCAGCGGAGTTGATGGTATCAGGGATAGCCATAAACAGTACCCGCGCCGCAGCCATTGCATAACATTCGCTAGGAGGGTGGGCTTCAACAGCCGTCACTAACTGCTCTAAAAAGTCGGCGGCTACCTCTGTATCGTTATTTAACCAGCATACATAAGTGGCCTGGCTAACCTGAATACCAGCGTTTATTCCGGCTGGAAACCCAAGATTTTCCTGTAATTTAATTATTACTACGTTAGGAAAATTGTTACGGATATATTCAACCGAATCATCAGTAGAGCCGTTATCTACTACCGTAACCTGGAAATCCTTAAAGGTTTGCGCTTGCAAAGAGAGCAAACAGGCTTTTAGCCAGTAACTCCCATTCCAGTTTGGAATTATAACCTCAACTTTATTAGCCATCTGTCTAATTTAGCCACTCCTCTTACATTTGTCAATGAATCTTTGGTTAGAATTCAGGGTTTATGCGTTTAAGCCAAGCAAAAACAAAACGTGGGCGGGATGACCAGAAATAAAGTGTAAACGCGAAGAAATCTTAGAGTAACCCGTTTTACGGAAGAGATTTAAGGCAGTGTTGCGTAAAGCCGCCATACTCTGGGACCCATCCCTTTTTGTATGAGACTGGCATCCTCCCCAAAACTACATCCCTAACCCAATGCGACTTGTTTTCAATCCCCCCATATCCTCGCTTGCGTTCTAATAAGGCTTTGAAATTGGCTACCTCTTTAGGTAAGCTGGTTACAGCCAATTGTACCTCCCTTTTGAGTTGCCCTTTCTCTAGCCAACTTCGCCTAAGCTCAAACCTGATCTAAAAAAGGCCAGTTACTATAATCGGCTAACTCACCTGACCTCTATCCACCGTTTAACTTCCCGCTTTCCAACAAATCTGTTCCATCAGTGACCCACTGGGCGGGCTAAGCGGCTCAAAGTGAAAGCCTAGAGTCTACCAACAACATCCATGTTCCTTTCTTCCCAGGCTGGCCTGTCCTGACATTTGCCACTTTCCACTCTGTAGCTTTCCGAAGTTAAGGAGTTTACCACTATTGGCCTGGGTTATGGCCCACGACAGACTCCCGGTTAACGTTCCTTGCCTATCATTGGTTGGTTTGATGACAACTTGTCAGTGAGCGGGCAGGGATGTACCAAAGATTTACACCGGGGATGTGCCAGTAGCAGGGCAATAATTTAACGTTAGACGGAATTAAATTATATGCTCCAGGCTGCGCCTGTCGCTCCACCAACTTTCGCGCGAACGCAAGCTTATCACGCTCAAATTGGCGGCTACAAAATAATTCGGCTGGGAAGATGCTGGAACAACCTTGTCGTAAAACTCTGGCACCTCTTGCCGCAAATGGCTTGGTACACGCTGCCGCGAATTAATTTTTTAACTGGCCGCTATTGGCTGGTACATTTCGGTCGCGAAATGACAGACAACTAAAACAGCTTCTTATAGACCTGAAGTAAAGTATAAAGGATTCTGAAACTTTTAGCCTCAAAAGCAGGCTGAAAAATTTGGATATTAAGGCTCAAATCTATAAAAAATAGGTCGGCTAATATTCGTAATCCTTTTATCACTTCTTTAACTATTTAATCTATTCTTTTGAAAAGGTAAAATGTTCTTTGATCCAAAATCCTGACTGACTGACTTTTCAGCAGCACATAATTAGCCTGAAACCAGGCTGACGCTAAAGTTTCAGTTTTTAAATGGACATCAAACCCAAATACGTAAGTTGGTTTAATTTGCTTTATCGTCTCCAAAATCACTTTATTCGGCGGTTTTGGAGTGACCAGTCCCATTAAATCATAAACCCTACAATTGCAATAATAGCCTACCGCCCCGATTTCCCAGGCAGCCACCTCCTCGTCCGGTGGGAGTTTCTGGAGCTGTTCCATAACCACAGTCTTATATAAGATTTCCCGCCCGTTGACTGCTTCAACTAACTTCTGATATTGCACTACCGTCACTAAAACCAGTAACCCTATTCCAACACCAAGGGCCAACCACTTAACAAGCCAGTTTAAAGGTTTTGGAAGATTTTTTAGTCTTGTGGCAATTAAGTCTTCTTTGAAGAACCTCAGACCAATTAGCAGACCTAAAAAATAAAATGGCAATAAGGGAGTATAGTACCAATTAAAGTTACGGAAAGCACCTGCCAGAACAAATATTAGAGCGTAAAAGCCACTCCAAATCAATGGCAATCGTAAAAGTGAGTAGTGTGGTTCTTTTAATATCCGCCAAATTCCCAGCAGGACTAGCCCGGTAGGAATAAATTTGTAATCCCAGAGAAAAAAACGCGTCAGATAAAACAGGCTGACCAGGGGATTGTCAGCCGTCCCAGCCTTGGCCATAATAGATTGAGAGATGGGGCTACCAAAATAGAGGGTGGCAAAGCCAAACCAGAGCAGCGGTAAGGGTAGAAAACTAACCAACATTTTCCAGGGGATTTTTCGGTTCATAAACCAGGAATAACCAGCCAAAACTATTACCAAGATTAATCCGTCAGGGCGGGTAAGTACGAGGAAGGCTAGAGCCATTCCCGTCAGCAACGGTTTAGTTCCTAAATAAAAATAAAAAGAGGTTAAAAGCAGGGCAACATAAAAGCTGGTTTCAAGCCCTGAAAGAGAGAAAGCCAGATAATCTGGCCATAAAACTATGAATAATCCAGCGGCTAAACCAAGCTTGGGAGAATGGATTTGTCGTCCGATAAGATAAAGCAAGCCAATACTGACCCCATCACTTAGAATACTGAGCCATAGACTGGCCCCTTCCAGAGAAAATCCTAACCAATTCAGGCTACTCAGGATTAGGGTAAAAAGCGGAGTAGTGGTTCCAAGAATAGGTGGGTCAGCAGGATTAAAAACCCATCCTAGACCCTGCGCTAAATTTCGGGCATAACGAAAACTGATAAAGGCATCATCCAAGATGAAACTACCGTAAGCCAGCCGGAAGGCCAATAAAAGTAGTATTAGTAGGAAGGTTAGTAGGGCAAAAAGTCCTCTGTTACTTACTCTGGTATTATTTGGGATCGAAGGCGGGTGAATAATAGTTTGAGCCACTGCTCCTCCTCTTTAACTTTAGAAATGAAACGGTTTGGGTCTGATATTGAAGTTGTCTAAATTTATTTAATAAGGTTTAGTTACAATTAGCCCAAAGTCAGATAATAGGCTGCAAGGCTTGTGTCCCGCGCAACTGTAGGTGGGACTGGCGATGGTAGGCAATAGTTTCGGCCAGTATTTCGTCCAGTTTTACTTTCGGTTGGTAGCCAGTCAAGGCTTGGAGCTTGGCAATACTGGGTATTCGGACGCAGATGTCCTCAAAGCCTTCGCTGTAGGCACTGCTATAAGGCATATACTCAATCTGGGAGGAGCTGCCTGTCAGGGCAATGACCCGTTGGGCTAATTCCTCGATGGTAATGGGTTCGGGGTTGCCCACATTGTAAATCTGACCATTGGCTTCGGCGTTATTCATCAATTTCTCTAAAGCCCAAACCACATCGCCAACGTAGGAGAAGGAGCGAACCATCTGCCCGTCATTATAGACGCTAAGGGGTAATCCAGCCAGGGCTTGTTTTACAAAGCGAGGTATTACCATCCCGTATTCCCCGGATTGGCGGGGGCCAGTAGTGTTAAAGAGGCGGGCGATGGTGACGGGCAGTTTCTTTTCCTGCCAGTAGGCCAGAGCCAGGAATTCATCCATCAGTTTGGAGCAGGCATAACTCCAGCGACCCTTATAGCTGGGGCCGAGCAGTAAATCGTCGGTTTCGGTGAAGGGGACGCGGTTACTTTTGCCGTAGACCTCGCTGGTGGAAGCCAGCAGCACCTTTTTGCGTTTTCTTGCGGCCCATTTCAGCACCAGTTCGGTGCCTTTGAGGTTGGTTTCGATGGCGCGGGTGGGAGACTCTACCACCAGTTTGACCCCGACAGCTGCCGCCAGATGATAAACCACCTCACAGGTATCAATCAGTTCGGCCAGGACGGGTTCGTGCATTACAGTGTCAATGGTGTAATGAAAGCGGGGGTGGGATTTGAGGTGGCTGATGTTGCTGATGCTACCAGTGGAGAGGTCGTCAATTAGGTAGACTTCCTGACCGAGGCTAAGGAGATATTCAGCCAGATGAGAGCCGATAAAACCCGCCCCTCCCGTGATGAGGTTAATTGTCATTCCTTGGTACTTTCCAGATTAGAGTTATTTGCATGGTTCCAGCCATTATTAGCCTGTTCACGGCTGGATTTTGGGCGGGTGGACCAGATGGTATAGCCCACCACTAAATTAACCAGACTTAATAATAAAACCAGAGCGGAGAGACTAACGGCGGTTTCGCGGAGGTAGCCCAACTTATTCAGGATACCGATTAAGGTCAGGTCACGAGTGCCAATCCCGGCCACTGAAACTGGCAGCAGCCCCGCCACTGTGCCCAGGCTACTCACCGCCACCGCTTCCGGCAAACCCAGATTTAGCCCCAGAGCCATTGCCAAAAGCCAGACTCGGAAGATTGCCAGACTCGAAGTTGACAGGGTAATTAGAAACGGTGATATGAAGCTTTTAAGCTTTTGAGGCGGGTTATAAGTGGTTGGAGCTACTTCGCCTGTGCCATATTTCCCAGTTTTTCTCTCGATAAGTTTTGCTAAAAGGGCCAGTAGTGGTTGATAGAGCTTTGGGAAGGTAATAATTAGCAGGAGAGCCGCTACCAGGGCCAAGAGTAACAGGCTGCCCGCTAACTCGTTGAGGAAGGTGCTGCTAAGGAAGACAATACTGCCGATTGCCAGGATAGCCAGCACCAGCAGGTCGAATAGGCGGTCTAAGATGATTGACTTTAGCGCGGTTGGGAAGGGATAGCCGCTTTCTTTCAATTTCCAGGCTTTGATGGCATCTCCCGCCTGACCAGGGGTGAAGCTGCCAGCCGATAACCCCAGCGCATATAGATAAAAGGCACTACCATAAGACAGTTTTAAGCCACTGGTTTCTACAATGATGCGCCAACGCCAGGACTTGAGAGCCAGAATCGGCAATATGAGCAAGGCCGAAAGAAGAACCAACCAGAGGTTTGCTTGAAACAGGCTGGTAGTAATCTGGGCAAGGTTCAGGTTGAGTTTCCAGATAAAAAGGAGCAGCAGACCCGTCCCCACCAGCTTAACCAACCCACCTCCCCACCGCTTACCCCCAGCTGGAAGGGATAAGGGTTGGTATAATTGTGCTTGGCTTTTAATCTTAGTGGACAAATTGACGGCTCCTATTGATTCAAACTGTGGGGATTCTAAAGAGATTTCTAACAGTGAAAATTTGGTTAACTAATAACTCTTTCTATTGTTGATTTGTTTAACCGCTTTTCGCACTCTATTTCTAATACTAGAATCCCCAACTTTCCTTTTGTGTGCAACGAAATCAGTTATCAAGGGCACTTCTTTTTGCTCCCCAAAATCACCAAGTATAGATAGGGCTACTCCGTGTGATCGTTCGTTCTCTTTCAACAACATATTCCGCGCAATATTAACAACTTGCTCTCTGCTTAATCTACCCGATGATACAAGGATATCGTAAGGAAAACCCCGATTTTCAAATATATCGTCCAGTTCATTCAGATATTGGTCTTGCCCTAATCCAAATAATGCTCCTTTTATAGCACGCACACCGTCAAAACGGGTTGGAGGGTAAATTGCCATCTCAAGTTTGAGGGCTTGCTCTAAAACTGGTATTGCTCGTTTGTCCCCTAGTTGGCAAAGTGCTACCGCAATAGCCTCCCGCAATTTTGAATACTCATCTCTAGCCTCTCTTTTTGTGTTATCGCCTAAACAACCTTTAAGGCGTTCAATTAGAGGCTCAACCGCTACTTTATCTCCTAGGAGGCCCAGTGCAGGTACAAATATTGTTGCATTACGCGGTGTTGCTTCCTGCATCTTATAAATCAGCGTCAAAACTGCCTCAGTGGCTTTGAGTGCGCTTAATGCGCCAGCACTACTTCTAACTACAAGGTCGTCCTGATCTTGAAGCGTACCTAAAAGGATAGGAATTGCTCTTTTATCCCCAAATTGGCCCAGCATATTTGCGGCTGTATAGCGTTGGTACCTATCAACATTATAATTATGCAGCAGAAAAACTAATAAATCTGGAATTACTCGTTTATCTCCAGCTAATGCACACACAATATAAAACCTATAAGCATTGTATTCTATATATTTATCCAGTAGCTTAAAGAGTTGTTCTTTAGCCTCCTTCTCCTCAAATCCACTCAAAGCATAAACAGTCGAAAGTAGCAAGGATTTATTGTCCGAAAGTTGTAGGATTGGTTTTAATGCCCTTTTATCACCAAGATACCCTAAAAGATCGATAATTAAGTTTTTTATATATGAGTCTTCAACCTCATCACTGAGAAGGTTAATAAAGGGTTCGACTGCGCTTTCTGCAAACTGATAGGATAGTTCTTGAATGCAAAAACCACGCAATGAAAGGTCTTCATCTTTATCTGTAGCGATATTTATGAACGCTGGTATCACATCGTCAACATTCAGGGACATATAGATATTTCGTGCTTCCTGACTTGCTTCAGGGTCGTCACTATTCAGCTGCTTGACTAAAGATAAGATATTTACCATATTCCTTTATTGGCCTAATTATAAGGCTCTATAGCTTTCTAATAAAACTTATGCTATGCTCCGATGCCATCGAAAACTCCACCGCCTCCCTGTTTTGGGAATGGGAATTCTTCAGGAAGGAATTTCGGAGCAAAGATAAGACCTAAACCAAACAAACATATAAGAGCAAATGGAACCAATACAGGTACACCTTCCTGTGGATCTTCCACTTCTCTTTCAAACCAATAAATTATAACTCCTCTTCTTTTAGGGCCTGGTACGTGTGAGTAAGCAACTCTCAATCTCGGTATTTGAATAAAGTAAATTTTATCCTTTTCTCCTCCGAGACCCAAAAGTTCATTCCCGACTGTCCAATCTTTCTTAGTGGACACTAGATCAGATAAATCTATTTCTTGTCCCCCATTGGATGTATACTTAACAGTCACATCTCCCGTATAAGCCGGGTTGGTGGTACTCTCCTTTAATCTGTTTATTTCAACCTCAAGATTTTGAAGTGCTTGTTGGGCTACCTCTACTTGTCTTAT
>Ga0209512_1003686_pt1 | contig 14231 bp, 13 predicted proteins | sample frozenSSSSmetaG_FD_184142 | JGI IMG/M metagenome (GOLD analysis project Ga0209512, IMG submission 184142) | Glacier valley bacterial and archeal communities from Borup Fiord, Nunavut, Canada, to study Microbial Dark Matter (Phase II) -... | ecosystem: Environmental > Aquatic > Freshwater > Ice >... | reverse complement strand
GCAAGAAAAGCAGGAAAAGCAAGCTGAACAGACGCAGCAGCACTTGTTCGACTAACTAACGCACCGTAAGGACGCACCTTCTAGGTGCTGCATTTAAAGCCACCGCCTCTGGCGGTGGTCATTTACTTTACAGAAGCAATGCGACTCGATCCAAGTGACCCTGATTCATACAGAGAACGCGGTACGGCGCGCAGTGCGCAAGGTGATGAAGACGGCGCGATATCCGATTTTGCGGAAGTTGAGCGACTTACACAAAAGCCGCCCTATAATAAAAATAATCCCAATTTGGGTAGTTAACGCGCTAGATTTGTCTATGAGAATTATTGCGCATTCACAACATTGGTTAAGTTTATTTTGCTATCACGGCAGTTAATTTCAGTTGCTTACGATTTGTAAGCAACTGAATTCCCTCAACAACAAGACAAGCACGCCTGACCCACGCCGCAAAAGTTAAGCGTTCACCTTGGCGGTCACATCCAATTCGGGCTGAACCGTGCTCGGCTGCTGCTCACGCTTTTCCAGCCACTGTTCGGTGGATAGTGCTGCCGCGCAGCCTTGGCCGACTGAGGTGGCGACTTGCTTCCACAACGGGTCTTGAATTTCGCCCGCCGCAAAAACGCCTTCGACACTGGTACGGTACAAGTTGTCCGTCACCACATAGCCATGTTCATCCATCGTCAGTTGACCTTCAAACAAATCGTTGTTGGGGTCGTGACCGATGAAAATAAACGCGCCTTGTGTCGCATACTCGCGGGTTTCACCCGTTTTCAGATCGCGCAGTTGAACCGCGTTGACCTTGTTATCGACCCCCTTGATCTCATCCACGCCGGTATTCCAGATGAAGTTGATCTTCTCGTTGGCATACGCGCGCTTTTGCATTTCCGGTTCGGCGCGCAGGGTATCGCGGCGATGAACAATATCAACGCGCGTAGCGAAACGAGTCAGGAACAATGCTTCTTTCACTGCACTATCACCGCCGCCAATGACCACTACGGGCCGCCCGCGAAAGAAAAATCCATCACAGGTGCCGCAGTAGCTGACGCCCCGCCCGATGTATTCTTCTTCGCCTGGAACATTCAGCTTGCGCGGCGATGCGCCCACCGTCACGATCAATGCTTCGGCGTGATAAATGCTGTTGCCCGTCTTGACCGTAAAGGGTGAGCCGTGCGATACATCGACTTCCAACGCCAGATCCATATCCACGCGCGCCCCGAACGATTCGGCTTGCGTCTTCATCGTTTCGGCCAGTTCAGCGCCTGTGCCACCAGGGAAGCCCGGATAGTTTTCGATCTCATGTGTCCAGGCCACTTGCCCACCCAACACCGGCCCGGCGATCACGACAGGTTTCAGGTTGGCGCGTGCAGTGTATAAAGCTGCCGTCAGGCCCGCCGGTCCGGAGCCGATAATGACGACTTTTTCAAAGAATTCGTTAGTCATGATCTCAATCACCTTTCGTGACGATGAATAGCAATACGTATAGAAGGTATCGCAAAAACTTTAATGCTGCGGCTCTGAAATTTGTCCGGCCTGCTGCGCTTTGAGGATACATACCAACGCGCGGAACGCCTCCCGACAACCGGTGCAGCACAGCAAATGTGCTTGTACGGCGGGCAACATCAGTTCCGGGTCATAGCCTGCTGCCGTCAGTTCGGCCAGGCAATCAAGCTGCTCGTCGCACGTATTACAATCGATCGCAGCTTCATGTAAGCTGTAAATGCGATCTACCAGTTGTCGAATGTCATCACTGTTCATAATGGGCGCCCCACGCCGCGTATGTTTTTGTTTGTACCTATGCACACATAGACAAATACAGCAAATCGGTTCTTACGCATAGGCGCGCCAAATTGATCATGGATCAGCAGTTATTTATTCAGCGCGTTTCAAATAGATTCAGGATGTAGTCTGGTGGCAAACCCTGCGCTTCCAGTGTCTGACGCATTTTGCGGCGCGCGTCGTGAACCAGTTTGTACAGCGCGTTGCGATTGGTATCCATTTGTTCCGCTACCGTGTCCAGCGAAACGCCGTCCAACATCAGCAGTTGAAGGGCTTGCCGCTGCCGTTCGGTGAGCGCCTCATTGAAAGCGGTATCGATCTTGCGCAGTACGTCGGCTTTTTCGGTAGCCGCTTCGGGACGTTCTGGTGACGCCGCATTGACCACAGGCGACGCCGGAATTTGCAGATCGCCGTTGGCGGTGAGCGTGTCCAGGCTGTAATCGCGATAATGCGAACGGCGCAGTTCGGTAATCGCGATGCGGACGGCTACCTTCATCGCCCAGGTGGTGAACTGGCTATCGCCGCGAAACGAGTCCATGTTGTTGAGCACACGCATCGTCGCATCCTGCGCGAAATCTTCGGCCATTTGCGTGATTTCTTCCGACGCAAGGCTTGCCAGATCGCTGCGTTCGCGACTCAAGTAATAGTAAATGCCGCGCTGCAAACGAGCGCGTAAATCAGTGAGCGCGTTGTCGCGAATGAACGAGTCGCCTTTAAGATCGGCCAGCCATTGCGCATTCGAGCGATCCGTTGTAACACGATTTTCTTCTGCCATGCACAGCCTTACGAGCGGATTTGCCCGTCCCCTTGAATGACCCATTTGTAACTGGTCAGTTCACGCAAACCCATCGGGCCGCGCGCGTGAACTTTTTGCGTGCTGACGGCAATTTCAGCGCCAAGGCCGAGCTGCCCGCCATCGGTGAAGCGCGTGGAAGCGTTGACGTACACGGCTGCCGAATCGACTTCATCCACAAAGTGATCGGCTTGATCCATATCGCGCGTCAAAATTCCATCGGAATGGGCGGTACTGTGCGCCGCGATGTGCTCGATCGCCATCTCCACTCCATCCACCACGCGTATGCTCAGGATCAAGCGCATCCATTCGGTGTCGAAATCGTCTTCGCCCGCCGCTGTCACGCGCGGATCGCTGAGCAGCGCCATTGCTGCCGGATCAGCGCGAAAGCTGACACCGCTCGCGCCAAGCCGATCGATCACGTGCGGCAAAAATTCAGCGGCGATCGCTTCATGTACCAGGATGGTATCGAGCGCGTTGCATACGGATGGGCGCTGCGTTTTCGCGTTCTCGATGATCTTGAGCGCAGCATCCTGATCGGCGCTTTGATCGACGTACAAATGACAAATGCCCATGCCACCTGTGATCACCGGAATCGTGCTGTTTTCGCGGCAAAACTGGTGCAGTGCCTGACCGCCGCGTGGGATGATCAGATCGACATAATCGTTCAGCTTGAGCAGTTCGCCAATGTAGCGCCGATCAGTGTCCGCGATGAACTGCACGGCGTCGGCGGGCAAACCAGCCGTCAGCAGCGCCGCCCGGATCACCTCGACCAGTGCCATATTACTGCGCAGCGTCTCTGAGCCACCCCGCAAAATGACGGCGTTACTCGTCTTGATCGCCAGCGCCGCTACATCCACCGTCACATTAGGGCGCGCTTCATAGATCACGCCGAGTACGCCGATCGGCGTCCGTCGCCGCGAGACGCGTAAGCCATTAGGCAGCGTGTTCGACTCGATCACTTCACCGATCGGATCGGGCAGCGCGATCACGTCGCGCACATCGGACGCGATGCTCGCCAACCGCCCGTTCAAGCTCAGCCGATCCAGCAGCGCATCGCCAATGTTACGGGCGTGCGCGTCGTCCAAATCGGCAGCGTTGGCAGCTAATATGCGCGCTGCATCGCTTTCCAGGCAATCAGCAATGGCGCGCAAAGCGTCATGTTTTTGGGCGGACGTAGCGCGAGCAAGCTGACGGGCGGCGGCGCGTGCCATTTTGCCCATCTGCATCAAGTCGATCATCGTAAACGGCACCTCATGGCAAATTCAGGCGAGCATTGCAGCGTAAGCGATAGGCTTTATTGTAGCGCATAATTTACCCTCACCCTAATCTTTATCCCTCATGGTGAGCGACTCGGCAATCACTTCATCGAACAAAGCGGCCCACCGTGTCGCGAGCATTTCAGCGCTGTACTCGCGTTCGACTTTGTGGCGCAGTGCAGCGCCTAATTGTTTGCGCAAAGCTGGATCATCGATCAATCGCATTATGGCAGCCGCTGCCGCAGCGGGTGATTGATGGGGGACGAACAAGCCGCTGACGCCATCGGTGATTTGCTCAGCAGAGCCATTATCGCGCGTTGCAACTACTGCTAACCGCGCCGCGCCCGCCTCGCTGATCACATGTGGCATCCCCTCACCTTCAGATAGCCAGGCGAATATATCCAGCCCTGCCAGCAAGCGCGGTACATCGGCGCGATCACCCAAAAACGTGACTGACTGCATAATGCCTAAGTGCGCAGTGAGCCTGCGCAAATAGTCGGCATACTCTGGCATGAATGCGTCCGTGCCGCCAATGATGATGAAGCGCGCTGTGGGCTGCGTTGCCAGCACAAGCGCTGCCGCCTCAATGAAATCTTCCACGCGCTTTTTGCGATCAAGCCGCCCTACCCAACCGATCACGGGCGTTTGAGCGGAGACTCCCCATTCAGCGCGCACGGCGTCCCGATCGGCGGGATTGAATTCAGCGAGATCGACTATCGACGGAATTTCGAGCGCGTGCTGCGGACGATCGGGCATGACAGCGGCGGCAGCGTCGCGGATCGACGCGCATACGCCCACATAACGCGCTGTCAGGTGTTTGGGTCCGGCGAACGCTTCCGCTACCAGGCCGCCATGTTCGATCAAGGGTGGACGCGCCGCGATCCGTTCCAACGCCGGAACCACATCGGGCACTGCCTGACACGCGACGACCAGATCATAGTGCGGAATCTTTTGCGCAAGGTACGCGACCGTTTCCTCGAATGAAAGCGTGTACGGCGTTTTATCGACCGTTACGCCTAGCGCTTCCAACTGATCATGCGTTTGTTCGGGCATATTCGGCTTCCGAAAGCAAGCCACCACCTCGATCTGATAACGCGCCGAGTCGATATATTTAGCGAGCAGCCGCACTTCAGTTTCTTCGCCACCGACGACCAACCAGGCGAATACGAACAGGACGCGTTTCATCAGTTGCCCCTCTTACAATCATGTCTTTACAGCCACGGCTCAACGGAAAAGTCGAGCATCCGTTCGGTAGATTATTCTCTGATAAGTTCTGGATTGCCAACGTTCCTGATCAAAATTTGATTAAATCGTTACACTCCCGGTTGGGCGTGCTCTGCGCTTGCGGGTAAAATAACAGATAGCTATCCTACGATCATCCTGCGAAAGCCTTTGCATCTATGCGAGATTCCGAACTACATATCCGAAGCGCGCTGGCCGCTGATGCCGATGGCTTGCTGCCGATCTGGCAAGAGACGGTCGAAACGATGACGCGCCTGGACAGCCGCTACCGGATCGCTGCGAATGGCGCGGAGCGTTGGCGAGCATCGTTTGTGGCGGGACTAAGCGACCCGGATCGACACACGGCGCTCATTTTGCGAGGCGATAAACCGATCGGCTACATGGTCGGCACAGTGCAAGCGAACGCGCCTGGCTTGCTGCCCGAAATGATCGGCGTCATTGTTGAATTGTCGGTCGATTCGCATGGGCAGGGCGGCGGCGTCGGAACGCAGTTGTTTGCGACGCTCTCGGATTGGTTCAAAACGCGCGGCGTCAGCCACATCGAACTGCGCGTGCCGTCGCGTAACCCGATCGCGCAAGCATTCTGGCGAGCACTCGGCGCAACATCGCTCTATGATCAACTCTGGATTAAATTACGTGACTGAGGCATTGACTGACAACTACAGGATTCGCGTGGCAGCGGCGGCGGATGAAAACGCGCTCGGCACGTTATGGGCACAGCTCATGAACGAAATGCGTCAGCTTGATCCACACCAACCCATGCCGATCGCAAATGCCGGACGGCACTACGCAGGGCGCGTGATTCGCAGCTTGAATGATCCGCACACGCGCGTATTTGTTGCGCAGCATGAGCACGCCGTGATCGGCTACGCCTTGGGCGCGCTGCTCGATACCTCCGATCTGTTCGCGGGTGGGCGCGAAGGCTTCATTGTTGATCTGTACGTGCTGCCAACCGCACGCCGTGCCGGAGTTGGCGGCGCGTTAGTGGCGGCACTGCGCGAATGGTTCGTGGAACAGGGCGCACTGCAAATCGTTTTGAATGTGGACAGCGCCAACGCTGCCGGACGCGCCTTCTGGCAAGCGCTCGGTGGCAGTGAGTATCAAATTAAAATGCGCATCGACCTACCTGACATGCCTCGTGCATCCGATGGATCAGGGGTGGGGCAAATGGAGTCGAAAATACCGTGACCCGACTAAGTACCTTCATTCGGCGCGCTGCCAATTGGCTTGGACCCGCGCGCACGCAAGCCCTTTTCATTTCGCTGGCTGTCACAGGCTTGCTCAGCTTGATTTTGAATGCCGTCAACAGCACCGCAAAAACGCCGTTTAGCTGGATTGCGCCCGCCCAGACTGGCTTGCTGTTGATCTTCCTGATCGGCGCGTTGTTTATCGTGATCTCGCGCTTGCGCCGTGAAGATCGGCGGCGCTTCATCGTGATCTTCATGCCCGCAATCGCGGCGTTCTCGTTGGCGCTGCTGTATCCGTCGCTGTGGCTGCTGTTCGTGCCCACTGGAATCGGCTGGATTTTCATCGCCTATGTTGCGTCGCGCTCACCGATGCGCCGCGAATATCAGGCAGCGATCAAGCATTTGCGGCGTGATGAATACGATCCGGCGATCGTGATCATGTCCGATTTGATCAAGCAAGAGCCGAACGATCCCGATCACCGCCGTTTCCGCGCCGAATTGTATCGACTAGCGGGCAAGGGGCGAAAAGCGCGCGTCGATTACGAAAAAGTGATCGCGCTGCAACCCAAATCGGGCGTGGGCTATAACGGGTTGGCTGAACTGTATTTGCAGGAGGGCGATGATAAAACGGCGCTGAATTATGCGCAGCAAGCCTTCGCGCTGGAGCCTGATCAATGGGTGGGATCGTACAACCTGGGCATGATCGAGGAACGGCTCGGCCAGTTCGCGGACGCGATCGCTCACCTGTTGCAAGCACTCAAGGTGGGCGTGCCGGACAGCCGCCACCGCTTATTGGCGCATTTGTGGCTGGCGCGGGCATATACGCAGCAAGCCGACAGCGTGCACGCCGATAGCGAGTTAGCCGCGATGCGCCGCGAAGTGACTGGCCTCAACGAGTGGAAAACCTTATTTGAGAGCAAGCAAGCTGCTGTTTTGCGAGAGGTGCTGCAAAGTGATGTGACGCTTGCTGAAAAGTTGATCGATGGTGAAACAACGTTAGCCGCCGCTGATCTAGCCATTCACGCGGTAAACGTGACAGGGATTCCTCATGCCTGATCTGTCAACGGTCGATCGGCGGGTGCTCGTATCAGGTGTGCTGGCGGTGCTGACGGCGGCAATTCTGATCGGGCTGATCGCGTTTGGGCCGTCGCAAGCGCGTTTGGGCGGGGTGGTCGGCTTGATCGGGCTGACCGTGGTCGTGCAAGTCACGCTGTTGTTCTTGCGCCCCACCGATCGATCGGCGTTCGGCAAAGCGCGTTCGGCTTTCGCGGCGGGTGAGTATGCCGACGCTGCCCGCCAGCTCGAACCGCTGATCACTGCGCAAACCGCCGAGCACACAAGCAGCGCCAGAACTGCCACCAAAGCAGTACCCGCGCGAACCTTGCTCGGCAACACCTATCGCCAGTTGGGGCGTCTGGATGACAGCCTTGTACAGTTGACAGACGCCTTGCACATCGCGCCCAAAAATGCATTTGTGCTGTACGGTTTGGGGCGTACCCGGCTGGCGATGGGCGAATTCGAGCAGGCCGCCGAACTTTTCGGGCAGGCGCTTGAAGCGGGTGCTCCATCGAATATCGGCTGTGATCTGGGCTGCGCCGAATATTTCGCGGGTAATACCGATGCTGCACTACGCACCTTGCAAAAAACAACGCGCCTATTGCAGATCGAGCCATACCGCGCATTTTTGGCGAATCTGCTGCTGTTGATCATGCTGGAAAAGCGCCCCGTTGAGGCTGTGCAAGTAGCGCTGCAAACGGCGGCTCAAAATTTGCGCGGCGACGCAGATGGGCTGGCCTACTGGCAAGCCGAAGTCGAGCGCCACCACGCTACCCCCTACGGTCAGGCATTGACCATCGTGCTGCTGAACGCCGATCGGTTTTTGACTGCGAATGTGTCCCAAAAGGAGTCCTGAAATGCAAGAAGATATGCAAACCAACGTGCCGCATGATATCGACGAAGCGCCCGAAGGATATAATACCGAAACGGTAGACGATCAGGTGGCGCTAATGGTGCCCACGTCAGCCGTGCCAACTGCTGCACAAACTCCCGCGCCGCGTTCCGGCTTAGGCGGCTTGATCCGTGCCGGATTGCTTTTGTTGGCCGTGCTCATTCTGCTGATCGTGGTGAGCGCTATCGTTTTCTCGGTGATCAAAGGTTCGCACAACCAGCCGCTGAGCATTGATGTATACCCGAATGCGTCGGTGCTCAGCAGCACGACTGCCACTAATTCGGATCACGTCATGTACCAGAGCGACGATCCGATCGATAATGTGTACGATTTTTACAGCCGTCGGTTGGGTAGTTCAGAGGAGAGCGGCTGCAAAAAGCTGTATCTGGATGCAGTCGCTTCCGACCTTCCCGGCCATTATTATTATCGGTGTGTGGTCGATTCGTCCGTGCTGGAAGTAAGCCAACTTGCCACGCTCACGCTTACCTCTCAGCTTGACGCAAATGGCGTCAAAGCTCGCACCTTGATCGATGTCAGCCGCAATTGGGGAGGTTCATGATGACCAACGCGCCGAATGAAAGCGATCAGCCGATTGTGCCCGTAGTGCCAGTGCTGCCTATCGAACCGAGCGAAGCGAGCGAGTTAACGGAACCGTCATCAGCGAAACTTAGCATCCCGGAGCGCGTGAAGCATATTGAGGAGGTCAAACAAGCGGCATTGGAAAAGACATGGCTTCCTTTGTGGCTGCCACTCGCCGCTGCCCTGATTGCGCTGGTTTTTGCGGCCTTGATCATCATCAAGGTTGGGCCGTCGCTCTCCGCGATGATCTCGCCGCCTGAGCCTGTACTCCCCGCCAATAGTGTGTTAGAATCGCACGAATCGAACGGTACGGAAGATCAATGGCTGTACCACACCACCACCAACGGCTGCAATGTGGCGCATGTGTACGCCAGAGCGTTTGGCGCGTGTATTTATGATCCGTCGTCGGGCTGTACATCGAAGGATATGCCCGAAGGGACGCCCGCCGTGGTGCCAGCAATGAGCAGTGAAGTTGCCGAATGTTCCGGCTTTCAGAACATCGCTACATACCGCATTGCATGGCGCGTGTATATCGGCAGCGGCACCACCGGTAGGCCGGTCATCTTCCGCATATATCGTGAGGTCAATTGAGCTTGACTGACCTTAGTTGGAGAAGTTAACCCTAATGGCGTTGTTTGAACCCGTCACTTCTAAATTGAATGTCCGCGAGTTGGAGCAAAAGCAGCTCGACTTCTGGAAAGATCAACACGTTTTTGAGCGCACGCTGTCCGAGCGGGAAAATGCACCGCGCTACGTATTCTATGAAGGACCGCCCACCGCCAACGGTCACCCGGCCAGCCATCACGTTCTGGCGCGCGCCTTCAAGGATATGTTTCCGCGCTACAAGATCATGAACGGCTACTATGTGCAGCGCAAGGGCGGTTGGGATACGCACGGTTTGCCCGTCGAGATCGAAGTCGAAAAAGAACTGGGCATCCAGCACAAGAGCGAGATCGAAACCTACGGCATCGCGGAATTTAATAAGAAGTGCCGCGAAAGTGTATTCCGCTATACGCAAGAGTGGGAACAGCTCACCGAACGGATCGCCTATTGGGTGAGTTTGGACGACGCCTATGTGACCTACAACAACGAGTACATCGAGTCCGAATGGTGGATTCTGAAACAGTTGTGGGACAAGGGCTTGCTGTATCAGGATTACAAGATTGTGCCCTACTGCGCGCACGATGGTACGCCGCTGTCCAGTCATGAAGTCGCGCAGGGCTATCAGGATGTGGACGATCCATCGGTGTTCATTCGCTTTGCACTGAAAGACGAATCGAATACATCGCTGCTGGTGTGGACGACTACGCCCTGGACGCTGCCCGCCAACGTTGCCCTGGCGGTTGATCAGAAGGCCGACTATGTGCTGGTTGAAGGACCGGCGCAGTATGGCGAAGGCACGGAACGCTTGATCCTGGCTGAGTCGCTGCTCAGCAAAGCGCTTAAATCGCCAGAAAATTATACGGTGATTCGCCAGATGAAGGGCGCGGAACTCGTCGGCAAGCACTATACGCCGCTGTTTACATATATGCCGATCAGCGCTGAGCAGGATTACGCCTACGTGGTGCATGGCGATTTTGTCAGCATGGATGACGGCACCGGCATTGTTCACATGGCGCCTGCCTTTGGTGCGGACGATATGGAAATCGGCAAAACGTACAATCTGCCCGTGCTGATGACGGTCAAACCCGATGGCACACTGGCGGACGCGATCACACCGTGGGCGGGCATGTGGTTCAAGGACGCTGATCCATCGATCATCAAAGATTTGAAGGCACGCCGTATCCTGTATCGCTCGGAAAAATATAATCACAGCTACCCATTTTGCTGGCGCTGCAAACGACCTTTGCTATATTACGCGCGCACCACCTGGTTCATCGCCACCACCCGCTATCGCGATCAAATGGTAGCGCTCAACAATACGATCAATTGGACGCCGGAGCATATCAAGCAAGGCCGCTTCGGAAACTGGTTAGCCGATAACCGCGATTGGGCACTTGGCCGCGAACGTTATTGGGGTACGCCGCTTCCCGTCTGGCAATGCGATAGCCCGACTTGCGATCACAAGCAGTGCGTCAGCAGTGCCGCCGAACTGACCGAATTGACGGGAAAAGATCAGCGCGAACTGGATTTGCATCGCCCTTATGTAGACGAAGTGAGTTGGCCGTGCGTGCAGTGTGCGTCCGGCACGATGCGCCGCGTGCCCGAATTGATCGATGTGTGGTTCGACAGTGGCTCAATGCCCGTCGCGCAGTGGGGTTATCCGCAGCACAATGCCGCCAAATTTGCCGAACAATTCCCGGCGGATTACATCTGTGAGGCGATCGATCAAACGCGCGGCTGGTTCTACAGCTTGCACTCGATCGCAACCATGCTGTTCGACTCCGTGGCCTACAAAAACGTGATCTGCCTCGGACATATGCTCGACGAAAAAGGCGAGAAGATGTCCAAGAGCAAGGGTAACGTGGTTGAACCGTGGGATGTGCTCGATAAGTACGGCGCGGACGCTTTTCGCTGGTATATGTACACCTCGAACCCGCCCGGCGACTCGCGGCGCTTTTCGGTGGAACTCGTCGGTGATGTGATCCGCAATTTCTATCTGACGCTGTGGAACACGTACAGCTTTTTCGTGACCTACGCCAATCTGGATGGCTTTGATCCGTCAAAGGTGAGCGTGCCGGTCAGCGAGCGCGACGAACTCGATCGCTGGATTCTGAGCGAGCTGCAACAGTTGGTGGCGCGCGTCACAGCGGCTTATGAACAATACGACGCAACCGAAGCGACCCGCCCGATTCAGACGTTTGTCGATGATCTGAGCAACTGGTATCTGCGCCGTTCGCGCCGCCGCTTCTGGAAAACAGTGAACGACAACGACAAGAACGCCGCGTACCTGACGCTGCATGAATGTTTGCTGACGATCGCCAAACTGCTCGCGCCTGCCATGCCGTTTTTGGCCGAGTCGATGTATCGCAACCTGAACATCGGATCGAACAGCGACAAGTCCGCATCCGACTCGGTGCATTTGTCGCAATGGCCGCACAGCGATCCGGCGCGGCTGGATCAACACCTGATCGATGAAATGCACCTGGTCAAGCATTTGGCCGAAATGGGACGATCGGCGCGTGATGCAGTCGGACTCAAGCTGCGCCAGCCGCTGTCGGAAGGCATGTTTGCGGTGCGCAATCCGTCCGAATCGAAGGCAGTGCGGCGTTTGGCGTACATCCTGGCCGATGAACTCAATATCAAGTCGGTCAATGTGCTTGAATCAGCGAGTACCGTCGTCAAGTACAGCTTGAATCCACTGCCGCAAAAGCTCGGCAAAAAGTTCGGCGCTGAGTTTCCGCGCGTGCAAAAGCTGCTGCGCGAAGGCGATGCCGAACAAGTGGCGGGGTGGGCAAAACAGTTATTGGACGGTAAAAGCATCAGCGTCAATTGGGAAAGTGCCGACGGCGCGCCGAAAACCGCCGAAGTGAGCAATGAAGAAGTCGAAGTGCGGCGCAGTGCCTCGGAAGGCTACGCGGTGGCAGAAGCGGGCGGCTATCTGGTGGCGCTGACGACCCAACTTAATGACACCCTAATCGCGGAAGGGCTGGCGCGTGAAGCCGTGCGCCGCGTTCAACTGATGCGCCGTGACGCCGATTTCTCGCTGGACGATCATATTGCGGTGACTTATCAGGCCAGCGACAAACTTGCACGAGCGCTCAGCAGCTTTGCCGATTATCTGCGCGCCGAAACGCTGGCTGATCAGCTCACCGTCGGAGCGCCTGCAACGACGAACGGCGATCAGGCGGACTTCACGCAAGCGTTCGAGTTCGATGGCGAAACAGTCACGTTCGGTATCCGTCGGCAAGGCAAAGCGCACGCCTGAAAGTCCCTCACCCCAACCCCTCTCCCACAAAAGGCGAGGGGCACGCAACTTCACTCACACAGCGATTTTAAGCAGCGGAAAGAACAACGAATATGCAGCTCTATAACACGTTGACCGAACAGCTTGAGCCGCTCACCAGCAGCGACGGCATTATGCGGATGTACGTGTGCGGCGTCACGCCCTACGATACAACGCACCTGGGGCACGCCTTCACTTACACTTGCTTTGATGTGCTGGCGCGCTATCTGGAATACAGCGGCCTGGAAACGATCACGGTGCAAAACGTGACCGACATTGACGACGATATTCTGAAGCGCGCCGCTAAAGTCGGCATGGCCTGGGATGCGCTGGTGCGTCAGGAAGTTGCCAAGTTTCAGGCTGATTTGCGAGCGCTCAATGTTCGTCCGCCCGATCACTATCCGTATGCCACACAGGAAATCCCCAAGATCATTGAGATCGTGCAAGCGCTGATCGAAAAGGGCTACGGTTACGGGCGCAATGGCAGCGTTTACTACGATGTGCGGCACGATCGGGGTTTTGGCGAGTTGGGGCACATGGAGTATGCCGAGATGCTGGCAACCGCCAACGAACGCGGCAACTTCCCTGATGATCCGAACAAGCGCGACCCGCTCGATTTTGTGTTGTGGCAAGCGGCAAAGCCGGGCGAACCGACCTGGGAAAGTCCATGGGGTGCAGGGCGTCCGGGTTGGCATATCGAGTGTTCCGCGATGAGTATGCGCTACCTCGGAACGCAAGTCGATATTCACAGCGGCGGCGCGGATTTGATCTTTCCGCACCATACCTGCGAAATCGCGCAAGCCGAACATTTCAGCGGCGTAACGCCATTCGTGCGCTATTGGTTTCACATCGCCATGGTTCGGCTGGACGGCCAGAAGATGAGCAAATCATTGGGCAATATGCTCTTTGTGCGCGAACTGCTCAAAACATATTCCGCCGATGCAATTCGCGTGTACCTGTTGTCGCATCACTATCGCGCAGGATGGGACGCCGATAACGCTACGCCCGATCTGCAAAAAGCTGAAGCGATGGTCACCCACTGGCGCAATGCATTGGCACTGCCGAGCGTCACTGAGCATGGCAGCGAAACGCTGAACCCGATGCCCTATCAGGAAACGTTCAGCCTGGCGATGGACGACGACTTGAGTACGCCGCGCGCGCTGGAACATCTGGACGAATTGGCGGACGCGATCGCGAATACGTCCGGCGATCTTCAGGCGGCACAAACGACGCTCGGCACGTTAGCGGGCGTGTTGGGGCTACGCCTGAGCGAATCATAAAGCTCCCACCCGCCGCAAGGCTTCCGCTGCTGTTAGGCGCGCTGACCCTGTTGTTCATGATCAAGGCACTGCGCACGCCCACTGGCATTGAGGCGCTTGACGGGCACGATCAGGGCGATTGCATCTAACTAAGGGTTGACAATCGGGTAAACTTATGCTGAAGGAGACCTTGAGCATGACTGTCAGCAAGCCGACCAGCCTATTCGAACATTTTCAGGAAATTGAAGACCCGCGTGTGGAGCGGACAAAAGACCATGCGCTGCTCGACATTATCACGATTGCGG
>Ga0209512_1003681_pt1 | contig 14238 bp, 16 predicted proteins | sample frozenSSSSmetaG_FD_184142 | JGI IMG/M metagenome (GOLD analysis project Ga0209512, IMG submission 184142) | Glacier valley bacterial and archeal communities from Borup Fiord, Nunavut, Canada, to study Microbial Dark Matter (Phase II) -... | ecosystem: Environmental > Aquatic > Freshwater > Ice >... | reverse complement strand
GGCCGGCCCTCTGTGCAATCTCGACTGCACCTATTGCTTCTACCTGGACAAGGAGTCGCTTTTCAAAGGCACCGGGCGCATGCGCATGAGTGACGAGGTGCTGGAGACATATGTTCGTCAAATCATCGAGCAACAGGCCGGCAATGAAGTCCTCTTTGCCTGGCAGGGCGGCGAGCCGACTCTCATGGGCGTCGAGTTTTATGAGAAAGCCGTGGCCCTGCAAAAACGTTACGCCCAGGGGCGCGTGGTGCAAAACGCGTTCCAGACGAATGGCGTGCTCATTGACGACCGTTGGGCGGAGTTCTTTGCGCGCGAACGTTTTCTCGTAGGCCTGAGCCTCGATGGCCCCCAAGAGCTGCACGATCTCTATCGCGTGGACAAAGGCGGAAAACCCACCTTCGACCGCGTGATGGCGGGCCTTGGATTTCTAAAAAAACATGGTGTGGATTTCAACACCCTCACGGTGCTGCACCGCGAAAACGCGCGCAAACCCAAGGAAGTCTATCGTTTCCTGAAAGAGGTTGGCAGCGGCTATCTGCAATTCATTCCCTTGGTTGAACGCATGCCCAGCAGCACCAGCGTTGCCCAAGGGCTCACCCACGCGCCGCCCCCGCAACCTGCCGGCGATGAAAAAATCGTGACCGAATGGTCCGTCACGGCGGAAGACTACGGCAACTTCCTCGTGACCATGTTTGATGAGTGGGTGCGCAGCGATGTGGGCAAGGTCTACGTGCAGCTCTTTGATGTGTCCCTCGGCATCTGGATGGGGCACCCCTCCGGACTGTGTCTTTTCAGCGAGACGTGCGGCACGGCGGTCGCCCTCGAGCACAATGGAGACGTCTTCAGCTGCGACCATTTTGTTTATCCCCGTTACCGCCTTGGCAATATCATGAACGAAAGCCTGGGCGCCCTCTTCAGCAGTCCGGCCGCCCTCGCGTTCGGTCAGGCGAAACTCAACACGCTCCCGCGCTACTGCCGCGAATGCGAAGTGCGGTTTGCCTGTCATGGCGAATGCCCGAAAAACCGCTTCATAACCACCCCCGACGGCGAGCCCGGCCTCAATTATCTTTGTGCCGCCTTCAAGCAGTTCTTCCATCATATCAACCCGGCCATGCGCACCATGGCGGCGCTTGCATTCCAAGGTCAGCCGCCGGCCAAAATCATGGAAGCCTTGGCGAATCTCCCCGTCTCAAAATAGCTCCCGAGGAAACCTCGCTCAAGGGGTTTAATGCTGCGCGGGCCTTGGCTCATTTCGCACGCCCTGATCCCCTGACTAAAATCGTTCTCGTTCTCCCACTCGTTCTCGTTCTCCCTTAGGGCTTCCAGAACCGAGAACGATTTTAATGAAAGCCCTCATCTCCCCCTCCCGCTGGGCCGCTGTCCGCCTCTTCGCCATGGACGTCGATGGCATCCTCACCGACGGCACCATTCACGTCTCTTCCGACGGCACCGAAAGCAAAACCTTCTCTGTCCTCGACGGCATGGGCCTCGTCCGTCTCGGCAAGTCCGGCATCGCCACCGCTTGGATCAGCGGCCGCGCTTCCGGCGCCACCACTGTGCGCGCCACCGAACTTAAAATACCCCATCTCGTTCAGGGCCGCATCGACAAGATGACCGCGCTCAAGGAACTCGCCTCTGCCCTCGGCCTCACGCCCGACCAAATCGTTTATATGGGCGACGACGACATCGACGCGGCCGCCATCCGCTGGGCCGGCATCGGCGTAACCGTGCCCGATGCCATGCCCCCCGCGATCACCGCCGCCGACTACATCACGCGCCGCCACGCCGGCCTCGGCGCCGTGCGCGAAGTGTGTGAACATATCCTCGCTTCACAGGGTCATACGTTCCCCGTATGAACCTCGGCATCTTTACTATTTTCCGCGTAGGAGCCTGCTTGCAGGCGATTGCCGTTGCCGCCCTCGTTCTCCCCTTCTCCGCATCCGCCGACACCTCGTCGCAAATCAAAAGCAGCGCCCCCATCAAAAACTTTCGTCTACCCTCCTTCAACAAGGCCGGGTTCCGCACCTCCTTCATGCGCGCCGACGAAGCCCTGATCGTAAGCAATAACCAGATCGATGCGAAGAACATGAACTTCACGCTGTTCACCAGCGACGGCTCCGGCCGCATCGACTGCATCCTCCTCAGCCCTTCCGCCACCGCCTACACCGACAAGCAGATTGTCACCGGAAATCAATCCGTCCGCTTCATGCGCGACGACGTCGAAGTGACCGGCGAGCAATGGACCTACTTCCATCAGGAGAAAAGAGTTTTGATCAAAAACAACGCCCACGTTACCTTCCGCGACGAGCTCAAAGACCTTATCAAATGACCCTTCCCCTCATCCTCCGTCGACTTCCCTTGGGCTCCGCGTTGCTCGCCATCAGCTTGGGCTCCGCGTTCGCCGCAGATACCAAAAAGCCGCCCGCCGCTCCCGCCGGACCTATCATCCCTACCGTCATCACGAGCAAGTCGCTGGATATGCGCAGCACCGATACCGAGACCCATGCCGTCTTTGACCAAAACGTCGTCGTCACCGGCAACAACATGCGGATGACCTGCGACCATCTCGATGTCCTCGCCGCCCGCCTCGGCGATACGGACGCCACCGTGGGCAAGCTCGACAAGTTCAAGACCCTCGTCGCCACCGGCAACGTCCACATCGTGCAAGACGACCGCGACGTCACCTGCGGCCGCGCAGAAGTGTTCCCTCGTGAAGACCGCATCGTGCTCACCGAGCACCCCGTCGTCATCGACAGCTCCGGTCCCTATGTCGCCAAAGGCACGAAAATCATCCTCCTGCGCGGCGAACGCCGCCTCTTCGGCGACAACGTCGAGATCACCGGCCCGCCCATCAAGGATCTCGGATTCGACGCCGACAAGCCCATGCAGGCCCCCGTCAAAGCCCCATGATCGCCCCCGACGTCACCGCCGCCACGATGGAAATCACCACCACGGGCCTCGTCAAAACCTACGGCCAGCGCACCGTCGTCAACGGCGTGGACCTGAGCCTCCGCGCCGGCGAGATCGTCGGCCTGCTCGGCCCGAACGGCGCCGGCAAGACCACCACCTTCTACATGGTCGTGGGCCTCGTTCCCGCCACCCAAGGCCGCGTTGCCCTGAACGGCCGCGACATCACCCACCTGCGCATGCACGAGCGCGCGCGCCTCGGACTCGGCTATCTCCCGCAGGAGCCCTCCACCTTTCGCAAGCTCACCGTCACCGAAAACATCCTCGCGATCGTCGAAGCCATCGGCATCCCCCGCCGCGAACGCTCCGCCATCGTCTCACGCCACCTCGAGGAACTCCACCTCACGCACGTCGCGAAGCAACCCGCCTACACCCTTTCCGGTGGCGAACGCCGCCGCCTCGAAATCGCCCGCGCCCTCGTCACGAACCCCAAGTTCCTCCTGATGGACGAACCCTTCGCCGCCATCGATCCCATCTCCGTCTCCGAGGTGCAAAAAATCATCCTCGACCTCAAGGCTCGCGGAATCGGCGTAATCATCACCGACCACAACGTCCGCGAAACCCTCCGCATCGTTGACCGCGCCTACCTCCTCCACCAAGGCCGTGTCCTCAGCGAAGGCACCGGCGACTTCCTCATCAACGACCCCCAGGCCCGCGAATTCTACCTCGGCAAAGACTTCAACATGTGATGTGGAAAGCTGGAAACTAGGAAACGCAGCCAGCCTGCCTCACTCCGGGTTCTTTTCCTGATTTCCAGCTTTCCAGATAAAAAAACGCTTCCCCCATGCAAAAAGCCATCCACGGAATCACGGTCGCCCACTTCTTCGAGACCTACCGCGAGAAGCTTAAGCTCGAACTCGTCACCGGTGCCGACGGCCTCCACCGCCTCATCCGCGAAGGCTCCATCAACCGCCCGTCGCTCGCCCTCACCGGTTTCTTTAAATATTTCGCGAACAAACGCATTCAGATCCTCGGTGCGGCCGAGATGACTTACTTCAAGACCGTCGGCCAGCGTCAGCAGATGGAAATCATCACCGAGATGATCGACCGCGGGGTTCCCTGCATCGTCCTCACCCGCAACTACCACCCCACGCACCCTCTTCTCGTGGTCGCCCGGGAACGCAACCTGCCGCTCTTCCGCACGCCCATGATCACCATGAACTGGGTGAACCTGGCCACGCTCTGCATCGACAATGAATTCGCCCCGTCCTCGACCGAGCACGCCACCACCCTCGACGTCAAAGGCGTCGGCGTGATGCTTCGCGGCGACTCCGGCGTGGGCAAAAGCGAATGCGCCCTCGCCCTCATCGAACGCGGCCACTCGCTCGTCGCCGACGACCTCACCGTCATCAAGCTCCTCGACGAGCGCGAACTCATCTCCTCCAGCCGTCCGCTCAACCGCGGCTACATGGAGTGCCGCGGCATCGGCATCATCAACATCGCCGAAATGTTCGGCATCAAGAGCGTCCGCGCCCAGAAGCGCATCGACATGGTCATCTCCCTCCGCGAGTGGACGCCCGACGTCATCGAGGAACGCACCGGCCTCGAGGAAAACTATTACGACATCCTCGGTATCCAGCTTCCCCACATAGAACTTTTCGTTCGCCCCGGCCGCGATATCGCCCGCCTCGTGGAAGTCGCCGCGCTCGTGCAGGCCCTCAAAAAGATGGGCCACGATCCCGCGAAAACCTTCAACGACCGCCTCATCGAATTCATGACCCGTCAGGCCGACGAAAAACCCCGCGTCATCAAGCCCGTCGAACGCGAAGAGCATCCCCCCGGCTCGTGATCAAACCCGCTTCGAGCATCTGAGCACCTCCCCGATAACATGAAACTCATGATCGGCCTGTGCTCGGTGATTTTTAGTTACGCCGCAGGTTATTTTGCCGAACCGCTCGGCTTCATGTGGGCCTTTTTTCTAAGCGGTATCGGCGCCATGGTCGGCGTCTATCTGGGCTGGCGCCTCGCCAAGCATTTCGGACTTTAAAGAAGTCGGGCCGGCCTCAGGCCGACATCATCTGCATCTCGCTCATGTAGGTCCGCTCGGTCTGGGAAACGACGGCCTCGATCTGATTCCAATCCACACTGTGCGCGACCGCATGGTCATGAAGCTGTCGCCACGCATCATCAATGTAACCCTGCGTGCGTCCCACAAGTTCCTTGCCGGAATTTCGGACCCGGCTGACAAGGGCTCCCAGTTCGCGATCAATCAAATCATCAACCGCGTCGATCACGCGGGTAAATTCCGCCTGGGCTGCGGTCGGCGATAGTCCCGCTATCTGGCCCACCACCGAAGCGTAGGGCTCCTGCACGAGACGCGGCATCGGATCGTTGAAAACGGTCTTGCCCAGCATCCGGTCATGCTCATCGGCAATGCCGTTGGTCGCACTGATCTCCGCCTCCACCCGTAACGCGACGGTATGCGCCAGCTTGATGGCCTCGTAGGCGGCCGGAGAAAAGGTGTTCTTCGTATGGTTGTAGCCGGCCGGCGCGGTGTTGCGGGCCGAACCCAGCACACGCACAAACGTCCGGGCATGCTCGGTAAAGCGATCCAGCGATTGCTCCCAGTCCACCGCGTAATGTTCAGCCGCCAGACCCACGCGATATTCCACGCAGTTGGTTCGCATCCATTTTTCCAGCAGGTCCTTGGAGAGCTTGTGCACATGGGCGGACAGCCTCTCGTTCACGAAAAGCGCCCGTTCAATCGTCGAAAGATCCTGCGTGGTGCCTGCGGCAGCCTCCTTGAAGGCCACCCTCGTATCCTTCGCCCGCAAAAACATAAACGGTGGCTGCGACGCCCTCACCGTCTCCAGCCGGATCATCTGCTCCCGATGCATGCGCTTCAGTTCATTCGCGCTGTGCTCCAAGTAGGCTCCACGCACCAACAAGTCTTCCAATTCCTCGGTGATAATCTGCGCCGCCTCGGAAAGTTTGAATGACCGCATCATGACTTTTTACATCTTAATTACAAAGCAGGTTTCTTACCGCAACTAGGTAATTCTACCCAAAGACTAAAAATAACGTCCTTTTTTATGCTATTAACCGAACTTTTCCACGCTCTGGCTTACGATAAGCCTCCTAACTCATCCCGTTGAAGGCGCGTCTCATCAATACTTCCTGCAAGGTTGACGCTTTTGCCGCCACGAACACGCTCTCCTCTCCTTAACCGTCCATTCATCCAAAACCACCCACCATGGCCTACGAACTCCCGAAACTCGCCTACGCTTACGACGCCCTCGTCCCCCACATCGATGCCAAGACGATGGAAATCCACCACTCCAAGCATCATCAGGCCTACATCACCAACGTGAACAAAGCGCTGGCCGATGCCGGTGTCGCCGCCCCCGATTGCGTGGGTGAGCTCATCTCAGATCTCTCCAAGCTGCCCGAGGCCATTCGCGGCGCGGTGCGCAACAACGGCGGCGGCCATGCCAACCACTCTTTCTTCTGGAAGATCATCGGCCCGGGCAAGGGCGGCGCTCCCGTCGGCAAGCTCGCCGAGGCCATCACCGCCACCTTCGGCGATTTCGATAAATTCAAGGCCGCCTTCGCCGCCGCCGGCGCCACCCGCTTCGGCTCCGGCTGGGCCTGGCTCGTCGTCACCGCCGACAAGAAACTCGCCATTGGCTCCACCGCCAACCAGGACAGCCCCCTCATGGGCAAGGCCGTCGCCGGTATCGAAGGCAAACCCGTCATCGCCCTCGACGTCTGGGAACACGCCTACTACCTGAACTACCAGAACCGCCGCCCCGACTACATCGCCGCCTTCTGGTCCGTGGTCGACTGGGACGCCGCCGAGGCCAAATACCTCAAGGCCATCGCCTGAGTTCCGGCGTTTGCCTTCATCCTCGAAAAGCCGCCCGCCACACGGGCGGCTTTTTTGCGCCCACACGTTCGCGGCCCGCGCACCCCGAAAAAAAAGCACCCCATAAAAGAGGTGCCTTAAAATCTGAAATCAAAAATCAGAAATCCTAAATTTCCTCATGGCGCCCACACGCTGGCCTGCGAAACCTCCCTCATGGCTGCCGGACTGATGCGGGTGCTCTTGCCCGTCTCCGTATCGAGAAGATAGAGACTGCGGGTGCCCGCTCCGCGCGCCGTGTAAACCAAGTGTCGGCCATCGCCGAGCCATGACGGCTCGACTGCATCGCCCGATGCCTTCGACACGACCTTCGTGGGCGTCTTGCGCGAAAGATCATACTCCGCGATCTGGTAGCCCCCGCCGGCGCGCACTGTGAAGGCGATCTTGGTCGGGTCGCCCTTGCTCCAATCAGGCTCTGCGCAGTAACCGCTGATCGCGGTCGGAACGCGTTGGATCGTGCCGCCACCCGCCGGCATTATGAAAAGCTGGGGACCGCCGGCGGCGTCCGACGTAAAGAGCAACTTCGAACCGTCGGGCGACCAGCAGGGCGAGGCTTCGACCGAGGCCGAACGCGTGCGACGCGCGATCTGTCGGCCCTGAGCATTGCTCACATAGATTTCCGGATTGCCCTCGCCGGAAAGCACCATCGCGACCTGCGAACCATCCGGGCTGAATCGCGCGCCGCTGTTGGTGCCCTTGACGCTCACGAACAACGTGCGCTGAAGGCTGTTCAGATCGATCAGGAAAATATCGGGAAAGCCCGACTTGTAGAAACTGGTATAAAGAATCCTGCGGCCATCGGGCGCCCACCGCGGAGTGATCGCCTGCGCGTTGTCACGCGTGATCTGCTTCACCTCGCCGAAGAAAAGATCGCTGGAGAACACTTCCTGGTGCCCCGAATACGTGCTGATAAACGTCAGCCGGTTGGCAAAAAATCCCTTGAGCCCGCTGGTCGCTGTCACCGCGAGATCCGCCGCGCGAAGCAGCGCATTGCGCGAGCTCGTGCCGGAGACGATTTGGGAAAGAACCACGCCGCCACCACTGCTGGGGCCCTGCGATTTGACGCCGCTGCCTTCCACCTCGATGACAGTGCTTACTCCCCTTTTCGTTACCACGACCTGCACCTGCGCGGCAGCCACCTGCGTAAACTTGATTTCAAACTGACCGCCCGAGGCGGAAAGGCGGTAGCGCCCGTGAGCGTTGAACGCCTGCTTGGCGAGGTTGTCCATCTCGACAGGACTGCCGGAGACACTGACCGGGATTGTTTTAAGATCGGCGGAGATGACGACATCGCCGAGATCACGAGCCGCAAAGGCCGTGAGCGAAGTCATCGCCAAAGCGAGAGCCAGAAGACGAAGCAAGTTGTGCATGACAAAAAGTGCGGTGATAGTTGCAGGGGAGCAGTCCATTTCTATTTACAGCCCTCCCGCCCTTAACAACGTAAAACCCTTTTCGTTCCAAATTTTCTACTCACCGTGACGCCCGAACAGATCCAGGAAGCCCTAAAACAAGTAAAATACCCCGGTTTCAGCCGTGATATCGTTTCGTTCGGCTTGGTTCGCTCCGCTGCCTTTGTGGACGGCACCGCCAAGGTCTCCCTCTCTCTCACCACGTCCGATCCCAAAATCCCCCTGTATCTCAAGCAGGAGGTCGAAAAGTGCCTCCAGTCTCTGCCCGGCGTGAAATCCACCGTGGTGGACATCGCCGTGGCCCCTGCCGCAAAAGCCGCCGGCGGAGGCAATCTCGGAGGCAATACCTCCGCACCCAAAACCATCAAATACGCCGTCGCCATCGCCTCGGGCAAAGGCGGCGTGGGCAAGAGCACCTTCGCCGTCAATCTCGCCTGCGGCCTCGCCCAGCTTCTCACCGCGCAGGGCCGCCCCGGCCGCGTCGGCCTGATGGACTGCGATATCTACGGCCCCCTCGGTTCCCCTGATGATCGGCTTGGAAGGCCGTCCCATGATCGAAGGCGACAACCTGATTCCAATGGAGAAGCACGGCGTGAAGGTCATGAGCATGGGCTTCCTCGTCGACGACAACACCCCCGTCGTCTGGCGCGGCCCGATGATCATGAAGACCATCCAGCAATTCGTCCAAAACGTGAAATGGGGCGAGTTGGATATCCTCCTCGTTGACCTCCCCCCCGGCACCGGCGATGCCCAGCTTTCCCTCGTGCAGATCCTTCCCCTCGACGGTGCCGTGCTCGTGACCACGCCCCAGCCCGCCGCGACCAACGTCGCCCGCAAAGGCGGCCTCATGTTCCAGAAGGTCAACGTCCCCCTCCTCGGCGTGGCGGAAAACATGAGCTACTTCCTCGATCCGTCCGGCCAGAAACACGCCCTCTTCGGCGAAGGCGGCGGCCAAAAAACCGCCGATTCCCTCGGCACCGCACTCATCGGGCAAGTCCCGCTCATCCAGGAAATCCGTGCCGGTGGCGATGCCGGCAAGCCGGTCGTCATCAGCTCTCCCGACAGCGAAGCCGCCCGGATTTTCCGCGCGATCGGCGACAATATCCTCGCCCAACTCTCCCGCAAATCCGCCTCGTCAACCACCTGACCGGCCCAGCCCGAAACAGGGCGTTTTCATCCCTCGAAACCGCTCATTGTAAACCATCCTCAAGTAGCCGGTCCCAACCGCAGGCATTGACAGACCCGTCATCAGACTTACCGTTACCTCATCGACACCATGGTGCCAACGTATGAAGAGGTTTTCGATTCCCTTCGCCTTTGCAAAGGTGTCGAAATGTCCAAAAGCCTCGCCGCCGAAGGCATAACCTTCCCCGGCAGCTTAGTGGTTTGTAATTCAGGAAGATACACCACTTCCCAACCGGTATAAATCTTCGACGCCAACCAACGCCGTGGTCGCCATGTCTTCATCTTCCCATCTCGAGTCCGACAAGTCCTCCCATGAGTTCGTGAAGCAATCGAGCCTCTACCAAGAGTTCCTTGCCGAGCGTGAAGAGATTCTTCGCCACAAGTGGATCGAGTCGGAACGTTTGGGCTACGATATCGGGTTTGAACGCGCACTTCTTGATTGGATCAGGAAGCATCGTGAAAGCTGGCGCGCCTCCCGTCGTCCGTCGTCCAGCAACACCGCCACCCCCTACAAGATGTAGGCCGATGTAGGCCCGACCAGCTGTGTCAGGCTTCCGGAATCCCAAACACCCCGACTACCAGTCAGGGCTGCAGAACCTGCGGATTCGGACAAAAAGAAAGCCGACCCCAAAGGGCCGGCTTACGAAAGCTTAAAACGCTTAAGATGCGTTATTTGATCTCTTTGTGCAGCGTGTGACGCTTGAGGAAGGGATTATACTTCTTCTTCTCGATGCGCTCCGTGACGGTCTTCTTGTTACGCTTGGTGAGGTAACGGGAGACAGGTTTGCCCTCTTTACGAGCTTCGGTGCATTCTAGGGTGACGACTTCTTGTGCCATGGTTTTAAAAGGTTGAAGGGTCAGACAAAAGCCTGTGCCCCGTCCGGTGCAACCCCAAACTTCGCCGGCCTGCGACCTCGATTTTCCCTCAACCGGCCGCGCCCATCTTCTTTTCCGTCAGCGGTAGCATGACCCCGCGCCGGAAAAGCGTAACCTGTCCCGTGCTCGACGAGACGACGATGGAGATGCACTCCGTCGCCACCGAAATCGCCGCCGCCGCCGCGTGCCGGCTGCCCAACCCGCTCGGCAGGACGTGGTCGCTGTCGGCCGCCTGGATCAGGCTGCCCGCCGACGACACCACGCCGTCGCCACGAATGACAAAAGCCCCGTCGATCGACGAAAATTCTTTCACCGTCTCGTCCATGAACGGACTGAGGATGTTGCGATCCTCTTCCTTGTATCCGTAAAACGGATTAAGCACGAGCGGCTTGATCAGCTTCTCCACCTTCGCGGCGTCGCCCACGACAAACAGACAACCCACCGGCTTGCCCTCGCGGCCCTCGACCGCGAGCTCGGTGGCGATGGCGATCACGCGCTCCAGCACCTCAGGCTTCACGTCATCCGGCACCAGATCAGTATGACCGGTGAGAAGCGTCTGGAACTCGCGCTCCACGTCCACGATGACCACAGTGTCGAACTGGTTGCTGCCCGCGATGCCGCCCACGCAGCACACGCGGTCACTGAAGGAAATCATGCCGCGCGTGAGCGCCACGAACATCGCACTGCGCAGCTGGGCGAGCCGCCGCGTCGAGTAGGAGCGCACTTGGATGACCTCGGGGGCGTCTTTGTCATCCTCGTCGATGTCGACCATGTTGCGCGTCACCAAAATGGTTTTGCTCTTGGGGAACCACGCGCCGGGCTCGATGCCTCCGACAAAAGTGTCGCCAAAGACCATGATGGCCCCGCACGCCGCACCCTTGGCCACGCGGTCCGCCTCGCGGATCATGAGCCGGTTGATGCGGTTTTGCTGCGCTTGAATAGGCTTGGCAATGATGCCGCCAAACCCGGCCACGAGCCGGTCAAACACGTCACCGGTCGTGGGAGCATCGAGCAGTGCGCGCACCAGCTCGGGATCTTTGAGCAGCCGGGCAATGGAGGCAAGTAGCTGCAGGTAATCGCGGGCTTTTTCGTCGGCCAGCAGCATGAAAATGAGGCGGGTTTTCTCATCGGCACCGGCGCTGTCGTTGCTGATGCCCACCTTGCTGCGACCGATGGCTAGGATATAGCGACGGCCCATCTTCACACGCACGTGCGGCAGGGCGACACCCTCGCCGAGGTAGGTCGTCATCGTGCTCTCACGCTGCAACAAACCACGCAGCAATGCCTCCTGCTTCAAATCCGGGAAACTGCTGCCACAAGCCGCCAGCAACTCGCTCAGCGCGCCCTTCATGTCGGTGCTGCGCAGATCCACGATCCGACTGCGGGCGACGATTTTTTCGAGTCTCATCGGGATTCGCGTCGCTTAGCCCACCACGCGGGCTGATTTATTTTTCCCACTCGAGCGCGCCTTTTTTCACTTCGTAGAAAAGACCGAGCACGAGCACGGCAAGGAAGAACATGATCGGAGAAAGAATGGTGATATGGCTGGCCAGAAAATCGCGATAGATGAACGACCAGGGAATCAGGAACACCACCTCGATGTCGAAAAGGATGAAGAGCATGACGGTGACGTAGAACTTCACCGAAAACCGCGTATGGACCATGCCTTCGTCCTTCACGCCGCACTCGTAGGGCGTGTCGGTGATGGCGGTCTTCTTCTTCGTGCGCTCACCCGCTATGTGACTGAGCGAAACGATGAAAATGGCCAGACCGGCGGCCAGGATCATTTGAATGAGGATGGGAAGATACGCGGCGGACATCATGACAGGCTTAGAAATGGGCGCAGGAACAGGGATGAGACAAGGGCAATTTGCATCAATTATTCCCCCCCCACCGGCACGAATTTCGCGTCAGCGGTCTTGCGTGACCCCACGCCCAAGACGGAGGCAAACTCCAGCGTGCGGATGTCGTCGGAGACAGGCTTAAAGCCGGTGAGCTTACGCCAACGGTTGATTTTTTCCAACATGAGCGCGTCCAACAGCACCGGATCGGTGCCGAGCCACAACAACGGCTCCGATTCCGTGTAGAGCGAATTGAACCACGGTCCGCCGATGAATTGGTAGCACTCCAGACTCACGATCGTAAACATCCACGTATGGCGGAGTTCAGGAATCGCGCTCATCTCGGCCACGGCGGCGGGCGCACTGGCCGGACTGCGGAAAAAACGCGCCGTGTTGGAGGCGTTCCAGAGGGTCGCGTTGACGAGCGCCCCGTTTACCCCAAGCACCGGATGGTCGGTGTAGACCGGCAGGTTGATCCAGAAATCGGCGTCCACAAACAGAGGCGTGGCCAGGAAGCTCTTGCGATCTTCCTCCACGGTCGTCTCGGAATCGTAGGTCTCCACGCTTTTTTGCGCGAGAATGGGATCGAAGCGCGAGGGCAACGGGCTGTCGTAAAACCACACCGGGTCGAAGTAGCGGCCGGATTCGAGCACGTAGACCTTGTGGCCTTCAAAAGGCGACTTGCCCGTCACAATCGATGGCAGGTATCCGCAAAAACGCAGACGCTGCTGGTTGAGCCCCACTAGAAAAATATCACCCTTCTTATATCCCCGCCGTTCCAACGCCGCGATCACCGCCTTCGTAAGGCCGAGAGGTGTGGCGAGCCCCGGTCCGGAATCCGTATAGATTTTCAAGCCCACGCGGTGCTTGGCACCGGGCAAGAGCTTCTGGCCGATGGACGCCTCAAAATGCGCGATCAAAGTCTCCACGTCAGCGGCATAAGTGGCATCGGAAAAATTCGGCATCTTCGCCTCCCAGATTACCGGCGAAACCAGCTCCGGGGCCTTGGCCGGAACCGGCGCAGCCGCCAGCCGCCCGGCAAACAGGGCAAAAACCATGAATTTAAACACCGAACGGAACGTGAACATGAGGAAGGCCGATTTAAAAAGTGGACGGATGCGAGCAGACCAGCCCGCAGTTCTTGACAGACCCCGCACTAGGGTAAAAGTGCAAACTTCGTTCCAACTCACCGAGTCGCCGCCGCCCCATGCCCGTCATTAAACCCACCTGCCTTCGAGATTTGAAGGTGCGCGTGAACATCGTGGACGTGGTTTCCCGGGTCGCCACCCTCAAGAAGGCTGGCTCGCGCTTTAAAGGCCTCTGCCCCTTTCACAACGAAAAGTCCCCGTCCTTCCACGTCGATCCCGACAAGGGCTTCTATAAGTGCTTCGGCTGCGGCAAAGCCGGAGACGTCATCACGTTCGTCCGTGAAACCGAGCAGTTGTCCTTCACCGAGGCCATCGAGACCCTCGGCAAACGCTTCAACGTCCCCATCGAATACGAGGAAGGCTCCGGCGGCCCGAGCCGCGAGGAACGCTCCCTTCGCCAGGAGATTTTCGACATCCACGAAACCGCCGCCGAGCACTACCACCAAGTATTCAAAGGCGCGTCCGCCACTGGCGAATGGATGCGCACCTACTGGACCGACAAGCGCCGCTTCACCATGGAGCTCGCCGACGAGTTCAAGATCGGCGCCGCCGAACCCGCCGATTCCGCCCTCGCCGCCGCGTTGCTGAAAAAGAAATACTCCGAAGAAGCCCTGCGTCAGTGCGGACTCTTCTTCGTGCGCGACGGCGCGATCCTCGGCCTCGGCTCGCTCAAGCCGCGCTTCCGCGGACGCCTGATGATACCCATCCGCGATCACCAGGGTCGCGTGGTGGCGTTCACCGCCCGCCAAACCGATCTCACGCCGCAGGACGACCCGGCGCGTGAAGCCAAATACGTCAACTCGCCCGAGACGCCGATTTTCACCAAGGGAAATCTTCTCTTCAACCTCGACCGCGCGCGCACCAACGCCGGCGAAGGAAAACCCTTCGTCCTCGTCGAAGGCCAGCTCGACGCCCTGCGCAGTTGGAGCGTAGGTCTCAAGACCGCCATC
>Ga0209512_1003678_pt1 | contig 14241 bp, 10 predicted proteins | sample frozenSSSSmetaG_FD_184142 | JGI IMG/M metagenome (GOLD analysis project Ga0209512, IMG submission 184142) | Glacier valley bacterial and archeal communities from Borup Fiord, Nunavut, Canada, to study Microbial Dark Matter (Phase II) -... | ecosystem: Environmental > Aquatic > Freshwater > Ice >... | reverse complement strand
GCCTCCGCGATGTGTGCCGGATCGTTGAACGCCCAATCGTAGCGCGCGGGCGGCAGCAGCGGACCATGACCATTCAGAATATCGTTCGCGCGGGCGCTGTAGTACCCATACGGGTCGGCCTTTGCTGCTTGCTGGTAAGCAATACGCGCCTGCGACGGGTCGTTGTCCAATTGGTAGATGCGTCCCAGCCAGAACGCGCCCGCCGCCTTGAGCGGACCCTTTCCGGTCGTCGCAAGCAGCGCGAACATTTGCGAGGCGCGGTCGCGCGCGCCCTGCGTAAAGGCGAGCATCCCCGCCTTGAAGATCGCGTCCATGCCCTGCTCGCTGCCGGGATACTGTTTGCCAAGCTGGTCATAGGTCGCCAATGCCCCATCGCGGTCGCCTTGCTGCGCCTGCAAATACGCCGCGCGGCTGAGTGCTTCCGCGCCTTCCAACACAGCCGGAAACTTCACCGCAAGTTCCTTGTATTTCGCAATGCTGTCCGCAATGCTGCCGGAGAGAAACAGCGTGCGCCCCTGTTCGAGCCACGCCTGCCCGAAGCCGGACGCTTTTGGATATTTTTCGATGAGCGTCTGGAAGCTGGTTAGCGCGGCGGCGGGGTTGCCGCTCTCACGATAGCTCACACCCAGCTTGAGAAAAATATTCGGGTCAACGGCATCGAGCGCGGTGTAGCTCGTGTAATTGTTAAATGCCAGAATCGTCGTGCCATAATCCTGTGCAGCAAAGGCGACCGTGCCGCGCGTGTAGTCATCGACGGGTGTGCCGCCGCGTGTGAGCGCGACCAGTGCGCGATACGCGGGCAACTGCGTCGGATAGTCTTTGATAATTGCTTGATAGCGTGCTGTTGCCTGCACCGAGTCGCCACTGGCCGCCAGCGTTTGCGCCGCTGTGAGCGCAATGTCGGCGCGATAGCTTTCGTTTTTCGCCACCTTCAGAATTTCGTCGTACTGCGCGATTGCGGCTTTCAGGTTCCCGGCATTGAGGTACGCGGCTGCGAGTTTCTCACGAAGCTGAACCAGCGGGGAGAGGCTGCGCGGGCTACCCTTGCTCGCGTTTGCGTAGGCGGTCAGCGCCTGCTCCGGCTGCTGCAATGCAAGCTGCGCGTCACCAATGCGCTCCCATGCGTAGCTATCCAGCAGGCCGGGGCGCAGCTTGAGGTAGAGCGTCAAATCGTCGATAGCGGCCTGCCATTCCGCTGTGCCAAGATACGCATCAGCCCGTAGGAAATGTGCTTGTGCGGCACGCGGATCGTCCGGGTAATCGGACAGAAAGGCGCTCAGCCCCGTTACCGCATCCTTGAACAAGCCTTCGCGCAGGGCGGCCACCCCCGCACTAAACGACGCCGCCGCACGCAAAGCAGGATTCACGCTCATCATCGGCTGGTCCAGCACGGAGCGATAACCACGCACTGCCCGCACATAATCGCCATTGAGTAACGCCGCGTTCGCCTCGTCTACCGCGCTTTGTGGGATGACGGTTGCTGTGGGTGGCGGGGTCGCGGTTGGGGTGAGCGTTGGCGGTGTCGTTGCGCTTGGCGCTGGCGGGGTGAGGGTCGGCGTGTAAGTTGCCGTCGCCGCTTGCATCGATTCCGGCACGGGCGCGTTGCAGGCAAGCACCGCGATAGTAAGCGCAAGCGCGGCGAAAAGTGGGTAACGTATCCTCATAGGTTGGATTATCGCGGGTCGCTTCCAGCATGTCAACCGCCTTAACCCTGTACACAAGGTCGCCTAGGACCAAGCCATTACGGTGCAATTTCCCACTTTGTGCCTACTGGCTGTACCGTTGTAGCGCGGCGGCTTTAGCCCCGCGCGCCCAGGTGATCTGTTCTCTCTGCTTTATAGCGCGCCGCGCCCAGCCCTGTTAGAGTCCTCAATCAAACAGCAGTCACGGAGTCAACAACTATGGAACAAATCGACGCAATCATCATCGGCGCGGGGCAGGCGGGCGTCCCGCTGCTGGGTGCGCTGGCCGAAGCAGGCAAAAAGACAGCCCTGATCGAGCGCGAACACGCGGGCGGAACCTGCGTCAACGAGGGCTGCACCCCTACGAAAACGATGGTCGCCAGCGCACGTGCGGCCTACCTTGCCCGGCGCGGACCGGATTACGGCGTCCATACGGGCGCGATTTCAGTAGATATGGCGAAGGTGCGCGACCGCAAACGGCATGTTGCGGGCGACTCGCATGATGGAAGCGAAAAAGGCGTGCGCTCTCACAAAGGCGGTGAGTACATCGAAGGTGAAGCGCATTTCACTGACGCGCACACCGTCGAAATCGCGCTCAAGGCGGGCGGCACGCGCACCCTCTCCGCCGACCTGATCTTCATCAACACGGGCGGGCGTCCCGCTGTGCCGAAGGTCCCCGGCCTGACGGAGACGCCCTTCCTCAACTCGACCTCGATCATGGAACTGGACAGCGTGCCGGAGCATTTGATCGTGCTGGGCGGCGGTTACATCGCGCTCGAATTCGGGCAAATGTTCCTGCGCTTCGGCTCGCGTGTGACGATCATCGAACAGCAGGCGCGGCTCGTCGGACGCGAGGATCAGGAGTTTTCAGACGCGATCACGGCGATGTTCCGCGAAGACGGCGCGGATATTCGCATCGACACGAAGGTGACGAGTGTTGCGCGCGATGGCGAAGGCGTGGCCGTCACCGTCGAACATGCGGGTCAACCGGAAACGCTGCGCGGGTCGCATCTGCTCGTCGCGGTCGGTCGCACGCCCAACACCGACAAGCTGAATCTGGGCGCGGCGGGGGTCGCAATGACGCCGAGCGGCCACATCACAGTCAATGACAGGCTGGAAACGAACGTCCCCGGCATCTACGCGCTCGGTGACGTGAACGGCGGTCCGGCCTTCACGCACATCTCCTACGACGATTACCGCATCATTCGCAATAACCTGCTGCATGGCGCAAGCCGCACCCGGAGCGACCGCCCGACCCCATACACAATGTTCACCGACCCGGAACTCTCGCACGTTGGTCTGAGTGAAGCCGACGCGCGCAAGCAGGGCTTGAATATTCAGGTAACGCAAATGCCAATGACCTACGTGGCCCGCGCAATCGAAGCTGACGAGACGCGCGGCCTGATGAAGGCTGTCGTCGATGCCGATAGCAAGCAAATCCTTGGCTATACCGTCCTCGGTCTTCACGGTGGCGAACTGATGACCGTCGTACAAATGGCGATGCAGGGCAAGGTTCCATATACGGTGCTACAGGATATGGTCTTCTCGCACCCGACGCTTTCCGAATCGCTCAACAACCTGTGGGCGTATCTGAAATAGCACGAAACCGAAATTTTGTAGGGGCGCGGCTTGACCCGCCCGGTATCGATGCGCCGTCCTGTTAATACGCACCCTTCGCAAACAACACCTGCGGTATCGTGCGCAGCATAATCTGCAAATCGAGCATGATCGACCAGTTCTCGATGTAGTAAATATCGAGCAGACACATCTCCTCGAATGATACGTTGCTGCGCCCGCTCACCTGCCACAATCCACTAACACCCGGAAGCGTGTTCAAGCGCTGGCGCTGCCAGGGTTCATACTCATCGACTTCTTTGGGCGTCGGCGCGCGTGGACCGATCAGGCTCATCTCGCCGCGCAGCACATTCAGGAAATTCGGCCACTCATCGACACTGAGCCGCCGTATCCACCTTCCAACCTGCGTCACACGCGGGTCATCCTTCATCTTGAAGTGGCGGCTGTCGATCCCGCTCTGCTGGATTAAGACCTCGCGCCGCGCCTCCGCGTCCTCGTACATCGAGCGGAACTTGAGCATATCGAATTCGACGCCATTCACCCCGACGCGGCGATGTTTGAAGAAAATCGGTCCGGGCGAATCGAGCCGGATGAACAACGCGACCAGCCCCATCGGGAGCGCCAGCAGCGGCAGGATGCACAGCACGAGGATCACATCCATCATGCGCTTGAGAAAGCGTTTGGTATTGCTCAGTCCCGGCTCCGCACGCACGCCCATAATCGGCATACCCGCGATCTGCTCGACCTGCACCTTGCTCAGATTGAGCCGGAACAGGTCCGGCACGACGCGCACCTGTACCTTGCGCTTCTCGCACGCCGCGACGATCTCCAGAATTTTATCCTGTGCGCGCCAGGGCAGCGTGATGAGGACCAGATCGACGCGGCGGCGCGGTCCATCGGCGGCGCGCGATTGGCGCAACAGACGCGGCAGCGTTTCGAGCGCACCAAGGTTCGGGATACTGCCGAGCGCGCTCAGGCGTTCCGGGTCATCATCCAGAAAGCCAATGATGCGGTAGCCGTGCGTCTTGTTCGCGAGCAGTGTCCCCATTGCCGCGCGTCCGGTCGCGCCCGCGCCGATGATGATCACGTTCTCGACGCCGATGTGTCGCCGCCGCATCTCACCCGCGACGTAGCGCTCCACCAGCCGCAGGATCGAGAGGAATGCAATTGCGAGGACCGTAATTTCGAGGATCATCAGGCGCGAGAAGACGAGCGGCTGAATCAGGAAGTTGATCGCCATGATGATTACGGTTGCAGTCGTCACGCCTTGCGCAAAGGCGTAGACCTCTTCGAGCCAGGCACGCCCGCGCACCCGCCGATAGAGCGTGATCACTGGCGGCGTAATGATGATCCACAGCGCGTAAATGCCCGCGAGTAACGTATAGGACTCGAATGGTGCGAAGTTCGTCTCACCTACCGGACGAATAAACTGCACTTCGTAGCGCAACAGGTAGCCGAGTCGAAACGCGATCAGGATGGCGCAAAAATCGAGGAGCGGCATCAAACGCCGCAAGATAGCCGCCCAATCTCGCATCATCGCAAAGTTTGCATCGCCTTCTCGTAACTTTTTATGGCTGCCTGCGCTGTATCTTTCCATTGGAAACGGCCTGCCTGTTCCAAAGCGATTGCTTGCTGCGCCGCGCACCACGCATCATCGTGAATGCAGCGCCGCAGCGCTTCCGACCATGCTGGAACATCCAACGGGTCGAGCGTGATGCCTGCCGCGCCCGCTGCTTCTGGCAGCGAAGAGACATTCGAGGTCAGCACGGGGCTACCGCACGCGAGCGCTTCCGTCACGGGCAAGCCCCACCCCTCGAAAACACTGGGGTAGACGAACGCGCGCGCGGCATTGTACCACAGTACCAGGTCGGAAGCAGGCAAATAGCCGGGCAGCCGCACATCGCTTTCCAGCCCAAGCGCGCGAATTAATGCCGGAAGTTCCGCGCTCATCCAGCCCATTCCACCCGCGAGGATGAGCGGACACGCGGCGCGGTCAGCCTCAGGCAAGCGCGCGTAAGCGTGCAACAGGGTCGCGAGATTCTTGCGCGGCTCGATGGTTCCGACGAAGAGCAGAAAACGCTCCGGCAGGCCATGCGCTTTGCAGAAAGCGTCTATTGCGTCCTGCGGCAAAGGTTGGAAGCGCGGCTCCACACCGGGGATCGCCAGATCGATCTTCTCTCGCGGGATATTCAGAAGCGAAACAAGATCGTTCGCCGTACTGCGCGAATTGACCTGCACGCGGCGAGCGCGGCGGCACGAAACACCCGTGAACAGCCGCAGGTACAATCGTCGTGCGGCACTCAATCGTTCCGGGTAGCGGATGAAGGTCAGGTCATGGACCGTCACGACGAACGGGCGGCGCGTGAGCAGCGGCGCGACGAACGCGAGTTCATGCACGAGGTCGAAGCCGCCAAGCTGGAACGGCTGCACGGCCTGCTCCCACAGGATGCGCGCCGCTGGCCGCTCAGTATTCAATCGCGAGTGACGGACCGTGAGGTTTGGTGCGGCGGTCGGCTCGCCACGACCGACGAACGCCGTAAACTGCCATTCAGGGACGGCTTGCGGCAGGTGCGCGAGGAGCTGGTCGATATAGCCATGTATCCCCGCGCGGCGATAGCCTTCCGCACGGGCGAGCAGGTGCGCGTTGAGCGCGATTCGTACAGCCGTCAGAATTGGAAGCGCGGCAGCAGACGCACGATCTTCTGGCTGTAATTCGAGACGAATTCGAGTAGGCGGTCGTGCATCCCCTGCCAGTCGTCGCTGCCCATGATCTGCTGTACCGTGTCGTAATTCTCGGCGATGCCTTCCATCATGATTTGCGGCGCGTTGCCGAACGAGGTGAACCACGCCTGCGTCGGCTGGATACCAAGCCGCTTGATGCCCGGCGCGAACTCGCGTACCACGAACTCGAAATATTCCTGATCACGACCCGGAACGATGTCCCAGGTCATGATGATTTTGACTTCCTGCATGATGGCCTCGTCGAATTGGAATGGCGCGGAATTTTAACCTATCGTGCCAGATTTAGCACGACGATAGACGTATTTTCGGGCAGCGCTCCGTTCGTCACCTTCAACAAATCCTCATAACGCGGCGCAGTGACACCCATCTCCTTGAGGAATTTATCGACCGGGTCCAGCTCCAGCGAGCCGCTATGATCCGTCGCGTAGTGCATCGGAATAACGATGCTCGGCTCGATCAGGCCGATCACTTCTGCCGCCTGTGCGCTGTTCAGAGCGCCACCACCACCGACCGGAACCAGTGCGACGTGAACCGTTCCCAACGCTTCGACTTCCGACTGCGCCGGAACGTGATCGAGATCACCCAGATGTGCGACCGTCAGGCCGTCGAAATCGAACAGAAAGGCGACATTGCGCTTGGGCGGGGTAGAGGTGCGGTTGTGCATCGCCGCGCCGATCACGAACACGCCGCCGACCTCATATTCGCCCGGCGCATCGAAGACGCGCTGCGCACCCTTCACCGCGTCATAATGATTGTGGCCGGGCGCGTCGTGACTTATCGTGACGACATCGCCCTTGAGCAATTTTGGCGTTGGATATCCCAGCGATTCCGCGAAGGGGTCCGTAACGACGGTCGATTTGCCCTTTTCCGCGAGCCGGAAGCAGCTATGACCGTACCAGGCGATTTCCATGTCGATTTACCTCAGAATGTTTGTTCGGAAACGCTGGAATTATACCTGATAGGAGCGTAAAACACGAGGCTAAATCTGTGGTTTGCGCTCCGCTGTAGGGCTTGACCGACCCGCTCCTACACAGCACCTACATGAACAGGCTCCGTCACCTTCAGCCGAATTCCATTCAGCGGCGACCCGGTTGGACCATAGTAGACCTGCGCGATATGCTGGCCGGGCAGCAGCTCAAGGTCGGCGTGACGCAGAATATGCGAGGTGACCGCCTTCAACTCGACCTGCGCGAAGTTGATTCCGATACAAATGCGCGGACCGCCACCGAACCCGACCAGCGAATACGGTACTTTCTTGTCCTCTTCACGTGGCGCGGCAAAGCGATCCGGGTCGAACTTGAGCGGGTCGCGGAAGATGCTGGGAATCAGATGTGCGCCCGCAATCGAGTACAGCACGAAAGTTCCGGCAGGGACATGATAGCCGCCGAACTCGAAATCTTCCAGAACGCCGCGCGGTCCGTTCGAGACGGGCGGGTAGAGTCGTTCGGCTTCACTGAGCGCGTTATCCAGTATCTTCATCTTCTTAATCTGGTCGAGCGTCGGGTCCTCATCGGGGCGCAGCAGCGCGGACTGTTCAGCCATAACGCGCTCCCGATAGTCGGGATGTTCGATCAACAGGTATATCAGCCACGCGAGCAGGCTGGTCGAAGTTTCGTGTCCGGCCACCAACAGAATATTGATATGCGCGATCAACTGTTCATCGCTGAGTGCGCGCCCCTGCTCATCGCGTGCTTGAATCATCATGCCGAGGATGTCATTCGATGGATGCTGACGATATTCCTCGATTCGGGCGCGCAGCAGCCCATACAAGCGATCCTTGATTGGCGTCATGGCTGCTTCCCATTCTTCCGGCGTGCTGCCCGTCGCCATCAATAGCGCGAAATACAAATCACGGAATTCGTCGATCTCCGCGCCGGGTTTCAACCCGGTCAGGGCTTCGGCAGCGATGGCGAATGTAATCTTGCGCGCTTCTTCGGTGATTTCGATGACGCCTTGTGCTTTCCAAGCCGCTACACGCTCGCGAATGACGCGGTGCATGATCGGCAAATAACGGTCCATGTATTGAATGGTGAACGCCGGGTTCATCATGCGCCGTTGCTGGTCGTGTTTTTCGCCGTCCTGCGTGAGCAGGCCATCGCCCAGCATCTGCGTGAGACCGAAAAACTCGCCCCATCCCATTTTGTGAGAGAATTTCAGCCGATTGGTAGACATCACAAAGCGGTTTGCTTCCGGTCCGACGAGGATCACGCGCTCGACCTCGAATTGTCGCGTGCGGAAGATGGGACCGTGTTTTTCGTAGGCGTTGGCGCTGAATTCAGCCAGAATTTCAGGGTAATTTTCTGGAACATCGATAAACGGAATTTCTGCGTAAGGGCGCATCATGGTTTCGCGGCTCCTGCTGGATTGGCATGAATACCAGTACGCAAAAGCTCGCTGTATGTTTCAGCGACTCCTGCGGATATACAGAGGCGCATCCTTACAGGCTACTCGTGAAACCTGAATTTCACCCAGTCAAACGCATTCACGGTTGTGGAGGCAAGAATAGCGTCCCTAACCCTACCCTACCCACCACCGAAATTCCACAACATACCTCGTCTTGTGCTTGACCGACCCAATTCTAGCAATCTTCAGATTGCCCCTTGACAATTTAGAACACTTGTTTTAAAATGCTTTCTACAAGCGATGCGAGCTCAGCCGATCCGCTCTTACCTCATTCGCTTGTGTAGGTCTCTCGTCTCGGTTCTCCTGTCTCTCTAGTTCCTGCTCTCTCCGTCCTTTGCCTATCGTGTCCTACAGGACCAAATGCCGTGTCCTCGGTTTGGAGGTTGGCGCTGGTGAAGCGCGCAGCCCGTGTGTCCTCGGTCGTACTACGACTACGTATCCTCTGGTGTTTGCATAGGCTGGTCTCGGACTGCGGTTGATTCGGTCGATTCTCCGGTGATTGTTTAGTCCTTGCTGTTGGTATGTTCGTGGGTGCTGTGAAGGTGTACGTTCGGGATACCTTCCGATGTGGGGTTCTGCATCTGCATTCCTGTCAAGATCAACGTCTGTGAGGCTTGCCCGGTCGCCAAAGGGAGGAAGATCGTCCCGGTTGCGAAAGTCCGCTGCTGCTCAAGGCAACGCATCCGCTGAATGCTGCGTTGTGGCTCCCCGCTGACGCATTTCTCCCGCCTTTGCACCTTACCAATTTCATAACACGCTTCCGGTCTTCCGGTCTTCCGGCCTTCCGGCGACGACGCTCGGCACGCCCTAACCTGAGCGCGGCGGCTTCAGCCCCGCGCGCCCGTGTGCAAACGCGATCTAGGCTCGCGCACGGCAGGAATGTTGTCCCTACAAAATGCGGTGTGGCATTGTGTAGAGACACCCGACCGTAATAGCGTGGGGAGTTATTCCCGCGCGACCACTTCCGCCCCGCGCGACCTAATCCTAATCCTAACGCTAATGCGCCATCGCAACGGCGGCTTCGCCCTGCTGCCGCTTGCGGTTCGGCAACATCAGCGAACTCAACGCGCCAAGCCCCACAAACACGGAGGCAACCGTCGCCGCGACCCGCCCCGCGTCGGCAAACCCTGTCGCGAGCGCCTGTTGCAGGTTCGCGCTCAGGATTGTCACATCCGGTCCGAGTTCCGTCTTGATCGTCCTGACTACATCCGCGTTATCGAGGTCCACGCCTGCCGTTTTGAGGAATCCCTTCGCTTGCGGGGGCAGGTTTGCCAGCGCGGTATCCAGCACGTTCGTATCGTTGCTGAATCCTTCGTTGGCTTCCAACCCCGCGATGATCCGATCCTTTGCCGTCTTCTCGAACATGCCAAACTGCGAGCCAATTAGCTTGCTCGCAGGCGAAAGTGTGTTGTTCGCGTTGACGCGCTTCACGAAATCGGTGAATGCGGTCGAGTTTTGCACCAGCGGAGTCGCGGCGGTCGCGAAGTTACCGAACAGCACCGCGCCAATGATCGCGATACCGAGCGATGCGCCAATCTGCCGGATAGTATTGTTCGCGCCAGACCCGATCCCCGCTTTTTCAGGCGGTATATCGGAGAGGACAATATTCGCAAGCTGCGCGACCGCAAGGCCGACCCCGACGCCGTAGAGCGCGAAAGGAGCAAGCAGCACGCTGTAATCTGCGTCGGCGGTCAGCACGCGGCTAATCCAGAAAAGTGATACCGCCTCGGAGACCATACCCGCCGTGACCACCCACTTCGCCCCGAAGCGTCCCGATAGCTGGCCTGCCAGCGGCGCGGCAATCAGCACCGCGACCGCGAAGGGCAGGAAGCGCAATCCGGTATCGAAGGCACTCAAGCCCTTTGCAAGCTGGAAGTAAATCGAGAGGACGAGGACGACGCCGAACTCACCCAACGCGACAATCGCGACCGTGATCAGCCCGTATCGGAAACTGCGGTAGCGCAGCATCCCGAACTCGAACAGCGGTTCGCTGCCGCGCCGCTCCTGTGCGATCTCGATCACGACGAACAGGATCAGCAGGATGATCCCGACGAGGAACACGACCGGAATGAACGAAGGCGTCCCGACCGGAACCGCCGTAATGCCCGTCGCAAGCTGCGGATAGTTGAAGCCGCCAATCGTGAAGACCTTCTTGGCTTCCAGCCAGCCGTAATTCTGACCCTCGATTGCGCCGAAGACAATCAGGCCGAGCGCCAGCGACGCGAGGACAATTCCAGGCACGTCGATCCGATGCTTTGTCGAATTATCGCGCGTCTCACGGATCGCCCACAGCCCACCAAGGATCGCGACCAGCCCAATCGGCAGGTTGACCAGAAAGGTCAGACGCCAGGTTTCCTGCGTCAGAGCATAGCCGTTATCGATCAGGTAGCCGCCGAGGACCGGACCGAGGACAGCAGCGACACCAGCCGTCGCGCCCCAGATACCGAATGCCGCGCCGCGTTCCTTGCCCTTGAAGGTCGAAGAAATGATCGACAGCGTAGACGGAGACATCATCGCCGCGCCCATACCCTGCACCGCGCGGAACAGGATCATGACTGCGATGTTCCCGGCCAACCCGGTTCCAAGGGAGCCAATCACGAACACGACCGTCCCCGCAATGAAGATATTGCGTCGCCCATACTGGTCGCCCAGTTTGCCCCATGTGATCAGCGCCGCGCCGAAGACGAGCGAATAAATGGAGTTGACCCATTCCGTATCCGCGAACGACGCATTGAACGTCTTGCGGATGGACGGGATCGCGATGTTGACGATGGTGCTGTCGATGACGATCAACAGCAGGCTCAGGCTCAGGAGCAGGAGCGCTATCCAGCGTCGTTTGTAGGCCAGTTCTTCGGCGGGTGTCATCGGCGGGATGATCAGCGCCGCGCCGCTTGTGGTGGTTGCCATAGCTTAGGGTCCTTTTTGGGGTTTGATGCCATTCATGAACACGGTTGTCAGGGTTTCGAGGAGCGCATCGCGGTTGCGCGCGGTGCAGGTCAGCATGTCTTCCATATCGGTACGCATCATCGCGAGCGCCATCCGCACAATCACACACGTATTCAGCGCCGGGTTGATTGCTCCTTCGGCGCGCGCCTGTTCCGCGACTTCTTCCAGAAGCTGAATCAAATCGTTCATCGCCGCGACGTAACGCGGGTGCTTTTTCACGGTCATGATCGGCAGTACGAGACCCGCCTGCCCGAAGTCGAGACGCCGCTTGTAACTGGTGATCAGGCAGCGTTCCAGACGCTGGATCGCGGGTTCGTTCTGGTCGGCCTGGCTGCGCACATCGTCGATAGCGATCCGTAATGAGCGACAGATGACATTGATCGCGACCTCTTCTTTGGTATTGAAGTGCTGATATAGCGTGGCTTTCGAGACACCTACACGCGCCGCCAGGTCATCCATGCTCATCGCGTCGTAGCCGACTTCCCCAAGCATGGCGTAGGCAGTGTCGATGATGACCTCCTCCCGCAACTGTCGTTGGCGCTCTTTCAGATTGGATACAGACATTGAATTGAACCTGGAGTTTGATTGATAAACTCTGAGTTCAATGTATAAACTAACAATGTAGCTTTGTCAATCAGGAGATGTTTGTGAAACCAAATCCGCTACCTGTATTGCGCTCTTAACATGATTTCAGGTATCGTTGCCGCACGATGTCCACAACGCTCACCCAACCCACTGTCCACAAACTCGATAGCGGCTCGCTCTGGCGGGGGCGCTTTGGCCGCTTCATCCTGCCCTACCTGTTGATCCTGCCGACGCTGCTCTTCATCAGCGCGTTCACGCTATGGCCTGCGGTGAGCGCAGTCATTAACAGCACGATCAAGCCCGCGCCAACGGTCCGGCAGCAACCCGCATTCGTTGGCCTGCAAAATTACATCGATCTCTTCAACCCGGATAAAGAAATCGGGCAGGTTTTCCCGCGCGTTCTGCTCAACACGCTGGTCTTCGTTGGCGTCACCGTCCCGGTATCGATGGTGCTGTCATTCTTCCTCGCGCTCGCGCTCAACCGCAAAATTCGTGGCCTGACCTTCTTCCGGTTTGCGTTCTTCTATCCGGTGCTGCTCCCGTTGATTGGCGCGGCGAGCATCTTTGCATTCATCTACGCGGATAACATCGGCCTCGCGAATATCCTGCTGCGCGGCGTCGGCCTGCCGGGGATCAAATGGATCGGTGACGCGACATGGACGCCCATCGCAATCATGATCGTCGCACTCTGGAAGCAAACCGGTTTCTATATGATCCTGTACCTCGCCGGGTTACAAGCGCTACCTACCGATGTCTACGAAGCAGCGGACCTCGACGGCGCGGCAGCCTGGACGAAAATCCGCCGGATCACGCTGCCCCTGCTGAGTGGTACGACCGTATTCATCCTGACCGCCGCTGCCGCGAATGCCTTCCAGCAGGTCGATCAGCTCTATGCGCTTGGCGAGGGTAGCCCCGCCGACCGGAGTAATTTGCTGCTCTATTTCATATTCCAGAAGTACAGCGAACGCGCCAATCAGGGCTATGTGAACGCGATCACGGTGATCCTGCTCGTCTTGCTGCTCTGCTTCACGATTTTCAACCTGCGCGTGATCGAGGGACAAGCGTATTATGAAAACTGAGCGCCGCGCGAAGCATTGGACAGGCCGGGTCATGACAGGCGTGCTGCTCGTCGCGGCGCTGTTCTGGCTCATCCCGCTTATCTGGACGGTGCTGGTCAGCCTGCGCCCCTCGGATGAGTCGCTTGTGCAGGGCAATATTTTCTTCGGCAGCCGCATCACGCTGGAGAACTTCACCGAAACGTTCCGCATCGTGGATTGGGTCGGTCAATACATCACAACGCTGATTTTCGTCTTCGGCGTGCTGGCCGTGCAGATTGTCACAATTGTGCTGGCGGGCTATGCCTTCGCGCGCATCAAATTTCGCGGACGTACAATCTTATTGACGCTCACGCTCGTTCAACTGATGATTCCCTCGGCGGTGCTGCTCGTGCCGAACTTCGCGACCGTGCGCGGGCTGTCACTCTACGACACGAAGCTGGCGCTGATGCTTCCTTATTTCGGGTCAGCCTTCGGCACGTTTCTAATGCGGCAGACCTTCCGACAAGTTCCGCTCGAATTGGAAGATGCCGCGCGGATCGATGGCTGCGGCTGGGTGGGTATTCTGCGCAATGTATACCTCCCCGCATCCGGTCCAACACTGGTAGCGTTCAGCCTCGTCTCGGTTGCCGCGCGCTGGAATGAATTCCTATGGCCGCTGATGATCACACAAAGCAAATCGAACCGCGTGCTGACCGTTGGGCTATCGCAGGTCTTGCGCACAAATGAAGTAGGCGCGCTTTACGGCCAAATCACCGCCGGGGTGCTGATCGTCTCGTTTACGCTGTTGATCCTGTTTATCGTCTTGCAGAAACAGTTTGTCAATAGTTTTTTGAGGTCTGGATTAAAATAAACGTGATTTAGAATTATCAACTATCGCCAAATTTGTTTTTATGCAAAGTTGACAAATTACATATATAGCATTAAGGAACTGTGAAAAATTTCCTCAATCTTTTTTACATGCCATTCACAACTTTTTGACATAAACAGGGGTTGCTTATCATGCGCAGCGCTCGTATACTTCCGTTCAAGAGATTAGAAAAAAACATTTTCCAAAAAGATTTAACAAAGCCCGCCGAAAGCGGGCTTTATTTTTGCAGAGTTGAATATCTGTTACGATATTGTGCTAAGATGCTCGTCATGAACCGTTAGAACCCTTGCATTATCATGGCGCATACAGCTACAATAGGCGCTGCTTAGGAGTTTATTTATTAACTGCGGGCTACTCTATTGTGAGCCTTCCTGACAGTTTC
>Ga0209512_1003677_pt1 | contig 14243 bp, 10 predicted proteins | sample frozenSSSSmetaG_FD_184142 | JGI IMG/M metagenome (GOLD analysis project Ga0209512, IMG submission 184142) | Glacier valley bacterial and archeal communities from Borup Fiord, Nunavut, Canada, to study Microbial Dark Matter (Phase II) -... | ecosystem: Environmental > Aquatic > Freshwater > Ice >... | reverse complement strand
AGCAACTCGAACTTCCCGAACTCCCGAACCATGTCCTCCGCCCACTGAAAATATTCCTCATGGTCGGTCATGAAGAGAAACTCCCCACCCGGGACCAATGACCGGCGCACCGACTCCAAAAACTCCACCTGCACCAGCCGCCGCCGGTGATGCCTCAGCTTCGGCCACGGGTCCGGACACAGCAGGTGCAGGCGAGAGACTGATTCCTCAGGCAGCAACCACTCCACCACATACTGGCTGTCCAGCCGCAGCACCCGCGCGTTGTCCAGCTCCCGCCGCCGGATTTTCTTACAAACCTTCCTCACCCGCCCGAGCAGCCGCTCCACCCCGAGGAAATCCCGCTCCGGATACGCGCGGGCCATTTCCATCAAAAACGAACCATCCCCGCACCCCAGGTCGATCTCCAATGCCCGCCCCTCCCGGCGGATTTCCTCCAGCTCCAGCCTCCGGAAATAATCCCCCGGCACGAATTCCCCCGCCATCGCCGGTCTCGGCAGCACATTCATCTCCTGTCTTGCGATCACCCGCGCATTCACCACCACCCGCCCCCCCGACTCAAGCAATTACCCCGTGACGTGACACAGACATTCCTGTTTGTTCTTCAATTGGCCCACACACCCCTGTGCCGCCCTCCCAAAAAGATCGAGGCAGATCCCCGTCCCACTCCTGCCGGAGTCTAAATCTCCATTTTCTCCCCTTCCTTCACTTCAACGTTCAATGTTGAGCGTTCGACTCGTCCCGGCGAAGCATCGCGAAGACGGATGTTCGATGTTCCCCTCCCGTCGCACCCCACCTCCTCCCGCCGGAGGCTCTTTTTCATTTCTTCACTTCGACGTTCAATGTTGGACGTTCAATGTTCGATGTTCATTTCCTAACTCCACCTCCCCTGCCTATCCTCCCATCAGCCCCTCTTCCACTCACACAAACTCCACCGTCGGTCTCACCCGCACCGGCGGTAGAGGCCGTTGGCTCTCCTCAAAGATGCGTTCCCACTCATTGATCACCTGCTGAAGCTCTTTGGCCACTTTCAGCGGGTCGTCACCGTGCGTGCCGCCTTGGAAGAGGTCCGGGCAGCGGCCGATGTAGGTCTGATCCTCCTCCGACCAGGCCACCCACCTGTGATAAATGTCTGTTTTGCGTTTCATGTGCTCTTCGATTTGTCGATGGCTCCCTTCACATCCTTCTCCTGATAAATCCTCGCATCAGCCCCAAGCTGCCCCGACAAGGTCACATTTGAGCCACTTGCAGGATGCTCGAAGTTCCGGTGACTGCTCTTACCTCCGCGATTCACGAATCCCGCTTTTTGGAGGTCGGAAACAAGCTGCCGGATTTTTCTGGGTGCCCCGTTAACCTGCCGTCTTCGCGTGCGTGGACAAGTCCAAAGCCATCGGCAGGGAGAAATACCCCGGGGCGGATCCACCGGGTCGTCGCACTTCACCCTCACCCGCCGGATCTCTTCATTTCTTCACTTCAACGTTCAATATTGGGCGTTCGACTCGTCCCGGCGAAGCATCGCGAAGACGGATGTTCGATGTTCCCCTCCCGTCGCACCCCACCTTCTCCCGACGGAGGCTCTTCTTAATTTCTTCACTTCGACGTTCAATGTTGGACGTTCAATGTTCAATGTTCGAAGATTCCTGTCCCATGAAATAGGGACACCCGGATTTGGGAAAAACTCGCTTTCACCCTCTGAAAACCCAAATTTCACGTCTTTTTCCATCAATTTTCATTCTCCAACACCCGCGCCAAGCTTCTCCCAAAAAGATTCTCAATCGTCTGATAATCAGAAGATTGCAACGGAAACAATCTTCCCGGATCGCCCCCCGAAAACACCCTGCGCAAAATTTTTGCCACGTTGCGTAAAATTTTCTTGCCGAGAGCCCCTCCCCGCTGTTTCCTTCAGTCGAATTCTATGAGTGTGCAAAAGTTATTTCCGTGCAGTGCAATCGCCACGGAGTCCCCGAGCAAAATCATGGATCAAAAAAGCCGTAAGCCTCTGAATCCAATCCTGTCAAAGCGGCAAACCACACATCTCAGTCTCCAAATACACAATCCCCTGAACTAAAAATCCAATCCAATCCTGTTATGAAAACACACACATATTCACTCCTCGCTGCCGCCGCTGCTTGTGGCATGGCCCTCGGCGCAGAAACGGCTTATACTACTCCTGTGGGCTATATGACGATTCCCCTTCCAGGGACCGGCGGTGGCACACCACAGAAACTTCAACTCGCAAACCAAGGTCTCCTCCCAAGCGGTCCTGCGTATGCGGGTGGTGGCACTGTAGCCGTTACTTTCAGTGGAAACACGATGACAGACACGAGCGCAGCCTTTGGGACCTTCACGAATGCCGGCTCCAGTTCTCACGTCTTGGAAATTACGACCGCTGGTTCTGTGCAGGGAGTATTGTCTTATATTACAGCCAATACGGCCACATCCATTACCACGGCTGACAATCTCTCCTCCGCTGGAACCTCTGCTTCTTATCGGGTTTGGAAGTGCTACACCCCGGCTTCATTGTTTGGGGATCCGCCGGCGGCGAGCACTCTGGGTGGCGGTTCGAGTGAGTCAACCGCCGACAATGTTCAAATTCTGGACCCCACCACAAACACTTACACTTCGTTCTACTATCAAAACTCCGGCAAGGGCACCCTAGGTTGGAAGAGTTCCGACTCGGGTATCTTGACTCCAGGAAGTTACGCGATTCACCCGAACGATGGTATGGTCATTCTCCGCAAGCAGTCCGCTGACGGATCTCTAGTAATCAGCGGTTCCGTAAAAGCCGGTCCAACCAAGGCTGTTGTCGAAGGTAATGGAACATCGACCGTTCTGAATATTTTGGCCAACCAGATTCCAGTTAATCAACTCACTCTGGGAGCATCCGGTCTTTATACAGGTAACGTAGCAACTGGTCTCAAAGGCGGGGCGAGCGAGTCTACAGCAGATAATTTGTTGATCTTTGATGCTGCTGCGAACTCCTACACAACCTTCTTCTACCAAGATTCCGGTAAGGGTACTTTAGGATGGAAGTCTTCAGATTCGGGAATTTTGGATCCTGCGAACTATGCACTGCCCTCCACGGGTGCGCTGCTGATTCAACGTAAGGCGGGTTCTTCATTCAACTGGACCATCCCGTCTGTGAACATCGCCCAATAAGAAACTCTTCTCTCAGTATCCCGCCTATAAATTAACTAACCTACTACAGCAATAACATGAAACTAACAATTGCCGCTGCGGCGCTCATAACGACAATGTCCGGCTTTGCCACAGCTGCGACAGTCAACGTCAATGGATATATCGACGTCAATTTCAGCACCAACCCTGCGTTGGCAAACACCATGGGTTCGGGCTACACAGCAAAAGTTGGCCGCTACACCGGAGGTGTTCTGGACACGACAGCAACATTTGCTCAAATCAATGCAACTTGGACCAATGTAGGGAACTACACCTTTGCTACCGCTGCGGCGGGCAGCATTAACGGTGGTTTCAAAGGTAACCCACTTAGTTTCACCGATGCTGCAGGGCTTGCAGGCCAGAATGTCTGGTTGTGGGTCACCAACGGTTCCAATCAAAATCTAGTCATGCAGGCTACCACTTCTGCTGCAGGAACTTTCCAGTTCAAAGCTGACGCAGCTATTCCAAACAGCGGTGCACTTGATGTCAGTACGGCCGCCCGTCCAGGTTGGCAGCTTTCACTCGGGACATTTACTACTGCGGGTACGAACTCAGCTTTCGGTGGTTCTTATGTGCTCAACACGGTTATCGTTCCTGAGCCATCGGCTGCATTGCTTGGTGCTTTTGGAGCTCTCGGACTCCTCCGTCGGCGTCGTAACTGATGCTTGTTCGGTTGAGGAGGCCGCAAATAATCGACGCTACTCCAAGCACAAGATTTGCTTAGACCTTAATCCACTCGATATCAGTTCATAAAATTGTGAGAGAGCGGGCAGCAATGCCCGCTCTCTTTTTTGTTGAGATCGGCATGCACTCTGGAATTCAGTATGCCAGCGGATACTCCATCCGACTCAAGTGGAGTTTGAAACGAATTGCCGGCCAGTTCAGATCAGACTGCAGGAATATGTTGTTACGCACAAACTTGTTTTGTTTGGACTGCAATCCAAATGAGTAGTCTTTGGAGTTGATTCCGGTGCCTGATCCTGCAGGCAACCTCATCGTCTTCCTCTTCCATTATTATGCTAGCAGAGCATCGATATTCGTCTGACAATGTGCCGGACAATTGAGTTACACCCCATAAACAACCCAGGCTTTTTCTTGAATTCTCATATCTGATATCCTCTCATGCGTACTATCCGTTTTGCTTCTTTGGCTGTCTTTTTCGGTTCGTTTCTCTTATTCGCCGTGCAGCCGATGCTGGGGCGCACATTGTTACCATCGTTTGGAGGCAGTGCTGCGGTGTGGACGGTCTGCTTGGCCTCATTTCAGACACTTTTGCTGCTGGGTTACCTCTACGCCCACGTCATGACGCGTCGGCCACAACGAACACAGGTAGTGGTTCACCGCCTGTTTCTATCGCTTGCGATTCTCTGGACCGTGGTATTTGCCTGGTTCAGGCCTAGCTTAATGCCGTTTGTTGGGAATAGCGGTTCACCAAGATGGGAGGTTTTGTTTTGCGTGCTTTTCATTGTTGGCTTGCCTTATGTCATTCTATCTTCGGGATCCACACTCGTTCAGGCATGGTTGGCCCGCAACGGATCGCGTGAGATTTATCGCCTGTACGCTGTTTCAAATCTCGGCTCGTTTCTCGGGCTTCTTACCTATCCATTTGTTTTAGAGCCCTATGTGACGCTGAACACACAATGGTGGGGACTGGCGTCCTTAATGCTGGTCTATGCCTTGTTGCTCAGCTTGGTGGCCAAAATTAATGTGGATCTCCCGCAAGAGGCGAGTCTTGAGGGAACGGCCCAAGGTTCGGCCGGGCAGGATGCCAGTAATTCCAACGTCTCATCAGACGAGAGTTCCCGTCCTTGGTTGTGGTTCGTCCTACCGGCGCTGTCGGTCTTTCTCCTCAATGCGGTCACTGCCTACCTGACTCTGGATGTGATGCCTCTTCCATTGCTTTGGGTGCTGCTTCTGGGGCTGTTTTTATTGAGTTACGTCATCGGTTTTTCGGGTTGGGCCCACCGTGTCCTTCCGGCACAATTTTGTCTCGTGGTGGGGTTCGTTTTTTTTGCAGCCTATGCGCTCGGAAAGGCGGGTAAGCCTGGTTCCTTCGGTATCAACCTCGTGGCGGGTGTGGGTCTGTGCTTTGTAGGGTGCACCTTCATCCACTCCTGGCTCTATCGACTGCGGCCGCATGTGGAACGCTTGAGTGTCTACTACTTGTTTAACGCCATAGGTGGGGCGGTCGGTGGATTAATTGCGTCACTCGCGATACCGATGATATTTAAGACGGTGGCGGAGTATCCCATTGCGATGGTCGGTATTATACTGATAGCAGTGTTGTATCTGACCTTTCTGGAGGGAAAAAAGACGGCTCGCTGGACCGGGGCTGCATTGTCGTGCGGAGCACTGGTGCTTTTAGCGATCTCTGCATTTCCCAAGTCTGACGACCGCCCGGTCATCTGGCGGGATCGTGGATTCTACGGCACTCTGAAAGTAACCGAAGTGAAGGCGAAGATGGGCAACCATGAAGGAGTGGTACACGAGTTTGTTCATGGCTCAACCCTGCATGGGATCCAAGCCCTGATCCCGGGGCGAGAACGAATGCCGACCGCTTATTTCACGCCGGAGAAGATGGGTTTTGCAGTGGTGGCTCACCCGAAGTTCAGAAAAGGCGAACCAATGCGTGTGAATATGATCGGTCTGGGCGTGGGTGTCATCTCGGCCTATGCCCGTAAGGGCGATTACTATCGCGGTTATGAAATCAGCCCTGAAGTGTTGCGAGTTGCCAAGAATCCATCGCTGTTCACTTTTGTCAGCGGTTGCCCAGGTAAAGTGGATTTAGTCTGCAAAGACGCGCGCAAAGGCTTGGAAGAAGAACTGGCAGCAGGCGTTGAACCCTACGATGTGATTGTGATCGATGCTTTTACCGGTGACAATCTTCCCTACCACCTCAGTACGCGTGAGGCCTTCGAGCTCTATTTCAAGATGCTCAAGCCCGACGGTATTCTGGCTCTGAATATCACCAACTGGCATTTGGATCTTGATCCCTATGTCAAGGCAATCGGTATTTCCTTCCAGTGTCCGACCGTGGTACTGGCGTCACCTGACAATCTTTCCCAGCTGGCGTTTGGTGCGAAGTGCGCGTTTTTCTGTCGAGAACCTTCGGGGATGGGGGCCTTACCCCTTGGTGCACAGTTGATGGATATCCAGAAATCGCCTGATATTCCGATGCCCACGGACGAGAAGGGAAGTTTCACACGATTGATTCGCTGGTAGGATGCGGTTTGGCTGGCGCTGGCGATGACAAGGTAGCACAACCCAATTGATAATGATTGGCGGAGCCGAGGTATTCACTTGAATGGGCAATGGGCGATTCCAACACTTCCGCAACCGCCGTGTGATAAAACACTCCATAAACCCAAATCTGCTTTCCAATGAAAGGCCCTTTAAGAGACTCCAAGAGAATTAAAGATTCCGCGCTCAAGCTCTTGGAGCATCAAATCCAAACGGCGGGGGCGGCGTTGGATTGGGATCAGTGCATTCACCTACTTGGCAAGGTTCTCGAATTAAATCCTCGTTCCGCGAATGCCCATCTGCAAATCGGGAAAATCCATGGCATGCGCTATGAATATGATGAAGCGATGGATTGGTTCGAAAAAGCTGTGGAAGTCTCGCCGAGAACGCAGCACGCGTTGGTACTCATCGAAGCAGGAAAAATGGCTAGAGATTTTTATGACCCGGCAATCTCGGAGTCATTTTACGACGAAGCTCTGGAGGTTGCTCGCAATAATGTAGGGAGAGATGCAATGGCTGATGCAGTTGACGCGAAAATCGCACTGGCGGAACATTCCATACGAAGCCGCAAACGCGAACTGGCTAGGTCTCTAGTCGACGAAGTCCTTGGTGCCAACGCGAAGGACGAGGAAGCGCTGTTGCTATGGTGCAGGTTGAACGAAGACCAGTTTGACTGTTGTGTGGCGAGGCTTGAACAACTTCTGCGGTCGGAGGCGAGTGGCGAATTGAAGGTCAAGGTCTCATATCAGCTGGCAAAAATGCTGGACCGGGCGGGTGACTATGATGGAGCGATGGAAGTATTGCTCCTGGCGAAAGCGAGCATGATGTCCGCACGAAATCCGATCGTCACTCACAGGAGGAAAATCCGTGGTGAGTTCAAGGAACTCGCGGAGGCTTTTACTAAATCCAAACGTGCCGAGTGGCAGGCCGCCTCGTTGGATTTTGGGCCACCGAAAAATCTGGCTTTGCTGGGAGGGCATCCCAGATCAGGCACGACATTGCTTGAGCAGGTGCTCGATGCGCACCCCGGCGTTGTTTCTGCTGAAGAAACCGAGAACCTTCATATCTTTTCGTTCCTTCCGTTATTGAAGAAATACTCTCCTTTGACGCGAGTTCTCGAAGTCATGAATGCTTGTTCCACCGAGGATTTGATCGGAGCCCGTGAAAAGTACTGGGAGTCGATGGAAAGGTGTCTTCAGGAACCTGTGGGATCCAGGCTCCTATTGGACAAGAATCCGTCTTTGACTCCCCTAGCTCCCGAGTTTTTCAGATTTTTTCCGGAAACCAAGTATGTCATCATGATTCGCGACCCGCGAGACGTCATTGTGAGTTGTTTCATGCAACCGTTCTTTCCACCCAATGCGGTTAGTGGCAATTTTCTCACTCTGGAGGACACTGCTGCGGAAGTTGGCGAGTTTATGGGAATTTGGGCTGATCTGTCGAATCGCTTCGATGGAAACGTTTGTGAGGTCCGATATGAAGACATGGTCGAGAATCTTGAAGGCAATGCCAGAAAGGTGCTCGATTTCCTGGGTCTGGGTTGGAATGAGTCAGTCATGGATTACGACCGCCACGCCAGCGAAAAGGTCGTCCGCTCTCCCACAGCCGATGCAGTGACCGAGAAAGTTCACAGTCGCGCGAAGAACCGTTGGAGAAACTACGAGAAGCACTTAGGGCCTGTCTTAGATACTCTGGCACCGTGCCTGAAGAAGCTAGGCTACGATTAATGTTGAGTCTAGACTACTCGGCTCTGCCTACTTCGCTATTCTGTTAGGCAGCTTGGCTCGACTTTGAATGTTTGAGGGAGCTTTTTAGAAAAGGGATGGGACACGACCGCTTACACTTGCCTCATCGCAAATGAAGAAAAGCGATCCAGAGATTCTATTGGCAATCCGCCCGTTTCCATGGGATGAAATTGGCATGATTCAGAATTTGGCCACTTACCTTGCAGTCTTGCTGCTTCTCGTGTCCTGCGATAAAAATCATATTAATTCCCAGACAAATAAACGAGAAGCATCTTGCCATGGGGATTGCGGTGGGTAAGGTGGGAACATGAGCAGGAAACGCTGGATTGTGCCTTGGGCTGGATCGGAGACGAAACCGGCGATTTATCACTGCATCAGCCGGGTGGTGGACCGGCGGTTTGTGTTCGGCGATACGGAGCGGGAGCATTTCCGGATGTTCATGCGGATGTATGAGAATTTCTCGGGCTGCCGGGTTTTGTCCTACTGCATCATGTCCAACCACTTCCACCTGCTGCTGGAGGTGCCGCCGCTGCCGGAGGGCGGTTTGGGGGATGATGAATTACTGAAACGGCTATCCGCGATTTATAGTGAAGCGGCCGTGGTGACGGTGGCGAAGGAGATCGCAGAGGCCCGGGCTATGGAAAATGAGGCGTGGGTGGCGGAAATCCATGCCCGATATTCCTACCGCTTGCACAATTTGAGCGAATTCATGAAAACGCTGCTGCAGCGTTTCACTCGGTGGTTCAACCGCACGCATCAGCGCAGCGGCACCTTGTGGGAGGAGCGTTACAAGAGCGTGATCGTGGAAAGCGGTGTGGCGGCGCGGACGATGGCGGCTTACATTGATTTGAATCCGGTGCGCGCGGGCATGGTGGCGGATCCGGCGGATTACCGTTGGAGCAGCTACGGGGAAGCGGTGGGAGGAGGGGGCAAGGGCAACGGGAAGAAAGCGCGCGAAGGTCTGGTGAGGGCTTGCATGAGCCATCAGGGAGCGGGCTTCGAGGCGGAGCGTTGGAAGGAGGTTTCGCGGATTTATCGTAGGACGCTGGGTCTGGCGCTTGAACGGAAGAGCGTTCGAGCGGAGGTGGTGAGAGAAAAGGGGCGGCTGCAATTCAATACGGCGGAGGCCTTGGAGGCGGAGGGCAATGGCACAGTGCTGCCAGATCTGGCCTTGGCGAAGATGTTGCGGTGCCGAGTCAGGTATTTCACGGACGGAGCGGTGATCGGCAGCAAGGCGTTTGTGGATGAGGCGTTTGCGGCATCACGCACCCGTTTCGGGCCGAAGCGGAAAAACGGAGCGAGGAAGATGGTGGGAGCCGCCGGACCTGTGCGCGGAGTTTTATGGAGTTTTAGAGATTTGCGCAAAGGAATGGGGGTTACCTGAAAACTTTCAGGTATGTCTGCCATTGCGACCTTAGTCTGCCAGGCGGATGATCAGTCGGCCGTGCTCGACTTTGAATTCTTCCACGCCAGCGACTTTACCGGTTTTGGCTTTTCCCGTGCCGAGGATTTCTCCGAGGAGGTCTCTTCCTTTCAAGCCTGCCAACCAGTCGTTGGGCAGGGAAATGCCCCAGACGGTCACGTCGTCCAGAATGAAACTCGCTTGGCCGGGGACGCTGCTGACGAGGAAACGCGCGCGGGCCTTGAGGTGCTTGCCGCCGACGACGGGAAGGTCGGGATCAAGGTCGGTTTCGACGCGGGCGTGGATCGCGTTGGTGGCGAGTTCGAAACTCACAGATTTCCCCAACGTCGTCTTGTCATTGAGCAGGCCGTTGAGTTCCCGCTCAGTGAGGATGATTTCCTTGGAGCCTTTTTCATATTTCGGCTCGGCCGGCTGTTGGATGGCTTCGACTTTGGCTTCGACGGCCGTTTTCTCCTGAGGAGACAGGACCACCGGACTGATCGGCCGGTTCGACCACCACCACAATCCTCCGAGGACGATTGCGAGAATCAGGAGGCCGATCAGACCCTTGAGTAGGCAGGAGCCACCGCTTTTCTGCGGGAGGGGAGGCGTCGGGTTTTCACTCATGGGAAACGGTGTAGATCGCAAAGACCGTTTTGTCGATAGGGAGCGTGGACGTATCGGTCATGCGAAAGGACGAGACGTCCATCCCCCTTGTTTAATGCGCCACCAGCCAGTTGGCACCGGTGCCGGATTCGACTTCGATGGGAACGCCGTGGGGCAGAGGAAGAGCGGTTTTCATGACTTCGAGGATTTTCGGGATGAGTTCCTCCTGTTCGTCCAAGGCCAGGTCGAAGACGAGTTCGTCGTGCACCTGCAGCAGCATCTTCGTCTTGTAGGGCTTCGCCCGTAACAAGGCGTCCACGCGGATCATCGCGAGTTTGATCATGTCCGCCGCTGTGCCTTGGATTGGTGAATTGATCGCGGCGCGCTCGGCATTTCCGCGCAAGTTCTGGTTGCCGGAATTGAGGTCCGGGAAATAACGGCGGCGGCCGCTGAGGGTCTCAACGTAGCCATTCTCGCGCGCCTCGTTCACCGTGCGGTCCATGAACTCGCGGATCGCCGGATACTCGCGGAAATAGGCCTCGATGATGTTCGCCGCTTCCGTGCGCGGAATCGCCAGCCGTTGGCTGAGACCAAACGCCGAGATGCCGTAGATGATGCCGAAATTCACCATCTTCGCGGTGCGCCGCATGTCGGTGGTGACGTTTTCCGGCTCCACGACAAACACCTTCGAAGCTGTGATGGTGTGGATGTCCGTGTGGTTTTGAAATGCCTCGATCATCGTCGCATCCTGCGAGAGCGCCGCCATCACGCGCAGCTCGATCTGCGAGTAGTCGCAGGAAAGCAGGGTGAAACCTTCGCGCGGAACAAACGCCTTACGGATTTTTCTCCCGGCTTCCGAGCGGATGGGGATGTTCTGTAAATTCGGATCGGTCGATGCGAGCCGTCCCGTGGCCGCAACAAGCTGGTGGAACGTGGTGTGGATGCGCCCGGTTTCCGCGACGATGTGCGTGGGCAGGGCGTCGAGGTAGGTCGATTTCAGCTTCGTGGCTTCGCGCCAGGCAAGGATGTCGGAAATGATCGGGTGCTTTCCTTCAAGAGTGGCGAGTGTTTGCTCGTCGGTCCTGTATTGGCCGGTTTTGGTTTTCTTCGCCTTGTCCGCGAGGCCGAGCTGGTCGAACAGGATCTCACCGAGCTGTTTTGGCGAGGCGATGTTGAACGATCGGTCCGCATGGCGGTGGATCGATTTCACGAGCTCGTCGATCTGGATCTGAAGCTCATCGCCGATGACCGTCAGGGCGGCGGGATCGATGGCAATGCCTTCCATTTCCATCGCCACCAGCACCGGCAGCAGCGGGCTCTCGATTTCCTCCAGCACGGTTGCCTGGCCGGATTGTTCGAGCAGCGGTCGGATCTTCCGAGCCAGTTGTAACGTCACGTCCGCATCCTCGGCGGCGTATTCCGCAAGCACGGCGAGTGGGATGGCGGCGATGTCGAGGTCCTTGGACGCCTTTGTCTTTTCCGCGTGGGCGAAGAGGTCGAATGACGCTGCTTCCGGTTCCGCGGCGGGTTTGGAGATGTCCGCCAGCTTCACCGGGGTGTAGCCGAGCAGAATTTCAGATAGATAGTCCATCGAATGCCGGCGCTCGGGAGCGACGAGCGTGTCCGCCAGCATGGTGTCGAAAAACGGTCCGGCGACCTCGATGCCATGATGGAGCAGGAGTGATAGATCGAACTTCAGATTGTGCCCGATCTTTTCCGCGGGTGAGGAAAGTGCGGCGTGCAGTTCGGTTCGCAGCGCTTCGGAATAGGGAAGATACCAGCCCTCATGCTCTTTCCATGAAAACGCGACACCTAGCAGTTTCGAGGTGAAACGATCCAGACCGGTGGTTTCGATGTCGAAACAGAACGACTTCTGTTGGGCGAGCTGGGTGAAAAGTTCCTGCTGGAGTTCGGGGGTGTCGGCAAGGTGATAGAGATGATCGACTTCGCGGATGGTTTTGAAGGTTTCGAAGATGGTGGGTGTGGCGGATTCTTCCGGCGCGATGGATTCCGCGCTCCCTGTTGGGAAAAGCCGCTTCGAGAGCGTGCGGAACTCGAACTCGTTGAAGAGTGTTTTGAGCGCCTCGTCATCGCGTTTTGACAGGATGAGATCCTCCCAGGAAACTTCCACCGGCACGTCGAGGATGATGGTGGCGAGCTCCTTTGAGAGCAGCGCCTGGTCGGCGTGGGTTTCCAGATTCTCCTTCTGCTTGCCCTTGATTGAGGCGGTGTTGGCCAGCAGGTTTTCGATCGATCCGAAATCCGCGATGAGCTTCTGTGCCGTCTTCGGCCCGATGCCGGGAACGCCCGGAATGTTGTCGGACGCGTCGCCCATCAGTCCTAACAAATCAATGATCTGTAATGGTTCGGCGACGCCCCAGATTTCCGGAAGCTGGGGCAGTCCGATGATTTCATGATCGGTCCCCTTGCGGCCGGGTTTCCACATGAAGGTGGTGGCGGATAGAAGTTGGGCGAAATCCTTGTCCGGCGTGACCATGTAAGATTCGAAATCATCCGGCTCCGCGCGCTTCACCAGCGTGCCGATGATGTCGTCCGCCTCGAAACCGTCGATTTCCAACACCGGGATGTGGAACGCCCGGCAAAGGTCCTTCACATGCGGGATCGCGGCGGCGAGTTCCTCCGGCATCTCGTCGCGCTGCGCCTTGTAGGCCGGATAACGGATGTGTCGCGGAGTGGGGGCTGAGGTGTCGAAGGCGACGCCGATGTGCGTCGGGCTTTCCTTTTCCAGAATGAACAGCAGCGTATTGATGAATCCGTAGAGCGCGGAGGTGTTGACCCCTTTCGAGGTGCGGATCGGATTCTGGATGAACGCGAAATGAGCTCGGTAAACCAGGGCCATGCCGTCGAGGAGGAAGAGGCGTTTCATGGCGGGAGCTTGGGTGAGCATTTCCGCAGTGGCGAAATAATTTTCGCGATTCCGCAGGAAGGAACCGCACCGGAAACGGCCGCCGGTCAGATGTCGAGCATCATGGAAATGTGCCTCGCCGTCAGCTCGCCCATCGACTGGCAATCGCCGAAGTCGCCGGTGCCGTGCATCCGGTCCAGCTCGCGGGCGAGGGTGACGACGTGTTCGCGCGGTGCGATATCCTCGCGCCGCATGATGCCCAGCAGCGCCCTCAGCCGGCCGCTCTCCACCTTGGCGCGGCGGGTCATCTGCGCGTGCTCCTCTGCCACGTATTGGTCGATGCTCTTGCGGTTCAGCACCTCGAAGGCGAGCCGCGTGATCTTGCGGTTCGAGTTGAAGCGGAACGCCAGATAGACGTTGCCATTCCCCTCGTAAGACTGCTGGTCGAAATCGATCGCACGCACCCGGTACTGCACCTCCTCGAAATCCGGCGTGATGTCCACCACGTAGTTCACGCTCCGCATGTCGCCTAACAATCGGATGAAGCTGCGCTCCGTGAATTTCGTGAACTCCTTGGCGATCCGCACCTTGTTGAGCCCCGGCTGAGGGAGATACTCGCGGAGGAAGGCGTCACCCGGGACACCCGCGATGTGTTCCTCGATGAGCGTGTTGCCGTTGATCAGGTAGTTGATACGGTTCGGCGAGAGGATGTGCTCCAGCTCCAGTCCGTAGATGCGCGAGGCGTCCGCCTGTTTGACGTAGTAGTAGTCCGAGTTGTCGTTGAAGAGATTCGTGATGCGGATTCGGAAGGGTTTGGAATTTCCGAAGTCGCCGAAGTCGATCCGGTCCACCAGCAAGTGATCGTGCTGCTCGGCATCGCGCCCCAGTTTCAGCTCGGTGTAAATGCTTGTGAGCCGCGGCAGCAGCTCGCGGAAAACCTCCGGCGGATACATCACGGTCAGCCAGAGCGTTTCCCTGCCCTTGGGATCCTCGTAGGGGATCGCCCCGGAGAAGCGGCAGAGCTCGTCATAGACCTTGGGGATATCCCGCTGGCGGTCGAAGTGATAGAGATACTGCCGCAGGGATGGGGAAACCGGATACTTGATTTTCTGCCGCGCGATCACGGGCGGAAGGTAAGCGGATGCCGTGCCGAAGGCGAGCGTGGTTTATCGCCTGGCGATCGCCACCAGCACCGCCTTCTGCGCGTGGA
>Ga0209512_1003674_pt1 | contig 14244 bp, 14 predicted proteins | sample frozenSSSSmetaG_FD_184142 | JGI IMG/M metagenome (GOLD analysis project Ga0209512, IMG submission 184142) | Glacier valley bacterial and archeal communities from Borup Fiord, Nunavut, Canada, to study Microbial Dark Matter (Phase II) -... | ecosystem: Environmental > Aquatic > Freshwater > Ice >... | reverse complement strand
AAATAACGGTTCTTCATTAGATATGTCGGGATGGACGTGGAGTGTTAAACCAAAAGTTAATGACAAGTCTGACGAAGAAGGAAAGATTGTTTTAGAAGTGAAAGTAAACGAAGATGGTGATGTTGCAGATGTTAAAACAATTGAAAGCACTGTTTCACCCGCATTGGTTGAACTGTATAAAAATGAAGTAAAAAAGATAAATTTTATTCAAACAGATAGCCGGCCTGCACCAACTATTTCGAAAGGCAGAATAACTTTTATTATTCGATCGAAATAAATTTAAATCATTTTATAATTATGAATATACTGATATTGATAAACTCATAATCATTAAAAATTTGATTTTTTTGATTAGAATTAAATTGGAAATACATTTTGTAAGTAATTAGAGAAAAGATTTGAACGAAAATTTACATCAAAGGCAAGTGCAACCCAACACGATTTTAAAATACTTTAAATTTTAGCCCTTATATTTACTGCCTTTATATTTGTTAGAGATAAAAATGAAAGGAAAAATATTTATTGCTCTAATCATCGTGATAAGTTTAGTGCTTATTATTTACACGTGGTTAGGTGGCTTTCAAAAAGCAGTAATTGAAAAGACAACACTTAGTGCATGTACAGTAATGGGTAAAGATTATATAGGAAATGCAAAGAGCGAAAAATTAGGTGAAATTTTTGTAGAAATTCAGAACCTAAAAAACGAAGGAAAAATATCTGGTACCCTCGCTGTTATTTATTTTAGTATTATAGGAGCAAAGGAAGATAGCGTTCATGCTTTTGTTGGGATTATTGTTAAGGATTCAACAACACAAGTATTGCCTAAAGATTTTATATATAAAACTTTGCCATCTCAACAAGGTTTGCAAGCTAGGCTTAATATTAATTCTTTAGTTCTTACAGCTGAAAAAATCGAAAATACCCACTTAGCCATTAACGAATTTGCTCAAAAAGAAAAAATTAAACTTCAACCCATTGCCTTGGAGAAATATTTTAGTGAGAGTGAATTTGTGATGGAAATACCCGAAAAAAAATAAATTTTATTTAACTAATTAGCTGATCGGTATGGTCAGAAAAACCCTTATAAATGAAGTTTTTAATAATTCAAACTGCTTTCCTTGGTGATGCGATTTTAGCAACTGCATTAATAGAAAAATTGAATGATTATTTCCCTAAATCAAACATAGATTTTTTAGTAAAGAAGGGCACTGAAAGTCTTTTTAAAAATCATCCTAAAATAAATCAACTTTTAGTTTTTAATAAAAGCAATAATAAATATGTAAATCTTTGGAAATTAATTAAAATTATTCGTGCCGAAAAATACGACAAGGTTATTAACCTTCAAAGATTTGCTACAACAGGAATGATTACTGTTTTCTCAGGAAGTAAAGAAAAAATAGGCTTTGATAAAAACCCATTTTCATTTCTATTTTCTCAAGTAGTTAAACATTCATTTACTGAAGGTATACACGAAGTGGATAGAAACCAACAACTGATTGCGTCATTTACTGATTTTAAAGCAAGTCAACCAAAGCTTTATCCTACTGCAGAAGATTACAATCGCGTAAGCATTTATAAAAGTCAACAATATATTTACATTGCTCCTGCATCAGCTTGGTTTACAAAGCAATATCCAAATGAGAAATGGATTGAATTTATAAACCAAATACCGGATCATTTAATTATTTATTTAGATGGGGGAAAAGGTGATGTGGCTTTATGCGAAATTATAAAAGCAGGTGCACAAAATAATAATATTAAGATTTTAGCAGGGAAACTTTCATTATTAGAGTCGGCGGCTTTAATGAAAGATGCCATGATGAACTATGTAAATGATTCATCACCAATGCATTTGGCAAGCTCGGTAAATGCACCAACATGCGCCATTTATTGCTCCACCACTCCAGAATTTGGTTTTTATCCTTTATCAACCAAATCTTTTATAATTGAAATAGAAGAAAATTTATATTGCCGTCCTTGTGGCACACATGGTCATAAAAAATGCCCCGAAGGGCATTTTAATTGTGCAAAATTAATTCAAGTGGAACAGTTGAATGTTTATTGAAATTATTTTTGAAAAAAATTAATCCTATTTCCTTATCACCGCATTTAAATCTTTTTCAAAAACCTGAATCAATTTTTGCATGGTTTTATCAATTACTGCATCTGTGAGTGTTTGTTTTTCATCTTGCAAAAAGAAACTTACAGAATAAGATTTATTTTCGACTCCAATATTTTCTCCCTCATAAACATCAAACACATTTGTTTTTTTAAGCAAGTTTTTTTCAGTTTTTAATGCAAGCGATTTTATTTCTGCAAAAGAAACTTTTTTATCTAAAACCAATGATAAATCCCTTCGAACTTCAGGAAATTTTGAAATTTCGGTATACATAATTGAGTTATTATTTTGTTTTAATATGTAATCCCAATTAAAATCAGCAAACCAAACCGTTTGTTTACATTCCGCAAATTTTGAATAGTCCACTTTTACTCTTCCAAAATTGACTATTTCTACATTTTGATTATAAAAACACAATCCGAAACCAAAAATGTCATTATTTGTTTCCCTGGTATCATATTTTTGGATTTTGAGTTTTCCCAACACTTTGTTTACAACTTGAGCCAAATCATGAAAAGTTAGGTTTTTACTGTTCTCCATCCAACTTTCATGATGTTGGTCACCTGTCATAAAAAGTGACAAATGTTTGTTTTCTTGATATTTATCTTCTTTATGATGGTATGTTTTACCGAATTCAAATAGTTTTAAATCTTTTTGTTTGCGGTTGATATTATAAGATAAAACTTCCAAACCTGAAAACAACATGGTTTGTCTCATTATACCTAAATCTTCACTTAGTTTATTGAGTATTTCAACATCATCACCATGTAAAATAGTAGGAAACTTTTTTGAATAACTTTGTTTAGTTAGTGAGTTAGTCATTATTTCCTGAAAACCACTTCCTGCTAATAATTGAGTAATATCAAATTGAATTTTTTCTTTATCAATTTTAGGAAAGTCAGCCAAATACGAAGTGCCAATATTTTCTGAAAGCTCAACATTATCAAGGCCATATATTCTTAAAATTTCTTCAATAATATCTGCTTCACGTTGAACATCCACTTTATAGGGCGGCACGAGTAAACTTAATTCGTTTTCATCTTCAGCTATAATATGAATATTTAAATTAATTAAAATCTTTTTTATTAATTGAGAGTCTAATTTTTTACCAATTAATCGATCAATATTTTTGTACGAAACCTGAATTTGAAAATCATTAATAACGTTGGGATAAACATCAATTAATTCGGATGAAATTTCTCCGCCTGCTAATTCAAGAACTAAAAGTGCTGCTCTTTTTAATGCATAAACAGTCATGTTAGGATCTGTTCCTCGCTCAAACCTAAAAGATGCGTCTGTTTTCAAGCCATGATTATTAGAAGATTTCCTAACTGCTTGCGGTGAAAAATATGCACTTTCAATAAAAATATTTTTGGTTTCATTGTTTACAGCAGAATTTAAACCACCCATCACTCCTGCAATTCCCACCGGATTTTCTTCATCAAAAATTAGCAAATCACTATTGAATAATTTTCTTTCTTGTTTATCTAAAGTTTGAAAAGCGTGTGTTTCGTTTGATTTCTTAACAATAATTTTTTTGCCTTTAATTTTATCAGCATCAAAAGCATGTAGTGGTTGACCTAGTTCGTGAAGCACAAAGTTGGTAATATCTACAATATTATTAATTGGAGTAAGACCGATGCTTTTTAATCTTTTTTTCAACCAGGCTGGTGATTCTTTAATAGAAACTCCCTGAATACTTAATCCACAATATCTAGGGCAGTCATCACTGTTTTCAATTTCGACATTTATTGGAAAATTTTTATTAGAAATTTTAAAATGATCTACTGAAGGCAGTTTATAATCTCTTTCTAATAAGGCTTTAATATCTCGCACTACGCCAAAATGAGAAGCCGCATCAGCCCGATTAGGTGTTAAACCGATTTCAAATATATAATCAGTTTCTGGTTTAAAATATTCAACAGCGGGTGTTCCATTAGGTAAATCAGTATTTAAAATAAAAATTCCATCATGCGAATTACCAATACCTATTTCATCTTCTGCACAAATCATTCCTTCAGAAACTTCACCTCTTATCTTTGATTTTTTAATTATAAAAGGCTCGCCATTAGTTGGGTAAAGCATAGCACCAATGGTTGCCACAACAACTTTTTGACCAACTGCCACGTTTGGGGCACCACAAACAATTGGAGAAATAATTCCGTTTCCGATATCAACTGTAGTAATGCTTAAGCGATCAGCATCCGGATGCTTGGAACAAGTTAAAACTTCCCCGATCACCATTCCTTGCAAATTACCTTTTACCGATTCCAATTTTTCAATACTTTCAACTTCCAAACCACAACCCGTTAAAAGATTCCCAATTTCTTCAGCAGTTTCTGGAAGGGAGATGTATTGTTTTAACCAATTAAATGAAATAACCATATTTTATAATGATAAAATGTTTTGCTCAACAAAAATCGAGTAAAAATTTACAATTTTAGATAAAAATATTAAAAAGTGCTAGGAAAAAGAGGAAAGAAGAAAGAGGAAAGATTTTTCTCGTTTTATCAATATCAATATAACGATATTGATAAAACGATATTTAAATTCTAAAAAATGTTTTAATTAGGATTAAAGGATTTTGGGAAAAAGTGGATTTAATTCTTTTAAAAATTAATAAGTGATTAAATTAATTCTCAATATTGACTAGAAGTATTATGTAAAAAACAAATCCTAAAATATTACAATCCTTGAATCCTAATTCAGAAAAAAATCTTAAAAAATAATATTGTAACCTGGAGCAAAGTTTTTCCGTAGTGTAATTTCAACTCAGCTATTTATAAACCTTCCTTTAAATTTATTCAATTTGAATTTATCTTTATTATGGCCATTACTTTAGCGCCCATTTCAGGACCTTTAGGAATAAAAAGAGCACGTCATTTATTGAGAAGATTAACTTACGGTGCTAGTAAAGATTCCATAAATTCTTTTGCAGGAATGGATATAACCACTGCAATTAACAACTTATTTTCCGGCTTTGTAATTCCAATGCATCCAATCGCATTACCTGACGCCTGGGATAGAAATGCACCTGCAGACGGGCAATGGGTTAGCAAAGCTCCAGTTGACGGTGAAAAAGATTTTATGTTGGTTGGTTATTTCAAAAAATGGTGGCTTGGCCAAATGGCATTAAATAATAATTCACTTGAAAAACTTGTATTTTTTTTACACACAGTAATTACAACTAAAGATCAGGTTTCAGGTGGTGCAAGGGCAATGTATTGGCAAAATTATATGTTCCGCCAATATTTAATTAATGATTTTGCGAATACAAATATTAATTTTAATCGTTATACACAACTTTTGGAAAAAATTTGTGTAGATAACTCAATGATTAGTTTCCTTAATAGTAATTCTAATGTAAAAAGCAGACCGAATGAAAATTTTGGAAGAGAATTTTTAGAATTATTTTCAATTGGGAAGGGACCAGAAAAGGCAAAAGGCGATTATACCAATTATACTGAAGACGATATTAAAGCTGCTGCTAAAGTTTTTACAGGTTGGGATGCTATCGATTGGAAAAAAGAATTAAATTATATTGATCCAGATACTGGAATACCTACAGGAAAAGTAAAATCAAATATCACTTTTAATGCTCCACCTTCTGCCATTCCTTCCCAAAGATTAGTTGAAGAAACAGCAATTCCTGCTTATGAGCATGATAATAAGATAAAACAATTTTCAGCAGATTTTGGAAATAAAACAGTAGTACCAAATCCTGCATTATTATCAGGTAGTAGTGGAGATGCCACACTTGCAAGTGCAAGGGATGAAATACATCAATTGATTAATATAATTTCTTCTCAGGCAGAATTTGCAAGATATTTTGTAAAAAAAATTTACAGGTTTTTTGTCCATTGGGATTTAAAAGCACAATCATTAAGTCAGGCACAGATAGACGAAATTGAATCTGTTATAATATATGGCCTTGCCAATACATTTACTTCTTCGGGTTTTAGAATACGTCCGGTTTTAGAACAATTATTTAGCAGTGAATTCTTTTTTGCTGCTGATCCGTCAACAACAACAGATGATAAATTCGGATCGATGATTAAATCTCCAATTGATATTACTATTGGAACTTTAAAATATTTTAAAATAAATTTCCCAGCTGTTAATACAAAAGATTTTTTTGATAAAATGGGTCAGATTGAAAGTGCAATATCTGTGATGGGTTTAGAATTACTAAATCCTTTTGACGTTGCAGGATATGATCCTTACCATCAGGAGCCATATTTTAGTAGGAATTGGATAACTGTTAACTATTTGGCTCAGCGTTATAATTTTATTTTAAGTTTATTTTCTGAAATGAACATGTGGGGTTTTGATTTTGTGGATTGGGCAAAAAACCAAGACGCTAATTTTAATTCTTTTGCAACAATACCCACGAATATTGCAGGTAAAGATTATGCAATTAGCCTTATTAAATATTTGATCGACGAATTTTTGCCATTAACCAGCGATAATACAATGATAAGCGATGCAAGAATTAATTATTTTGCTAATTATCATTTAATAGGACAACCTACAGGTACGAATTCAAGTGATTTTGCTACTTGGGTGAACAGGTATACCAATCCTGCACCATATAATAAGCCTTATTTGACAGATTTAATAGGGCGACTATACAGGGCAATTTTACAATCACCCGAATATCAGATTTTCTAAAATTTAAGGCTTAAAAATTTATTGTTATTGACTAAAGATTTATGAAACGCCGGACCTTTTTACGAAATATATCAATGGCTGCCGGAGGGCAGGTATTGCTTAATGGTGCATCAATTCAATTGTTGCATTCAGAGCCAATGCTTAAAAAGTATGCCCAATTAAGCATTAATGACAAAGTATTGGTGATTGTACAATTGCATGGAGGTAATGATGGTTTAAATACTGTAATACCAGCTAGCCAATATGATAAATATTATAATTTCAGGCCTAATCTTGCCATTTCTCAAACTGGTCCGCGTAAATTTATTCCCCTTGATAATTCATTGCCAGATGGTCGCTTAGTAGGCTTGCACCCTGATATGGTAGGATTAAAAGCCATGTATGATCAAGGTAAGATGACGATTTTGCAAAATGTGGGTTATGAAAATATGAATGGTTCGCATTTTAAAAGTAGAGATATTTGGTTTGGTGGTGTAGGATTTAATGATAGAATTAGTTCTGGTTGGATAGGAAGGTATCTGCAAGATGCTTATGAACAAAATGAACCAGGAAAATTTTTCCCTGATGATTTCCCTGAAAATTCAAACATGAAAGATCCTCTTGGATTAGAGTTTAGCGGAGGCGATATTTCCTTAGGTTTTCATACAGAAAAAACAATTCCAACTGCTATTTCGATTCCAGATCCGGATGGATTTTTCTCATTAGTAAGAAATCAAGATGGATATAACGAAGAAAGAAAATTTGAGGTAGATGAAAGAGGGATACCTCCCATTCAACAATATGATCCTGCAAAGAATCCTTCAATGAACACCTTATATGGTGAAGAATTAAATTGGATTTTAAAAATTGAAAAGGGAACTGACAAATATGCCGAAAGGTTAAAGTCAGTTTATCATAGCGCAAGCAATTCCACAATTAATTACCCAACTTCATATCCTTTAGGCACATCAGGAGACTTTGACTCTGGACTTGGAAATAGTTTGAGAGTAATTGCACAACTTTTAGCCGGTGGATGTCAAACAAAAGTTTTTCTAGTAAGGCTTGGAGGCTTTGATACTCATATTAATCAGGTGGAACATTATGATAATAGCATTGGTCATCACGCTTCATTATTGTATAATATTTCTACTTCCATGAAGGCTTTTTATGATGATTTGAAAGTGCGAAACCTTGATGACAAAGTTTTATCCGTTACCATGTCCGAATTTGGAAGAAGGGCTTTATCAAATAATAGTTATGGTTGCGACCATGGTACAATGGCTCCCATGTTTGTTTTTGGAACAAAAATTAATCCAGGAGTAATTGGTAAAAATCCTGATATGAGCAGGGTTAATAATTTTGGTGGTAATATACCGGATAATAAAGAAGATATTATTGACCATCGTGTTGTATTCAGCACTATTCTACAAAAATGGTTTGAAGTTGATAAAGCAAAAGTATTATCCAAAATCTTTCCGACTTTAAAATCAACTTCAACAGGTGGCACTTCCGACCCAAATGTAAATTTTGGTTGGGGCGACCAGGATATTGAAGATTTATTGCCACTATTTGGTGATAGAGTAACAGCATTAGACGAATTTATAACAAGGCGTTTCCGATTATATAACGTTGCACCGAATCCGGTTTCTCAATATGCTAGTTTTGGTTTTTATATGGATAATCCCGCTTTTGTTCAATTTGGATTATATGATATGAGGGGAAATTTGGTTGTAAATATTTTAAACGAACACCGTCAGTTTGGTGAACATCTTTTACCACCTATTGATTTATCAAACATTAAACCGGGAATGTACATTTATAAAATCGAAGCCGGAGTTTTAAAAGGAGCAAAAAAATTAATTAAACTCTAAACCTCATAAATATTTTTTAAAATGCGTAAAATATTTCTACTCATTTATTTAATTTCTTTTTTTTCGTTTACTCTACAACTACTTGCGCAAAAGCGTTCAAAAAATGCATCTATTTCTCAGAGGCGTGGTGGGCAGGCATCTTCCGCTAGTAGTCCTTTTGCACAAACTCAAATGTGGATTGGTCTAAAAGGTGGTTTAAATATGGGCAAAGCAAATCCAACTGATAGATATTCTGTTTTTACTTCTACAGTTTCAACAGATGAAAATAAAGTTTTTGAAAAACAATACGACAATTTTGGTAAAAAAGGATTTCAGTTTGGTTTAATCCTTAATTTTAATTTTTATAAATATTTTACTATAAGTTTTCAACCTGAAATTAATAGTCAGAATTTCGGTTATCAAAACCATTATACATGGGCTGGGCAAAACAATAACTCTCTCGACCTAATTCAAAAACATCGGTTCCAACTAAGTTATATCGACTTACCACTATTAGTTAGGTTTGATATTGTTCGCACACGCTTCAGACCTTATTTACAAGGTGGCGCATTTTATAGTCGTTTGTTAAAAGCAGATAAATTTGTTGAGGTAACGAGTACAGATAATGCTTCAGGTGCTAAAAATCCAATTTCAAATACAAATCCTATTGTTGGCGCAAAAGATCTTTTCTTAAAAGCTCAGTGGGGTTTAATAGCTGGAGCAGGTGTAAATTATGATTTAGGAAATGTAAGATTAGGGCTCGATGCATTTTATAAAATTGGCATGAATAATATAACAAATTCATCTAACAGGTTTTCTGATGATAGAACTACGAGTATTGGTGATGTATTGGACGGAATGAAATTACAAAATATCGAAGTTTCATTTAGTGTAATCTTCCCTATGAAATACCTTGAAACAGGAATGTTTAAAGGTGTTAGACCTAAATAATTTTACTTCTACCCAAACCTTACTATTAAATTTTTTTATGCAAAAAATATATTATTTCTTTTATTCCATACTTTTTGTTTTACTTTTTACAAACTGCGACTTAAAGAATAAAGAATCAGAGCCCATTTCAGTATTTACAAAAATATACGATAATGCCAATTTTGATAAAGCCTATTTTCCTACTGACATAAAACAAGTTGGTGACTCAGGTTTTGTTATTTTAGGCCATACACCCTCAACAAAATCAAGTTTTCATAGCGCGTACATAATGAAAATTGATAGCAAAGGAAAGTTTGAATGGGAATCTTCTTCAGATGAAATCGTTAACCCTGTTTCTGAGTTAATACCAGTAGGAAACGATTTTAAGTTTATTTGTATGGGTAGCGTAAATACAAACCCATATTTAGCTACTGTTTCGAAGGATTTAACACAAAACCTTAACTTAAATTCCGGACTTACATATCCTTTAGCTGCATCATCATTAAAAGACGGTAGTTTTTTAATTGAAACTTTTGATATTAAAGGTGGTAAATCAACACAATTAAGTAAAATTAATGCAGGTGGAAGCACCTCATTTACTAAATCGTATGAGGTTTTCGAAGACGTTTCTGAGAAAATTTTCAGAAATTCTATTTATCAGGGCATTCCTGTTCCATTTTTTGTAGGTGAAGCTGCCAATGGAAATTATTTTTTTAATGCCTATAGTAATTTTACGCTTACCATGATATTTACTGATGGTTCGGGAAATCAAAAAAGCCAGGTTGCAGGTGAAAGGTACGATGGTTCGGCTATGACCAATGCACTTTTACTTTCAAACGGAAAATATGCTACTTCAAATTATATAGGTACAGGAGAAAATATTTTTTCTGTTGAAAATTCTTTAATCGATAGTTCAGTTGCAAAAATTAAAGGAAATTTATTACCCGAAATAAGTAGAAATGCACGCGTAATTATAAAAAGAGCAACTATAAATAGTAAAAATGTAGTATTATATGGAACGGATACTAAAAACGGACAAATTGTAATTTTTGCTTATGACGAAACTGCAGGGAATTTATTAGGAGTGAAATATTTGGGTAGTACTAATAAATTTGAAATGGGTGGATTTACAATTACAAAAGATGGCGGATTAATTGTTGCTGGCAGATCATTGGTTGCCGGCCGTTTTTCAAGAATTTGTGTTTTTAAACTTTCTGCTGATGATGCAAATGCATTGGTTGCTCAATCAGTAAAATAAATTAGTTTTTTTTCATTCAAACAATAAAACTATATTTGCAAATAAAATGACTTTGTAGCTCAGCCGGTAGAGCAACTGACTCTTAATCAGTGGGTCGAGAGTTCGATCCTCTCCGAGGTCACCTTAAAATCAAAAAAAGCCACTTTTAATCGAGTGGCTTTTTTTGTTGGCTACATAATTTGCTACAATTAATACATTTTTGTTTATAAAAACGAAGAAACTTTTATCATCTTACTACTTGGTATATTCCCCTTCAACCCAATCTTTATTTTCTTTCAACCAATCATAAAATTTTACTGCAAATCCCAATCTTAAAGCAATTCCAGAAGCTGTAAAAAATGGAACTTGATTATCTTCCAAAATACGAAAACTAATTAACCTCTTATTAATTTTTGAAGTAACATTCAAAATATAATAATATACATCTCCATGTTTAAAACTACTAGCGACTTTCTTAGAAGATAAAATAAGCTTTATGAGTTCATCAACGTCAATAAATGGATAATTCATTATATATGATAAGATAGTAGTTTTGAATTTCCAGTATTAATCATGTTTTTATAAACTGGTTTCTCTGTTTTGAAATCAAAATAAATATGAGTTGGCTCTTTTACAATTTGTTTTTCCCATTCTAAATCAGCTAATTCACTTTCTATTCCCTCACCAAATTTTTCAGAAACCAATATAAAGCCTTCTACTGTTTCTTGTATAGCAATTTCTAAATCATCTTCATCTATTCCATAAGTTTCAAGATTTAACATTGGAATTGAAGCATATAATAAACCATCATCTTCGTCCTTCCTAGTCCATACTGGAATCACCAGTTTAGCTGATATCAACTTGCCATCTACTCTTTCTATTTCAATTGTTGATTCGTTATTTTCCATAAAGATAATTTTAACAAGACTTTTTTTCCACTATATCAAGTTTTGCAAACCTTTTGGTTTACTTTCAACTTGAATTATAGCAAATGTAAAAACATTTAATGAAATAACATTACAAAATACTTAACAAATGATATGCCTTTATTAGCATATTTCTCAACGACTTTGTCAGAAAAAGTCAGCTGTGATGTTATTTTAAGTAAAGTTTTGTTTAAAGAGTATTAGTTTAATAGACATGAAATAGTAGAAAGAAAATAGTTATAGAAAAACAAAAGCTCCTTATCCTCAATCTTTTAATCCTAATTCTGAAATTTTTTAAGATTTTTATTTTAATCTTCATATCGTTTTATCAATATTGATATTTTAATTTCATTATATTTTCCAGCGTTGCATATAAATAAATGTTTTTATGTATTTACGAAATGTATTTCTGTACTAAAGTAATTCACTTTTGTTTAATCAATTATAATCTCATAAAATAAAATGATTTATTACACACAGCTTATTTTTATAAAACCTGGTCAAGAAAAGGAATTTCACTCTTTTGAAGACAATGTTTTGCCTTTATTAAATGACCATAATGGAGAACTGGTTTATCGAATTAGACCTGATAAAGCTTAATTTATTGATTTTAGTAAACAATTACCATACGAAATACATTTAGTATCCTTTGGCAGTAAAGATGATTTTGATAGTTATAAAAATGATCTGAGGCGTTTAGATTTCATAAAAATGAAAAATAATTCTGTCGAAAAGATAATTTTGATTGAAGGTCTCGAACTAACATAAATATTATTAATTTAAATATATTATATAATTTGTAAGAAAATAAATCCTCCTCATCCTCAAATCTTTCCATCCTGATTCACATTAAATATGGAAAAAATTATCATCTGGTTTAAAATAATTTCAGGAAGAAATCAAGCTTTTTGGGGTTTCACCCTAAACCCCGAGTTTTGCAAAAAAAGTTAAAAAAGAAGGAATGAAAAAATAAATGAGTAAAAATAAAATTCCTACTTTTAAACTGTCCTAATTATGGGAAGCTGACACTTCAGGATGGTAAGGATGGATAATTTTTGTTTGATTTCCAAAATTTCCACTTGAAAAATATTATTTGCGTTAAATACACAATGCAAGTTTAATTTATGTTGTATTTAAAACACAAATAAATCGCTACTATTTTAATAATTTTGTTTAATATCCTACAAAAAAGTATTTTTTGTGTATTAAAACAGAAAAGAAAATGACTATCGGCGAAAAAATAAGAAAACTCAGGGAAGAAAAGAATCTTTCTCAAAAAGAAGTAGCTTTAACTATTGAACTCGACAGGTCTCAATTCTCACGCATTGAAACCAATAAGTCAGAAGCTACGGTTTCTACTTTAGAAAAAATTGCTCAAACGCTTGGGGTAAAAACAGCTTATTTTTTTCAAGAAAGCCAACCTTTAGAAGTAAATGCTTTAGATAAAACACTGGTTGAAAAAGTAAAGCTTATTGATGATTTGGAAGATCAGCAAAAAAATTATATTTATGGCATTATAGATATGGCCATTACCAACAAACGTTTAAAAGATACTCTTAACAATGCTTTACAGTTCGCACAATAACATGGAAGCAACACTAAATTTACAACTAATATTAACCTGACTGTTAAAGAATTAACGGCTCTGGCTAAACAGCTGCCTAAAAATGAACGTTTAAACTGGTTTCCATCTTGCAAATGGAAGACGAAGAACCTGTTCCAAGCAAAGAACAATTGCTTGACTGGCTTAAAGAGGATGTCATCGCCCTTAAAAACGGCACACTTAAAACAAGGCCTCTTAAAGACTTGCTTGATGAGTTATGAAATAGGAAACATTATTTTTATCAAAATAGAACAATATAGCAAAAATCATGTCTTATTGATACCTTTGTGAGGCAAAATTAGATATCATGAAACATTTTGGTAAAACAATAAAAAAATAAGGGTTGAAATGGTTTTCAAAATGATTGATACTTTTCTTACCAAGAAAAAATTTAAAGAATTCTTTCAAAAAAATATTGCAGCATTATAAATTTTCTAAATATGAAACTTCAATTTATTCAAGATAGTAAAGGAAAACCTACTGGGGTTTATATTCCTATTAATGAGTGGAAAGAACTCAAAAAACAATATAAAGACTTGGAAGCTTTTGAAGAGGATGAGCCTACTAAAAAACAGATATTAGATAATATAAAAGCGGGATTTGAGGAAATGAAGCTCATAAAAGAAGGTAAACTAAAAGCGACTCCTTTAAAAGATTTCCTTAATGAATTATAAAGTAGAGCTTACCGCCAATTTTAAAAAAGAAGCTAAAAAGTTAATTAAAAAATATGCTTCGCTTTCTGCCGAGCTTGAACAATTAGGCAATTAACTGAGCCAAAATCCAATCATGGGTACACCTTTAGGCAATAATACTTATAAAATACGCATAGCTATTGCTTCTAAAGGCAAAGGAAAATCAGGTGGGGCAAGGATTATTTCTTTCTTCCAAATTATTGAGCAAACCGTTTACCTGGTTTCCATTTACAGCAA
>Ga0209512_1003670_pt1 | contig 14257 bp, 10 predicted proteins | sample frozenSSSSmetaG_FD_184142 | JGI IMG/M metagenome (GOLD analysis project Ga0209512, IMG submission 184142) | Glacier valley bacterial and archeal communities from Borup Fiord, Nunavut, Canada, to study Microbial Dark Matter (Phase II) -... | ecosystem: Environmental > Aquatic > Freshwater > Ice >... | reverse complement strand
CAGCCGGAGAAGAAAAAGCGCAAAGCCCCCGGTAACCCCGCCTGAACTACGAAAAGTACCACTACAAAACACCCCCCGGAATGGTCCAGCACATAGGACAATTCCGAGGGGTGTTTTATAAGTGTTATTATGTTATGAAATTATTCTCATTTGACTTAGCAAAATGCTAAAGCCGGTGGAGTAGGAGCGGTGCATTGGAAAAGTGCAAGAACGGTTATCTTTATCAGCCTAAACCAAAGCCGCCTGCCGAATGACTGGTATTGAATTTATGGAGGAGATCGCCCCGGCCAATGTCGGCATTCAGAAAGCGAAGTTTCTCTACGGTAATCAGGCCGTCTATGATGGGGAGTGTCTGCACGTAACGCCCGTTGTCTATGACTGTCTGGCCGATGCCGACACCGCGACCGAAACTCTGCTTAGTCTGTCAATCGTTTGTATCCCCCGAAACGAATGAATCTACTGAAAGCCTGGCCTCCGGCGTCGCCGATCGCAGAACATTCTTTCGTCAGAACGGCATTCGGTTGATTTGATCCCGCTTACGCTGTTCATCGACATGGACGTAAATCATGGTCGTCTCGATCTTCTTATGACCGAGTAATTGTTGCAGTACTTCAATAGCCCCGCCATGCCGGAGGAACCGGGTGGCGAACGTATGCCGAGCCCAGTGGAACGTTACATTCGGATTCAGGCCCAGCCGCCCGGCAATCGTCTTTATAGTCCGGTTCATGGATTGCTCCACCACAGTCGGGATCAATACCCCTTTTTTACCTGGAATCAGCTTTTTTGCTTCGCAGTGGAGCGGGATCGTTACCATGTCGAGCATTTCACGCGGTCGCTTGATAGGGCGAAATACCAGTGCGTCTTTACGCACATCTTTCCAGCTAACAGCCATAAGGTCAGAGATACGCAGGCCGGTATAGCAGGAGAATAAGAACGCCCGGAGGGTAATGGCGTGACCTTCTTCCAGATCGTCGCTATGATAGTAGCTATGCAGAGCCAGGAAGTCAGCTTCGTCTAAATAGTCGAGCCGACTGGTGGTTTGCGGCATCTTGAATCCTTTGAATGGATACTCGAACGCGTAGCCGGCACTGATGGCAGCATTGCAGTAGGTCCGCATCTCTTTCAATTTTTTCCATACCGTATTTCCACCCAGCCCGGTGCGATACAGCCAGGCTTTATAGTCGTCGAGAAACGCCTTGTTGAGCAGGTTAAACGGCACCTGTGGCCGGTGTTGCCTCAGGGTCTCCAGACTCGATTTGTTTGATGTGTAGGTTGGCTTTTTGATTTTCCCCTTCGAGTATCTCTCGTCGGCTTCCCGTTCCCAGAATGCCAGAAAGTCGTGTCGGCTGTGCCGGTTGGCCAGTTCCCGCGTAAACGACTCGATGTTAAGTTCAACCCTGGCCAGGCGTGCCCAAATAAAAACTTCACTGATTTCCCCCGCCTTGCGCTCGATCTGCCGGCAGTAGTCTTCGTGTAAAGTGTCACGCCGTTCGCGGGGAAGGATGATGGATTGGTCGAAGTCGAACTTCTCGGCTGGCCACTGGAGGTCCAGCGGCACCGTGGTTTTAGCTCCATCAATGATAATTTGAAAGAATAAGCTGGCCGACCCGTCTCTTCTGGTGCGCTGCTTATTGATGCGGAGTTTGTGGCTGTACTTCATCGGCACCCCCTAAAATGTTGAAACCAGGTTGAAACAACCTGGCCGAAATCCCCTGGAAATTGAATGTTGAAACCCTGTTGAAACGGAAAAACGCCCTCAGCGCATTGCTGAGAGCGTTTTCTTGCATTTCTGCGGTCCGGACGGGACTCGAACCCGCGACCCCCTGCGTGACAGGCAGGTATTCTAACCAACTGAACTACCGAACCATTTGACCTTAGTTGACGCTGCCGTTTTCCTTAATCGTGGCACAAAAGTAGGTGGTTTGCTTATACAGCACAACACTACCCCTGAAAAAACTTGCTGTGTAATGTAGCGGCTGGTAATTACCCGTTGACAGTCAGGCAATTTTAGTGAAAAAAAAATCATAATAAAGAGTAGAGTCATACGCTCGCAGCTGAAATTTGGAACTGTATGAATGATCTTTTATATTTCTGATGAATAACGTGACATCCATTTTACAGATAACCATCACAATTATGTCGTCCCCGGATCCCTACGGTGAGTTCATTAGTCAACAATATATCTGCTCTCAATATCAGGGTAGCCGGTCGTATCCGGCAGTGAGCTACGAGGTTTTACTGTTAGAACAGGCCCGGCAACGGGCCAGCCGCCGGGAAGAAATGCTGTTCAGACAACTGACGGGCATCTTTGATTGGAAGATGTCCGCCCTTGAGTGCGATGACTATCTCCATAAATTACGAACTGGCTACACCCTGGTCTTAACCGACCTGTCGAAATCAATTATATGGACCAGCCAAAATTTCCTGACCATGACCGGGTACACTTCGGCTGAGATTCTTGGCAAAAAATCGTCCCTCTTGCAGGGGCCGGATACCGACCCTGCCGTTTTGATGCGCATTGGAAAGGCGCTGGGTCTGGCCCAGCCGGCCGGGGCTGATCTGGTAAACTACCGTAAAAACGGCCAAACCTACGTATGTCGGGTACACATCGAGCCACTTTACGACAATCGGCAGAATCTGACGCACTTTCTGGCTGTTGAACGTGAAGTGCCCATGTAGCCAGCCTACAATGTGTTCTGTTGGATTTAAAGAAAATGGAGACCTGTACGTCTCCATCTTTTGTTGATAGCTGCTTAATGCGTTGGCTTCGTCGGGCGTCACTCGTGATGCGTCGTTGGCCTGGAGGGAATCCTGTGTTTCCGGGAGGGTGGCCGAGGAGTCGAGGGCCTTGTCTGCCGGATCGTTTGGGTTGGGTTAGTCCGGGTTGGCGTCACTGATTTCCTGGGCGTTGGTTTGCTCGTTCGGGCTGAGTACCGGGTTTATGTTCATGCAGAAACACCCTCTTCCGCTACATGTTCGCTGCGTGGCAGGTCTCATTACTCTTCATCTGTAAACCTTTGGCTGGGAGTTTGTGGTTGTATCAGGACATTATCTTTCTATGAACGATTTCCTTCGCGCCCTGCGCAATGCTCTGCTTGTTATCCTGTTTATTGTGATTGGTACGCTGATTACAGCCTGGTTTGTTGACCTCCGCCAGACCGATCAGGAACTGACCAATGAGTTCCGGGGGCAGCGGGTTCAGCCAACTGTACATCGCTATAAGGTAGCTGATCCGGCGGGTGGTCCGGCCCGAACTATCCGCTTTATTGAAACGCCCCGAACTCCCCGTGACTCGGTCCTGCCGGTGGTACTGTTTGTACATGGCGCGCCCAGCTCGCTCTCATTTTTCAACGCGTTTTTAAAGGATACAGCCCTGATCCGTCGGGCGCAGTTAGTGGCCGTTGACCGGCCTGGCTATGGTTTTTCGGACTTCGGGCGAGTCGAAACGTCGATTATCAATCAGGCTAAACTCTTACAGCCGCTTATTGACCGGTACCGTAACGTGCGGTATCTGATGGTGGTTGGCTCGTCGTACGGCGGGTCTGTATCGGCGCGGCTGGCCATGAACAATCCTGATCGGGTCAATCACGTCGTGTTTGTGTCGTCGGCTCTGGGGCCGGGGCTGGAGCGTACGTTTCCGGTTAGTTACCTGGCCAATAGTCCGCTGATTCGCTGGATGGTGTCACCCATTCTGTTGCTGGCCAACGACGAAAAACTTGCCCATCGCGCGGCTCTCGAAGCTATTCTGCCCGGCTGGTCAACTATTCGGGCCAACATCACCATGCTGCACGGGCAGCGTGATGAACTCGTGTACCCAACCAACGTCAGGTTTGCGCAGGATCACTTAGTCAACGCCAAAGTAAAACAGTTTCTGCTGCCCGAAAACCGCCATGATATCGTCTTCAACAAACGGCAGTATATGACCGATATCCTGCTCGATATTCTGAACCGGCATCGGGTAGAAGAACCGGATCCTGTTCGGGTGGTTATGAGTAAATAATATCGTTGGGCGTCTGTTTATAGAAACTCGACGCGCTGATGCTATATCACATCAAAATCAACGATTACTCCAACACGCCAAAGTACCAGCAGATTTACAACGCGGTGGTCGAAGGCGTTGAAAACCGCGACATCCTGCCGGGCGACAAACTACCATCCATCCATGAGATATGCGCCGAACTCGACGTAGCCAAAGGAACGGTAGAACGGGCGTATGAACTGCTGAAAGAAAAAGAAATTATCGGGGCTGTAAAGGGCAAGGGTTTTTACATCAACTACACCCCAACCGGCAACAATCTGAAAGTTTTTCTGCTGTTCAACAAGCTGAGTGCGCACAAAAAAATCATTTATGACTCATTTGTCGACGGGTTGGGGCCGGGCGTAGCGATTGACTTCTTTGTCTACAATAATGACTTTCGGTTGTTTCGTGATCTGATCCAGAAGCAGGCCCGAAACCATACCCATTTCGTTATCATCGCGCATTTCTTCGAGGGTGATGATCGGGCCGCTGAACTCATCAATAGTCTGCCTAAACACAAGCTGGTGCTGCTCGACAAGCAGATCGAAGGTGTTACCGGCAACTACGCAGCTGTGTTCCAGAACTTCGAGAAAGACATTTATCAGGCCCTGACCGACGCCCTGCCGCAACTTCGCAAATACAGTACCCTCAATATTCTGTTCCCTTCGTATACCTATCACCCGAAAGGCATCCTGAATGGTTTTTATAAGTTCTGTCACGAACATCAGTTTGCGGCCAGTGTTATCCACGAATTTGATCGGGAAGTGATCCAGCCGGGCAATGCATACATAAACCTGATGGAAGATGATCTGATCGAGCTGATTCGCAAAATAAAAGCCACCCCGTATCAACTGGGCCGGGAAGTAGGTATCCTGTCATACAATGACACGCCGTTCAAAGAATTTCTGCTGGATGGTATTACCGTGATGTCAACGGATTTTGAGCAAATGGGCCGTACGGCTGCGCAGCTGGTTCGCTCCGGCAGCCAGGAACAGGCCGAAAACCCGTTCAGACTCCTGGTCCGGCAATCGCTCTAAAAGGCGACTTGTCAGTTCGGGGTATTCCTATTTGTCCGATTTTAGAATAATTCAGTTCTTTTTTATGATAAAATAGGTAAGTATGAGAAAGTAACTTGGCAGGGTTTGGCAAGATTTGGCCATAATGTAAGCGACCGGATGGTAGCTATTTTTAGTCATCATAAACCCTGTAAGAGTATGCGAAACTTTGTCTATTTGCTATTACTGAGCACTGTAACTGTTTGGCTGACCGTCCCGGCTCAGGGGGCAGGACTACCGCCCCGAACAGATTTGCTAACCACTAACGACGCCGACGTATCTGTGTCGGGGCGAGTGACCGATGAGCAGGGGGGTGGCTTGCCCGGCGTTAGCGTGGTGGTGAAAGGAACTACGCAGGGTACCACCACCGATGCTGCGGGCAACTACCGTCTGTTGGTACCCAATACCAACGCTACGCTGGTATTTAGTTTCGTAGGCTACAAAAGCCGGGAATTACTGGTGGGTAGCAAGACCACCATTAACGTAACACTTAACCCCGACGACCTGGCCCTGAATGAAGTTGTAGTGGTGGGCTATGGCAGTCAGCTAAAAAAGGAGATCACCGGGGCCGTGCAGACCGTCAGCGCTGCCGAGATCAAAGACCTGCCCGTGTCGCAGATTGGGCAAAAGCTCCAGGGGCGGCTGGCAGGTGTGCAGATTAACCAAACGACTGGCCGACCGGGTGCAGGCATCAACATCCGTATTCGGGGGCAGTTGTCGGTATCGGCCGGTAGTGACCCGCTCTACGTGGTCGATGGGTTTCCGATTACGGGCAACATTGCCCAGCTCAACCCCGACGAAATCGAAGATATCTCGGTGCTGAAAGATGCCGCTTCGACTTCGCTCTATGGCTCGCGGGCGGCTAATGGGGTAGTCCTCATCACAACGCGCCGGGGCAAGGCCGGCCAAACTAATATCAGTTTCAACACCTTTGCGGGCATTCAGCAGGTGCCGGAGCGGGGGCGTGTAAAAATGCTCGATGCCCAGCAGTTTGCTCAATTTAAAAAGGAGTTTTTTGAAGATCAGGGACGGGCTGTACCAGCTGAGTTTGCTAACCCCGCCGATTGGGCCAACAAAAACAACGACTGGTACGGTGCTATCCTACGCACGGCCCCCGTGCAGAGCTACAACCTGAGTATCAACTCCAACAAAGAGCGGTCGAACACCTCCGTGGTGGCGGGGTATTTCAACCAGCAGGGAGTTGCCCTCAACAACGAGTATAAGCGATTTTCGCTCCGGCTCAACTCCAACTATAACATCTCCGATAAAGTAGCGATTGGGTTCAACGTAGCACCGTCTTATGTGTTCGACAATACGCCCCGCACCGATGGCGACCGGGGTACGGGCATTCTGTTCAACGCCCTCCATACCTGGCCGGTAATGCCCATCCGCGATGCCAACGGTGAACTGACCAAGTTTAACACCTTTCCGGGCAGTACGGGCAACATCTTCGCCTATCCGAACTGGGTAAGGTCTGCCGAAGAACTAACCAATGAAACCCGTAACACCAACCTCCTCAGCAACGCCTACATTCAGTATCAGCCCATTAAGGGCCTGACGCTCAAATCGACCATCAATGTCGAGTATCTGAACTCAAAGTTCTTTTTCTTCAACCCTTCAACGGCCACCAGTGCCATTAACGTACCGATTCCAACGCTGGCCGTGTCCATTCGGCAGGCTCGGGAAGACGTATCGTGGCTGAATGAAAACACCGTAACGTATAACCACAGCATCAAGGACCACAACTTTGAGGTGCTGGCCGGTTTTACCAATCAACACTACCGGCAGGATTTTTCACGTATTCAGGCCGATACCTATGCCGATGACCGGCTACCAACTATTCAGGGGGCATTGAATATTAACCGGGGGGGTACAACTAATGGCGTGAACGAGTGGGCACTGACCTCCTACCTGTCGCGGCTGACCTACAACTACAAAGGCAAGTACCTCTTCACCGCAGCCATTCGTACCGATGGATCGAGCCGGTTTGGGGTTAATAACCGCTGGGGTACGTTCCCTTCGGTTTCGGCAGGCTGGGTGGTGTCTGACGAAAACTTCATGAAGTCGATATCTGCCGTCTCATTTGCCAAACTGCGGGCCAGCTACGGCATCATCGGCAACAACAATATCGGTAACTACACCCAATATGCCTTGGTGAACAACACCGTCAATGCTGCTTTTGGCAACACGGTGGCTACGGGCGCGGTGGTTACGTCGTTGGCAAACCCAAACCTCGGCTGGGAAACCACCGCTCAGCTTGACCTGGGGCTGGATTTGGGCCTGCTCAACGACCGGATTCAGTTTAACTACGACTTTTATACCAAGCGGACTACCAACTTGCTCTATGCCGTGCAGATACCACAGGAGGCTGGTTTTGGCAGTTTCAACGATAACATTGGCGAGATTAAGTTCTGGGGACATGAGTTTTCGGTTAACAGCCGCAACACGACCGGCAAACTGAAGTGGAGTACCAATGCTAACATCTCGTTTAACCGCAACCAGGTAGTGTCGCTCGCACCGGGTATCGACCGGGTGTATGGCAGCTTCCACATTACGCAGGTAGGGCAGCCGTTCGGGCAGTTTTATGGCTTGGTGAAAGAGGGTTTCTACATGAATGCTGATGAGTTGAAAAATTCGCCGATTATCCCCGGGCGCTCGGCGGTAGGCACGATCAAGCTCCGCGATGTGAATGGCGATGGTGTGGTTACTTTCGGGGGTGACCGCGACGACCGCGCTATTATTGGCAACCCGTTCCCCAAGTTTGTTTATGGTATTACCAATAACCTAAGCTATGGCAACTGGGATTTCTCGGTAGTAGGTTCGGGTTCACATGGCAATCAGTTGTGGGTGCGTCACCTGTACAGTACAGCCAACCTCGACGGCGTATTTAACATGGTAGAGGGCGTAAAAGATCGCTTTCGGGTGGCTCCTGATGGCCGGGTGATTACGCCGGGCGCGGGTATGTACGGTGTTACCAATGGCGGGGGCAACTTCACCGGTATTGAGCGCGACTGGCCCAGCAGCCACTTTGTTGCCGATGCGTCTTATTTCACCATCCGTAACATCACACTGGGTTATAACCTGGGTGCTATGAAGAAATTCTTCAAATCGGCCCGGGTGTATGCCTCTGTTCAACAGGTCTATGTCTTCACCAAGTATTGGGGCGGGCCAAACCCCGAAACCAGCGCACAGGGCGATGGCCAGGGCGATGGGGGTAACCTGAGTCCGGGGGTTGACCTGTCGAACTACCCAGTTCCGCGTACCTATACTCTTGGTGTTAACTTCAACTTTTAACCTATCGGCTCTGATGAAACTTAAACATATAACTACCTGCCTGCTGGCACTGGCGCTGACTGGCTGCGAAAAAGATTTCCTGACCGTTGTTCCCGAAACGGCCCTTAGCTCAGCTACATTCTTTACCACGCAGGCCGATTTTCAGCAGGCTGTCAATGCGGCCTACGTGCCACTACGCCCTATTCACAATGAGCGGGCCTGGGTATTAGGGGAAATGCACTCCGACAATACGTACTATGCCCGTAATGTTCTGTTTGGGGCCGTTGACAATACCCAGAACGTGGCTGACTTTGCCGTGCCGGTTGCCAACGGCGTTACAGCCAACGACAACGTCCTGCAACAGTTTCGGTTAGACTACCAGATTATTGCCCGTACTAACCAGATCTTAGCGCTGATCGACAACGCGCAATTCGACGCGGCCCAGAAAGGCAACCTCAAGGGGCAGGCTTTGTTTCTGCGGGCGTTTGCTTACTTTGAGTTGGCTCGGTATTTCGGGAAAGTGCCGCTGCACCTGGCCCCGGTAGGGGGCCGCGAAGATGCAGCCTTACCGCTGTCCACCGTCGATGAAGTATATGCTCAGATCATCAAAGACGTATCGGAAGCCGCTAAACTGCTGCCCAACAAAGCCACTCAGGAAGCAGGACGCGCTACATCGGGAGCCGCGAAGATGCTGCTCGCCAATGTATATGTGATTCAGAAGAAATGGACCGATGCCGAAACCCTGCTACGCGACATAGTGACCAACGATACGTATCGGCTCTTGCCTGACTATAACGATGCGTTCACGTTTACAAGTGCCAACAAAAACAACGCAGAATCGGTGTTTGAGGTGCAGTACCTCGAAGGAGCCGCCGGTCTTAACGGCAACCAAATTTACCGGTTTGTGCCAACGCCCATCACAGCGGCTGAGTTGGCCCCAATTACGGGTACGGCGAACCCGCAGCCACTGTCGGGCGAGAATAACAATATTCCAACACCGGATATGATTGCGGCCTATGAACCGGGCGATAAGCGGCAGGATATTTCTATTGGCTATGTGACACTAAGCCAAAGTCTGCGCGACAATAAGCGGTATCCGTACGTCAAAAAATACGCCCGCCCCCACGCACAGCACCAGAACACAGGGCAAAACTGGCCGGTTTATCGGTACGCCGAGGTACTGCTGTTTCTGGCCGAGAGCCTTATGGAGCAGGGCAAAACCGGTGAAGCCATTCCGTTCGTGAACCAGGTGCGGGCACGGGCCGGGTTGCCCGCCCTCACCGCTACGTCACAGGCAACTCTGCGGACAGCCATCTACCAGGAACGGCGCGTGGAGCTGGCATTTGAGAATAAACGGTGGTTCGATCTGGTACGTACAGGCCGTGTAAATGAGGTAATTACAGCCTATGGTGCACGTGTCAAAGCCAATCCGCAGGCCTATTATTTCCCAGCAGGAGCCGTGCCGCCCCCCAACGCATTTACCAACTTAGATATTTACTACCCATTGCCCGCCGTAGAATCGGCCCTGACTCCGTTCTTTTAAACAACATCCCTGATGGGTAGAAAGTGGGCTGCTGAACAGTAGAACAGGCCCCTTTCTGTCCTCTTGGTATCATTGATTACTTAGCTCAAAATTGGTATGATTTTTCAGAAAAAAGGAATGTCGCTGCTGCTGGCCTTTGCCGGTATCGCACTCGTTGGCTCCGCCTGGATCAGTATGCAGCATGCTGTTCCAGCCACCGACGGCAACCCGAAAATTGATAAACTCAAGCTGCTGCCCGGATTTAAAGCCGAGCATCTCTACACGCCCTCCGAACACGATCAGGGTTCGTGGGTGTCGATGACGTTCGATGAAAAAAAGCGGCTGATTGTGTCGGATCAGTACGGGTTTTTGTACCGGCTTACGCTGCCGCCCATGGGGTCCGGCTCGCAAACGCCGAAGGTCGAAAAACTCAACGTTCCGATGATGAGCGGCCAAACCGTTGACCCCACTAAAGTTGGTATGGGCTACGCGCAGGGGCTGCTTTACGCCTTCAATAGCCTGTACGTGATGGTGAATAACCGCGAGAACAAAGACTTTCAGAAAGGCAGTGGTCTGTACCGGTTGCAAGATACCAACGGTGATGACGAATTTGATAAGATAACCCTGCTCAAGTCTCTGAAAGGCGAAGGTGAACACGGTCCGCACAGCATTGTGATGGCACCCGACAAACAGTCGCTCTACGTCATTGCGGGTAACCATACCGACCTGCCGGAAATGGACGCCTACCGACTGCCTAAAACCTATCAGGACGATAACCTCTTTCCTAAGATTACCGACCCGCGCGGCCATGCAGCCACCCGTGGTGTACCCGGCGGCTGGATTGCCCACATCGACCCCGATGGCAAACGCTGGGAACTCGTCAGTGCGGGCTTCCGCAACCCGTTCGATATTGCTTTCAACGAAAACGGCGACATGTTCACCTACGATTCGGACATGGAATGGGACTTTGGTACGCCCTGGTACCGGCCTACGCGAATTTGTCACGCCACCAGTGGTAGCGAGTTTGGCTGGCGTACGGGCAACGGCAAGTGGCTCCCCGCCAATCCGGACAACCTGCCGCCCGTCCTGAACATTGGGCAGGGGTCGCCAACGAACGTGATGTATGGGCAGAATGCGAAGTTCCCGGCCAAATACCGGCAGTCGCTGTATGCGTTTGACTGGAGTTTCGGGATTATTTACTCGATTCAGTTAAAGCCAAAAGGAGCCTCGTATGATGCCGTGCGCGAAGAGTTTTTGTCCGGCTCACCGCTGGCCCTGACCGATGGCGTCATTGGTCCCGACGGAGCTATGTATTTTATGACGGGTGGCCGTAAACTGGAGTCCGATCTGTACCGGGTTTATTACGCCGGACCGGAGTCAACTGCGCCGGTAGCTGTTGCCGCACCTACGAAAGAAAACCAGCTACGCCGTCAGCTGGAGCAGTTCCACAGTGGAACAAACCCAGGTGCGCTGGCGATGGCCTGGCCTAATCTGAATCACCCCGACCGTTTTGTACGCTATGCCGCCCGGATTGCCGTGGAGCATCAGCCCGTGAGCGGGTGGCAGGAACGCGCCCTGACCGAAACCAACCCCCAACGCGCCACACAGGCTATAATTGCGTTGGCCCGGAGCAGTGATGTGAAGAAGGGCGATGCAGTACTGCGGGGAAAAATGATCGACGCGCTGGCAAAGGTCAATTACGCCCAGCTTCCCGAATCGCAGCAGTTCGACATTACCAGAGCGTTTGAACTGATTCTGACGCGCACCGGAACACCTGAAGGAGCAGAAAAAGCAAAAATCATCGCGTACCTGAATCCGCATTACCCGGCCAAAACCGCCGGATTGAACCGGGAACTTAGCCGGGTACTGATTACGCTGGACGCACCCGGTGTCATCGAAAAAACGCTTACGCTGATGGCCATGAAAGATGAACCCGGCAGTAACGACCTCGGCCTGAACACCACGACGGCGTCGTCGGATTTGATTCTGCGTAACCCGCAGTACGGACTGGACATTGCCCGGATGCTGGCCAACGTGCCGCCCCTTCAGCAAACGTTTTATGCTACCATGCTCAGTCAGGCCAAAACCGGCTGGACACCCGCCCTGCGCGACCAGTATTTCGGTTGGTTCGCTACCGCCCTCAACTACCAGGGTGGATTGAGCTATATCGGGTTCATTGACCGGGCGCGGAAACTGGCCCTTGTCAACGTGCCTAAAGACCAGGTTGCCAGATACGAGAAACTGTCGGGAGCAGATAAAATGAGCAAATCTGGCAACGATATCGCGTCGGATTACGCGCCCAAAGGTCCGGGTCGCCCTTGGAAAGTAGAAACCGCGCTGGCCGTTCTGGACAGTGGCATGGCCAATCCAAGCTTTGATACGGGGCAGAAAATTTATGCGGCTGTTTTGTGTGCGCGTTGCCACGCAATGGGCGGGCAGGGGAGCGACATCGGTCCGAACCTGTCGCAACTGGGTACTCGCTTTTCTAACAAGGATATGCTCGAAGCCATTATCCATCCGAACAAAGCCATTTCTGACCAGTACGCATCGACCATTTTTACCCTGAAAAACGGGCAGTCGGTGCTGGGGAGGCTGGTGAACGAGGATAAAACCAGTTATTCAGTTTCGCAGAACCCATTTGCTGCCGATGAGCTGCGCAAAATTCCGAAGAAAGACGTGGTCTCAAGTAAACTTTCGACGGTCTCCATCATGCTGCCGGGTCTGATCAATAGCCTGAATCCAACCGAGTTGAAAGATTTGGTGGCCTACCTGAAAGCGGGTGGTAACCCCGAAAATTCGGTCTATAAAGGAACCGACAAAGGCGCGAAAGGAAGATAACATTTCTTGTCATTTGGACGAAGGAGGAGGAATCTCGTGCTGATTACGCGTGATATGGATTCCTCCTTCGTCCGAATGACAAAACTCACTCACTGATGATAAATAGAATTTCAATTTGTGCGGCCGTCTTGTTGACAGTTACCATTGCCAGTCAGTCCTGCATGGCCCAGAAAAAAAACAAAGACGGGTTCAAACCTATCTTCGACGGAAAAACGCTCACCGGCTGGGAGGGCGACCCGACCTACTGGCGGGTAGAAGATGGCGCGTTGACCGGCGAGATTACGCCCGCTACGCTGCTCAAAACCAACTCGTTTATTGTCTATAAAGGCGGCCAACCTGCCGACTTTGAACTCACGGGCGAGTTTAAAATTACCGAAGCGGGTAACTCCGGCATCAACTACCGTAGCGAGCAATTGCCGCAATCCGAAGTGCCATTCGCGCTGCGCGGCTATCAGGCCGACATTGACGGCAAACGTACGTATACTGGGCAGAACTACGAAGAACGCAAACGCACCACGCTGGCCTATCGCGGTCAGCAAACCGTTATTCCGTTGTACACGGGTGCCGATACGCCCGAAGCCGTCCGGTCTAACGTTAAGAAAAACGCCTGGAGTGCCATGCAGGTCGTAGGCTCGCTGGGTAGTTCGGATTCGCTCAAAACGCTCATTAAACCCGAAGACTGGAATACATTTCGATTAGTTATTCGGGGAAATCACCTTCAGCATTACATCAACAACGTGCTGATGAGCGACGTAACCGATAACGACACGGTGAACGGAAAGGCGAAAGGGTTACTTGGCGTTCAGGTTCACGTTGGCCCACCCATGAAGGTGCAGTACCGGACGTTGATGTTGAAGGAATTGTAGTATGACCCCAACCCCCTGGCATAACAAAATCAGCAGTCCGGCGCAACTCGGTGGTATCGAAACGTCCGTTCTCGACAATGGGGCGGGGCGGGGTGTTCGTGTTGCCTGGGTCAATACCGGCACGGGGCTGCGCTACAAGGTGGTGCTGGACCGGGGTATGGACATTGCCGATGCGTTTTTTAATCAGCACAGTCTGGCCTGGCTCAGTCACGGTGGTTTCACGGCACCTCAGCCGCTCTCGACCCAAAAAATGGAGTGGCTCCGCACCTTCGGTGGTGGGCTGCTCACTACCTGTGGCCTGAGCCACGTGGGCGGTCCCGAACAGGACGAATACGGCGAACGCGGTATTCACGGGTATATCAGCAACCAGCCCGCCCAGCTTGAATCCGTTGTGCAGCCTGACCCCGAACTGGGTAAACTGGACTTCAGCATTACCGGACTCATGCGCGAGACGACCGTATTTGGACCGAGCCTGGAACTCCGCCGTACCATTTCCGGTACCCTCGGCCACCCCACGCTTCGCATCCGCGACGAAATAACCAACCGCGCCAATACGCCCGCGCCTTTAATGCTCCTGTACCACCTCAATTTCGGCTGGCCGCTGGTTGACGAAGGCACGAAACTTATCTGGCAGGGCGATATACAGGCCAAGCCGGGCGGTATCAATGCCGATACGTTCAACGAA
>Ga0209512_1003668_pt1 | contig 14258 bp, 7 predicted proteins | sample frozenSSSSmetaG_FD_184142 | JGI IMG/M metagenome (GOLD analysis project Ga0209512, IMG submission 184142) | Glacier valley bacterial and archeal communities from Borup Fiord, Nunavut, Canada, to study Microbial Dark Matter (Phase II) -... | ecosystem: Environmental > Aquatic > Freshwater > Ice >... | reverse complement strand
CTTTTCTATAAAAAAGATGCACCAAGATCAATCCTCGCGCAGTATTAAAAAGCACAAATAACCTCACGACAGCAGCTCCGCCTCCATGCATGCAAATAGCCAAAATTTTTTACATCGACATCCCATATCCAAAAACGCCCATACTCATCAGATTTTGCCATCCTCCCCCCCCCTCTCTCCCCCACCCACAGATCCTCTTCTTTCCCTCCCCTCCGAACTTCCAACTACAACTGGCTCGACAGCAATGCCTCCGTAGCTACATCGCAAATTAGCAATCCCATCTTAACTTAACCTAACGCCTCCCAACGACCGGACGGATAACATACCAGAATTGATATACGCCCTCTTCCCATCCAGCGGCACCCCGAACCTCCGCTCCAGCTCCGCCTTGACGCTCTTCTTGCTCACGCTCATCAGGTCGCTCGTCGCCAGCACCTCCCTGATCTCCGCCAGGATCGCATCGTCGCTCGGCAGCGCCGGCAGGTCCCGCATCTCCACCTCCCCGAACGTGCTGCCGGGCCTCATCTCCGTGGGCGCGAGGCTGGCCCGCGACTGCCCGGGGCCGCCCGCGCTGAACGGGTTCGCGCCGAAGCCCGTCATCGTGCTCATCGGCCGGCTGGGCGGCATGCCCCCGAACTCCGATGGGGCGGTGGCGTAGGGGTGGTACGACTTCGTCGCGTAGCTGTACCCCGAGACCTCGGAGCGGTCGTCCTTGAAGGTCTGCGCGTCCCACAGCTCCGCCTGGTACTCCTCCCACTTCTTCTTCGGGATGCTGGCCGGGTCGAACTTGCCCTCGTCCGTGATCACGACCTTGCGGCCCTTCTCGCCGGTGACCACGCGCGTGTTTCCCCACGAGAAGTCGTCCATGTGCCAGAAGGAGTAGAGCGGGAGGGCCAGGGAGAACACCGGGATGGCGACGATGTACAGGATCATCCATCCGATCATCTCCCACTTGCGGCGCAGCATGAAGATGATGGCCTGCAGACCGTAGATGGCGCCGAGCAGGATGAAGGCCGTGATGGGGATGGTGTTCGGGTTGCTGACGCACATATAGATCAGATAGACGATGTAGGCCACGGTGACGGGCTGCACGAGCGTGGAGAGCAGGTCGATGAAGACCACGAAGCGCATGGAGAAGCAGCAGAAACCACAGAGCTCGTTCATCGGCGCCAGCTCGAGGAGGTTGTGCACGGTGGAGTTGATCCAGCGACGGCGCTGCGAGAGGAAGATCTTCCAGTCGTCGGGGGCGACGGTCCAGGCGTGCGCGTCGAAGATGTACTTGGTCTTGTACTTTGAGTGGTACTTGATGAGGAGTGTCGTGAGGTAGCGATCTTCGCCGAGGTGGAGCAGGTTCTTCATGTGCAGCGTGTCGACGCGGATGTTGGAGTAGGCCTCGATGACTTCGCGACTGACGAAGAGCGGCTTGCCGCTGTCGGCGGCCCGGATGCGATACATGGTGAAACAACCGGGCAAACAGGTAACGCTACCAAACAGACTCTCGAAGGCCTTGGACAGGTTGTGAGAGATGTAGTATTCGTAGACCTGAATCATGGTGATGAAGGAAGATTTTGAATTCGCCAGAGCAGTCTCACCACACACGCCGATGAGCCTAGTATCGTCGAGGAAGGCGGAAACCATGCGGCTGGCAGAGTCAGGTGCGACAACGGTATCGGCATCGATTTGTAGCATAAATTCGTAAAATGTCGGATTGACGCCGATGATGTTCCGGATCTGATGGTACATTTCAAGCTCGAGGGGACTCATTGGAGCATTGTAATGTACCCGGTTGAGGAAACGCATCATGACCATCTGAGAATCACGCTTGCCTCTGTTTCCTGGTCTGGACACCTCGGAAGGCTTGCCGATCTTCACGATGACCAAGAACGGAACAATGTGTCCCTGGACTTCATATAATCCAGAATAAACCTTGCCCATATTGTGTTGTTTGGCACCCTCACCCAGAGATTCGAAGCTCAGTGGTTCGGGATCGACAGTCTCACTCACGCCGAGGATGTCAAGCACAATGCGTGGGGTAGGCTTGTCGTTGCCTTGACCAATAATCATACCGTCGCAGATAATAACCAACAATTTGCGCTTGTCATCATACTTCATCCGTGCAGCAGAGTCAATAGCACGTCTGAGCGACTCTTCATCTTCGGTATAAGCAGGAACCTGGCAGATGATAAACTTGTCCAGATTCTCCGGGATATTCTTGGTTCCAAATTGCAAGGCAGCAAAGAACTTGAAGACGATGACACTGCAGAGAATAATCGATATGACAAGGACGAAATATTTGGCAAACTGGCACTGAGTAGAGTTTCGCGTATCGACGTCGCCAGCATAGAATAAGTTGTCCAGGCACAACTGCATACGAGCTCGCATGCCTGAATCGATGTTCAGAATTTCCCATTCTTTCGTGACGTCGGTGCCGGCCCCGTTTTGGAAGAGATCAACCACAAGTTGATCCATGAAGTCAGGGTCGGGATTATTGGTAAGTGTCTCGCCTGCTGGCGCTCGCGGGGTGCGTCCTCCTTTCATATAGGTTGTAAAATCGTAGATACGGCCATTCAATATTGCGATAGATTGCTGCTTGTCGTTTGCCAAAGTTTTGATATATTCTGGTGAATATCCAACATTTCCTTTCTTGAAGTCTTTGCGAAGCTTCATAATTTGTTGATAGTACCAATCGGGTCGTGAGTCGTTAGTAAAAGCTCTGAAGTCATGGTAGCCAGCATTGGCATCGTTAACACCGATCAAAACCGCTGAACCCGTAATGTTGGTGGAACTGTAATCAAGCGGAATGGATGGATCAACGGTTCCATCTTTTCCTTCGCATAGTGCAGAAACCTGAACAGGAAACAAGGCAGTAGCATCCTTTCCAGCATAGTTCAAAATGGACTTCTGGGAAACGATGCTGGGGTAATGCTTAGGAGCATAGGACCCTAGATCAAAGACCTGTCCCCTGATAGCAACATACGCTCCAGCACTGCCCGTCTTTCCATCATATGACGAAAGTTCGGATGCACTGTAGACATGCTGTGTCGGACAAATGAGCATGGGGAAAATTACAATGAAAAAGATGACGAAACCACAACTGAACCAGATCATCAAGTTGATGGCAAGTTTTTCTCGCCATGCCATACGGACGTCTTTGCGAGGCATACCGCCCATCCATCGGATCAGGAAATCGGGGACGGGCCACGTTAGGAGATAGACCAAGAAGACCCAACGGTTTCGACTGCCGCTTGTCTTGACTTCTTCGACTTCGATCATCTGTTTCTCGTTGCCTTTCTCCGCCATTTGCTCTCGAGTATCCATATCGCGGAACATGTCACCTTTTCCAAAAGCAGATACTCCAGCATCCGATCTCGCATCAGACGCACCACCGAAGTAGCCACCTGGCGATCCAGTTCGTCCGGGAATGAGGAGCCGTTCCCTCGAGCCTCCATATCCTCCGTGGATATCGCCCGGCGTTAGTCCCTCTCCACCATCTTCAGATGCCATTGGATAGCGGCCACCCAAACCTTCGCCGAGGTTCGCTATACTGAACCAGCACCTCTCACTGAGGAAGATGCCAGTACTACCAATTGTCGCCTCGTTTGCTGGCCATCTCTTGGCGTCGACGACCATTTCGACCTTTTCACGCTCGCTACCGACGAGAATTTGTTCAGATTCTGCAAGGCCCATGAACTCCCCAAAAGGTAGGAACAAACTGAAGTCCGCATTCCGTAGCCTCTGACTGATCTCGGCAATTCCAAATGTCTGAATTTGAGTCCTGACACATTTGCTATCGAACTGGTTCGCAATGCGTCGATCATTCGGTTTCAGACAGAATACGAAATAGGAGTTGGTGTTGGGGGCAGAGAGGGATTTCGTGACGTTATCGATGGATGTGAGGAACTGCGCCGCAGCGCCTTGCTGTACATCACGTCCAGATTTGCTCTTCATACTTCGTGCACCACTCTCGCTCGCATCATCTAGATCCTCGACCTTTTCGTCTCCGAATTTCATACTGAGCTTTGGTGTCCGCCCCTTCCGCATGACGCTTGGCTTTCGCATTGGCTTTGAGCTGACCTGTGCTTGCATAATGGTCGTCTTTTCGCGCGGATGGACGACTGTTTGCAGAGCTTCTTGACCAAATAATTGGCCAACAAAATCGCTCTTCGTAGAACTGATGAGATTCATCAGGTCACCCGAGATAATCTCGCCATTATCTTCAATGAGCCCTGCCACGGGATATTCAACCTCGCCAGCAAAATGTTTCACGGTGAAGGATGCGGCCGTATTGGAACTTGCAAAGTTGCTGCCAGGTAGCTTTGCCGTGGCGCTGCCGACTGAGATTGCAGGATTTTTCCCTTCGAATCGCTTCCTTAGACTTTCTAAAAGCTGTAGATCTGTTCTGTTCTTCCGTGTTTGATCGTCGAGGATGCTTAGAAGACCATTGCCGTGCTTTAGAAGACCAGTGACCGCATCGGAGTTATCAAAGTAGCTTGTTGCGGCAACATTGACCTCCTCATTCTCCAGAAGTTCAGCCTTTCTTTCGAAGAAATTTTGCAGCGTAAAGTTATACAGAGACTCCGAAGCAGCATTGTTCAGGAGCTGATCCAAGTGAGAATTCGTTGACGATTGCTGAGAAAAGCCTGGGAAATCCACAATGGAGATGGTATTGACCACTGTCTCCTCAACGGCGCAAAGGCGCTGATTGATGGACTCGATAATGAACGCAACCAGGAGAGAATACAGCGTGCGGGCCAGTTCGTCGGCATTCTCTCTAGCACCCTTAGGATCCAACATTATTGTAACTCGTTCTTTTTGCAACATCTTGGTCCTATAACCGAACGTGCTCTGGAGGTCCTGTGCACCGACCTGAAGGAAGGCGGCAATTATGGCAAGGGTATCCTTATTCTTCACGACAGTGATGGTCTGGCCACCCTCGTGAGAATATCCTCCGCTCTCGTCGCCTGTGGGCGTAGTGTCATCGGCAGTCTCGAATTCCAGCTGTCCAATATGCAAGATTGCCGCCAGCACTTGGCAGATTTCAGCTATGGCGCTTCGAGGGAACTCGAGCTTCCGAAGCGCGGTCTTGAAAAGCTGGAAGCCCTCAGCATCGTTGATGCCAACCTTCAGTTGAGTTGGATGACCAAGATATCTCCACCTTTTCTCCACATTATGGTGAGCGGCGTCAGCAAGGCCATGGCTAGAGTCCAGGCCTAAATGTGTTTTCTCGGCGGCACTGGTTCCAGCCAAAAGATAGTACAAGATATGGAAGTTTCGCTCTCCCGTCGGCACAGAAGAAACTCTGGTCCTCTCCAGTCTGTGGTCCAAGAGCTTTCCTCCGATCAAGCATGGATTCGTGGCATCCGCCGTCTCGTATTGAAGTTCGAAGAACAGGCCTGCCTTGGAGGCAGTCGGGGTCGTGGCAGTTTTTGTGGTCGTGAGGGTATCGAAGACGTATGCGGCCAACGAAAGCTTCTGAGAAAGGGGTGATGCAGACTTTGCGAGTATTGCAGAAAGCAAATGGGATCTAATGGTCGTTTTACCCGAACCAGACTCTCCTCTGTCCAAATTAGCATTCCTTGATAGCAAGGAAGTTCAAGTAGCCTTACAAAAATACAACGGCTTGGTTCTCCGAGCGTGCTCCGAGCCTCAGATAGGCCCTCTCTGCCATATCCTCGGCGCCTGCCATGGCACTCCCCTCCTTTGCGCCATTTGGCCCCTTGGTCGAGTTCGTGTAGGTGTTGAGACACACCAACGCGTGTGAAGACAGTTGAGCAGTGGGCAAGGAGACGTGGAAGCGGCTTGCGAGATGTGCTGTGAGATGCGTATCGGACTGGAGATGAGCAGGCAACGAAGGAAGTGAAGACTGGGAGTGGGCACCTCCGCCCTGGATATTCAAGGACATGCTGGGCGAGGATTTGGGACAGTGCCCCGAGATCGTCGGCGGGCCCTTCGTGGGCTCCTATATTGGGTTCGGAGAGAGCAAAGATTGCAGGTGTCCAAGATGTTCGTGTTCCCGTAAATCAGGTGGTGGAGATGCTGGCTAATGTTTGTTTTGGGGCAGTTCCATGCGGCTTGAGGCGGAAGAGAAGTGTAGAGGGCTGGGAGAATCCTGGATTCAACGAGCGACAGCGAAAGTAAACAAAAAGCGAGCGTGTGTTTACCAGAAGCAGATGGTAACTAAGGGCGAGGACAACAGCAATACAGCGCAAAATTGGCGACGGTTACAAGAGAATGAGGCAAGACATTTTCAGAAGCCAAAAATTGAAGTTGGATGTATGTATGTATGGATGGATCTCTGCGAAGTTCTGAGGAGATGGAGTTGGGCGGCTGGACAGGGGTGTGAGCTTGGTTGTTTATGCAGGCTGCACAAAACACGAAAAGGGCGGAAAGCGAGGAAAGCGAGCAAAGTCTACTACTTATGACATAGGTACCTTGTCGTAGTTTGTTGTACCTCTCCCGTACCTAGCAATACAGGCACAGGTACCTCGGAAGACGTCACAGTCAGTCTCGACCATCACTCTCTATTCTATTTTGGGAGTGCAGATATGGATAATGGTATACTATGTATGTACCTATTGTATCGTGTACTTCGTACGGGGTGTGGTCTACTCCGGTATATAGGGGAGAAGGGATGTACATATACCTACCTATAGAGAGGGGGAGAGAGGAGAGGAGAGGAGGCACAGCCAGCCATAAGGACAGGGAGAGGAAGGAATGTCACGCTCTCACTCCTGTCGCCACATGCATTCCTTTGATTATGAATATGTCTATGTCTATATGTCTATATCTATATGTCTATATCTATATGTCTATATGTCTGTATTTTTGTTTACAGAGAAAAGCTGCTCCGTACTTCGCTTGTATTTCTCCTCTTCCTCTTCCTCCTTTCTCCTTCTCGTTTTCTTCTCCACCTCATCCTTCTCCTTTTCCTCTTCCTCCTTCTCGTTTTCTCCTCCTCCTCCTCCTCCTCCTCCTCCTCCCCCCCCTTCGAAGTCATTCGTTCGTATGCTGTGACCCGCCCAACACCTTCATAGGTATGTAATCGTCGCTGGATCTGGTGTGTTCCCCACCAAATCGGCCTTCGGCGGGCTTAGCCATGAGGCGCTGTTGCTAAGAATAGCCCGAGTCCACACCCCTTCAACCCCTGCGTCCGGTTTGGCACGCTGCTTCAGAAAAACCCAAAGACATAAAAACATAAGAACACCACCACTGGCGTGCTCAACAGTCAGAGAATGCAAAGAGCCAAGAGCGAAGAACGAAGAACGAAGAATGGCGCTTCCCACTAAAGCAGCGTGTCGCCTCCCCGTATCCAACTGCATCTTCTGAGAATTTGCAAGGAAGCTTGTCCTGCTGCTTCAATGCCTACCTCCTATCATCTTGCTTAGTGGATGCGAATAAATCAACTTGTGTGAACATCCTGTGGTCTAGGCTTCCTATATAGGCCTATATACCGCGCAACAGGTGACACGGTACATGCGGACAGATGAAGATTTATGCGTGATGCTGATGTGAAGATGCATGAAGATGTATGAATGTACATATGACGATGAGGATGGGGCATGTCGTCTGAATTTTCCATGTCAGGGATACGGCGACACTCTTGTGGCCCCTATGGTTGTATGGTTGTATGGTTGTATGGTTGTATTCGCCCGTATGTATATCTGCAGGAAGGTACTTATAGAGTACATAGAGGAGGTACATGGTACGGTATCTGTCTCTAACGCCAAAAATGCCAAACAAATGCCAAACACAAATCTGGGCACAACACGAAGGTAAACGAAGGTAAACGAAAGTAAACAGCATAGGTATGTACATATGTACATCCTACTGTAAAGGGTAACCCTCCTTGGAATTGCCATTTGTGCACGCGGAAACTCCCACAAGGGTGCCTCTGTAGAACCTCACTCGCTCACATACATTGTACATACATACCTACATTATTATTCTCTGTTCTCTTCATTGCCATACCACTGTATCTGTGTATGCTTGTTGCTATCTAACGTTGCTTCATGCTTTCTTTGCCTATACTTCTGCTCTAGATATTTTTAATCTACTCTACTCTACGACTCTCGTTCCACTCTCTCGCTCTCTCTCGCTCTCTCTCTCTCTCGCTCGCTATACTCAACAACATTTCTCCTCGTTGCTTCCTCGGCGAACTCCCGCCAGCAGGCCAACACGAGGACCCCCTACGATCCTTCCACAACCACATTCGCCTTTTCGGGACAGCTCTTCGCTGAGCTTCGTTTGCCGGCACTTGCTTCATCTATGAGCTCCCAGCAGCAATAAGGAGAAATTAGGATTTGCTTCGACCTTGACCCGCACCCACGTCGGGAAACAGGGCCCTGAGCCTGTTGGCACATACGCCCCTCGTTCTGTCTAGAGTCCACGTCCAGAATGGCGAACAATAATCGAATGTCGATGATGTCGACGGGCTCCTTCATGGGCGCCCCTCGAAATGCCAATGCAACGGGCCAGCAGTCTTCACAGGTCTCCACGACGACCTTGCTCAACGCTATCCATAATATCTATACGTCTTCTCAGCCATACCAACTCGACGCAAGCACAAGCTTGGTCGTAAATACCTGGCTGACTGCGACCCAACTTGATCATGACGGCAGGGTGGGCGGAGTTGTCGATGCGGCACTTGCGGCGAGAGCATGGGAGCATGCCAGACGACGTGCTGAGGATGGCTGCATTATGCTCGGGCACGTATTTTGGACGACGGATGCCAATGACTATTGCTGACGCATTTCCAGTTCTCTACACGAATCTACGCCCTCGGTTCTTATTCCATTCCTCTCGACTCTGCCACTTACGATACCTTCTTCCTTATATACGGCCTTAAATGTACTTCGACCATTTATCCACAGCGTCTCCCCACAAAACAACTCAACACCGCGCCAGTCGGCAATCGGCGTCACACTGACACTCACTTTAGAAGGAAATCTCACAGCTGCTTCCCTGGCGCTTTCACAAGGTGGCATTGACACGTCAAAGGGTCTCCTAAATGTCCCGGCCGAACCAGGCTATCGAGCCTTCGATGTTTTCTATTATCTTCTCACTTCAGCGTCGACGGCGGCCGAACGGGAGTTCCTTGGCCTCAAACATGCTTCAACGTATAGCCTTCTGGCGAGGTCTGGCACATATGACCCACCTTCATATTTACCTACGGCCGACGATTCTGCCGCAGCAGAGGACTTCAGGGCCTCATTAAAGGACATTGGCATCAAGGGTTCCGCGCATAGGAACCTGATTTCGATGCTGATTGGGATCTTGAAACTCGGCGACACGTTAAGTTTCAACTTGGATTCGGATGCCCTGGAGGACGTATGCGAGGATATTGGTGGACTACTGGGTCTCGAGCCAGAGATCCTGGTTCGGAAATGCACTACCCAAGAGCGTGAGACTCTGATCGGCGGTCTCTATGAGGCCGTTGTCGATTGGGTCATCTCAAAGGCGAACGAGGCCATTGCTGGAGAGATGCTCAGCATCAAGAACGCGGACAATTCCAGTGATGGCGCCAGAACGCCGAATACGGATGAAGACGTAGATACAGTTTGCATCTCTGTTTTGGAAGTGCCTGGGCCGGTTTTAGGCAAGGCAGCTGCTATGCGTGGTGTCTTCGATGACACCCAGGGCATCAATGCTGAGATGAAGGAGGATGGTGTCGATGTGATTCCAGCTGGATTGTCCGTTCTACGAGAGATGGAAAACGCAGTGGCTGAGGTCGGCCCAGATCTAGGTATCATGACTGGCCCGGCCGGACGAGAAAGAGAGCACGAACGGGACCGTCGAGAGGCAGTTCTCGAAAAGATTGGAAGAGAAGGCGAAGAAGATGGATTTTTAAAGACCATCCTCTTCCCCGTCGAGGGTGAAGGCGTCAATCTCGGACGGACTGGCCGCATCGATTTGCCTGCCGTCCTTGGAAGCAGCCGAGTTTGGTACCATCTCTCCATTCACCCGACTGATGATTCGCCAGCGAGTCTTGTAGCTCTTCCGTCCACGACGTCCGCCTGGTCAGCAGGCACGGTTTCACGCCAACTACGATCATGGCGATTACCTGAGTGGGCCAACCGCAGAAATAGAAATCTTGATTTCACAGCTGACTTCGACCATGACGAGTTTCACCAGCGTTATGCATCGCTTGGCTGCAAGGATGGCAAGGATGGCATTGAAAGCTGGGTTCTAGAACGCGGATGGTCAAATGGAGAAGTCATTATCGGCAAAGAGCGGGTTTGGATGAGGGAAAGCTCCTGGTGGGAAGCTGAGGGAATGCTCGACCTCAAGCCATCACAGGCAGGCAACTACGGAATGCTTGGTGACTTACTTGGTGCGGGTGGTTTGGAATCTGGTTACAGCGCTGGTAATCCTAATGCCAGTGGATTCTTCAATCCTCCGAGTGAATTGCACCATCAAGATAGTCGCGAAGGCTTCCTACCACAAGAAAATCAAGGTCGGGCTAAAAGCCTCTTCGGTGCTCAATCAAAAGCGCCAACCCGAGCCATCAGTGGAGGCGACTACGGCCTTGGCTTCAAAGGAGATGATAAGCAAGGGCAGATATACTACAACAACGAGATGGGCGAATTTGTTGACAATCTTGACCCTGAAATTGCCCAACCTAACGCAATCATCACATCTCCAACCACCTTTGCACGCCGCGTTTGGGTAGCAGTCGTTTGGGGCATGACTTTCTTGATTCCTTCTTTTGTGCTCAGGTATGTCGGCCGGATGAAGAGACCTGATGTTCGCATGGCTTGGCGCGAGAAACTGGTTCTATGCCTTCTCATATTATTGATCAACGGAATCGTCGTCTTCTACATTGTCGAGTTTGGCAGGTTACTTTGCCCCAATTTTGACAAGGTATGGAATGCGGCAAACGTTGCTACTCACCAAGGCGACAATGACTTTTGGGTCAGCATCCACGGCAAGGTATACGATATATCCAAATTCTGGAAACTAGACCATGGAACTACTACCAGGCCGGTGCTCAATGACTACATGGATCCACTCCGCGGCCTTAATCTGGACATGTACTTCCCGCCTCCATTGACATACGCTTGTCCTGGGCTGGTCACGGATACTTCAATCTCGGTACAAAGTAATGATTCTACAACGATAGAGTATGCAGATGCCCTGCACTACTCTGGACCATACCTTCAATCAGACCCGACATCTGAAATGTACGACATTGCGTGGTTCGGCAAGAAATTTCTACCTCGCATGAAGGAGTATTACAAAGGAAATCTTACTGTCGACACAGCCTTTGTGAAGGCGGATGGTGCGGATAATAATCATTATTGGTTTATTCTGCACAATAAGGTGTATGATCTGAACAACTACTTCTACACTGCGGACAGAATGAATAATATAGCAACTTACGAGTACATTGACGACACAATTGCGACGTTGGTCAAGACAAACCCAGGACAGGACCTCACTGAAAAATGGGATGCCATGTACAACACGGCAACCAGCGATCAAAAAAGCGTCATAAAAAACAACTTGAACTGCCTTGACAATACATTTTATGTTGCAGTACCAGACTTTCGAAAGTCTGCCCGCTGCCAGGTCAACAATTATATTCTTCTGGCCTTTACAATCATCTTTTGCGCCGTCATTCTCGTCAAGTTCTTGGCCGCTTTGCAGTTTGGCTCAAAGCGCCGGCCAGCAGCTCAGGACAAGTTTGTCATCTGTCAAGTTCCAGCCTATACCGAAGGCGAGGAGTCGCTGCGGAAAGCTCTGGACTCGCTCACTGCGCTCCAATATGATAACAAGAGGAAGCTTATCTGCGTTATTTGTGATGGCATGATCGTCGGAGGTGGTAACGATAGGCCAACACCGAAGATTGTTCTGGACATTCTAGGCGTCGATCCGAAGATTGATCCTCCTGCCTTGCCTTTCCATTCCGTTGGCCAAAGCAGTGAGCAGCTCAACTACGGTAAAGTCTACTCCGGACTCTACGAGTTCGAAGGAAATGTCGTCCCATATATGGTTGTTGTCAAGGTCGGTAAAGAGTCCGAACAGACGATGTCGAAACCCGGCAACCGCGGAAAGCGTGACTCTCAGATCCTGCTCATGAGCTTCCTCAACCGCGTCCATCACAGATCCCCTATGAATCCACTCGAGTTGGAGATGTTCCACCAGATCAACAACATCATCGGAGTGGATCCTGAGCTTTACGAGTACATGTTGATGGTCGATGCCGACACCAGCGTGCGGGAAGATTCGCTCAACCGACTTGTAGCTGCTTGCGCCAACGACGCCAAGATTGCCGGTGTCTGCGGAGAGACGAGTCTCGAGAACGAGGAAAAGTCTTGGTGGACGATGATCCAGGTTTACGAATACTTCATCTCGCATCATCTATCCAAAGCCTTTGAATCTCTGTTCGGCAGCGTCACTTGCTTGCCCGGATGGTGAGTGCTCCCTAGTCTCTTCGAAAATCTTATGACTAACTTATCCAGTTTTACCATGTACCGTCTCCGAACAGCCGACAAGGGCAAACCCCTCCTCGTCTCCGACGCCGTCATCAAAGAGTACGCTGACTGCGAAGTTGACACCCTGCACAAGAAGAACCTCCTCGCCCTCGGCGAAGATCGTTTCCTGACAACCCTCATGACCAAGCACTTTCCCTACATGTCCTACAAATTTATCCCCGACGCCTACGCTAGCACCGCTGCGCCAGAGACGTGGAGCGTCCTCCTGTCGCAACGTCGTCGATGGATCAACTCTACGATCCACAACCTGGCGGAATTAGTCCGGCTGAAGGAGATGTGCGGCTTCTGCTGCTTCAGCATGCGCTTCGTCGTCTTCATCGATCTCTTCGGAACCGTCATCCTGCCCGCCACCTGCGTCTATCTCGTCTACATCATTGTCATGGCCGCACTCGGACAGAGTCAGTTCCCTTTGATCTCCATCATCATGATCGCCGCCGTTTACGGTCTCCAAGCCGTAATATTCATCCTAAAAAGGCAATGGCAGCACGTCGGCTGGATGATCATCTACATCCTCGCCTTCCCTATCTACTCCTTCATCCTGCCCGTATACTCTTTCTGGAACCAAGACAACTTCACCTGGGGTAACACGCGCATCGTGATCGGCGAGAAGGGCGCCAAGCAGGTAATCGCCATCGAGGACGAGGGCTTCGACCCGCGCAGCATCCCGCTGCAGCGCTGGGACGACTACGCGGCGGCCAACAATTTGCCGGGGCGCCGCGGCACGGGGCTGGAGAAGCTCCACGATAATCCGTATGATGACGCGTATGAGATGGATGATATGAAGTCGATCTACTCGTCCATCAAGCCTGCGTCGACCATCCACACGGGCTTCGGCAACAGAACGCAGTCGTACATGCCCCCGCCCATGCCGTCGCCGCTACAGTATGGCAATGCGAACGCGAGACAGTCCGTCTTCTCCACGAACCCGTACGCCGAGCACCTCGCCCAGTCGAGACACCAGTCCATGATGTCGCTCGGCGGCGGGCTCCCGGACGCGCGCGCCTCGACGCCATACCTCGACCAGCCGCAGTCGGGTCGGCGCAGCTCGGCGATGCACCCGGGCTCGTCGGAGAACCTGATGTCGTCGAACCGCAACACGATGGGCTATGGCGGCGGCAGCCGGCCGGCGCTGGGCGCCGACGCGGGCTTCGGGGCGTCGCAGAACTTCGACTTTGCGAACGCCGCCAAGGGGCCCAGCGATGAGATGATCGTGGAGGCGATCAGGGCGTGTCTCGCGGATGTGGACCTGGACACGGTGACGAAGAAGCAGGTCAGGGCGCTGGTGGAGCTGAGGCTGCAGGGGGAGGTGGTGGGGGAGCGGAGGACGTTCCTGGATCGGGCGATCGATGGGGAGTTGGCTAGTATGTAGGGGGATGGGTTGCATCGACCGGCGAGGGAAGGGGGTAGTGATAGCATTTTTGGATTTTGGGGAATTCCGGGAGAGGGGGGTTTATTTTTTGCATGGATGTTTTTGTAATTTGTGTTGCGAGAGAGATAGATGTCTGTGGGGGAAAGGTGGGGGGGAAAGGGGGGGGGGTTTGGATTTGTTGTATGTAATCTTAGATCTGAGCAATGGCGTCTAGCGGATATATGAACAGCTAGCTAGCTGATGCGGAATCAAGCAAGGCGAAGTAAAGCAAAGTAAAGCCAGTTTTTTGTAATCGGATCTGTCCATGGACTGACTGCTTGGGTGTTGTGATGAGGGGAGGTAATGGCTGTGAATGGAGAGGAGAGGGTGTGAATGGAGTCTTGTGGTGGGGAGGC
>Ga0209512_1003666_pt1 | contig 14266 bp, 17 predicted proteins | sample frozenSSSSmetaG_FD_184142 | JGI IMG/M metagenome (GOLD analysis project Ga0209512, IMG submission 184142) | Glacier valley bacterial and archeal communities from Borup Fiord, Nunavut, Canada, to study Microbial Dark Matter (Phase II) -... | ecosystem: Environmental > Aquatic > Freshwater > Ice >... | reverse complement strand
GGGGGAGCTGAGGGTTACGGCGGGGTTCTTCCACGATTGGGTCAATTGGTGTCAGAGTCATGTTGTGGCGTAGATGCGGGTGCGCAGGCAGCCGAGATGCGAAGGGGGTTCGGGGATGGGTGTGGCGAGGGAGTGTAGATTGTGGATATGGAGATAAATGAGCATGTGTGGGGAGATGTACAGGCTAGGCGCAATGCACTCGTATACTGTACCTATCCTTGATCCCTCTTTTCCTTCCTTCCCTAAATCAAACCCAGCAGTTTACCTCTCTCTCTCTACGCATGGTCGTGACGCTTACGTACTCAGTCATCCTCACTCATCCTGAGCCTCTAATCAGATATCCGATATCCGACTTCAGACTCAAGCATTCGGATTTCGTTCTCTACTCTCGTAAGTACCACCTAGGTTATCACTCCAATCACTGAATCCATCTCTTCTTCAATAATTATAATCCTCCTCCCCCGTTCAAAGATCCCCCTCCCCTCCCATCCGCTCCCACATCAACACCTGCGAATCCAAAACCCGTGTTCCCGCATATTGCGTCCCATCGTACCCTCATACTCAGCACGCAACACAGAAGACGCAGCTTTCTTTCGGCTTTATTCTGCGCCCACGACGCCTTCTTTCGCCAGCAACGGACGGAGCAGGCCAGACGGTCTAGAACGAGTACTGAGCAGCGAGCGCGCGTTCGTTGCCTTGGATGGATGATGGATGACATCTGCATTATGTACCGTTATATGAAGCGCCGACACTCCCTCTCCTCTCCTCTCTCCTCCATTCGCTCGGGGAGCATAATGTACAAGTATCCTAACTCCAACCCCTGCTACCTCCCGTCCCGTCTGCCCGCCTCCCCCCTCCTAACTCCCCCCGAAAAAGCTCCTCCTCACCCTATCCTTCCTCCCCCTCTCCCTCCCCTTCTCCTCCCCCTTCCCCCGACCCTCCTCCCTCTCCCTCTCAATCCCCTCCAAGATATCATCAAAAGTACGCGCCTCGACCCTCGCCGTCGCCGTCTGACTCGCGCTCACACTCACACTCACACCCACACTGCCCCTCGCACCCCCACTCGCCAGCACACCGTCACTCACGCTCCTCCCCTCCTCCACCCCCGGACCCCTCGACCCCGGCCGACTAGCCGGATGACTCGCCCCAAAATACCCCGACGACGGCCTCGATCCCGGCGCGCTCGCCAGTCCCCCCCCGCCGAAGTACTCCGCGGCCAGACACCCCGAGTTCCTGCTCCCCCCGCGACGCTGACGGCTCGCGCTGCGGGAGCGCGGGTGCTCGGGGCGGGCGGGCGCGAGCGTGGCGCTGCCTTGGCGAAGATGGCCGGCCGCCGACGACGCGGACGCGGCGTCCTCGCTGTGCGCCGCGTCGCTGTGGGAGCTGTGCCGGAGGTCGGGCCAGTCGTCGTCGACGGGGGCGCGGTACGCGGAGATGCGGTGACTAGGCGCGTTATTGGAGTGCGGGTTGCGGAGCTCCAGCTCATGCAGCAGTCGGGCGCCCACGAGCCAGCAGTGGCTGCGGCTGTAGATGCCCTCGGGCGTGTTGTCGGCGAGCTCGTCTGCGTGCGGCGTGACGCCGTGGCTGCTCTCGAGCCAGGGCGGGGGGCCCAGCGGGGGCTTGCAGAGGAAGTACTCCACGCCCTCGGTGTGGCGGAGATTGGCGGGCTCGACGACGAGCATGGGCAGGCTCTGCAGGACGGCGTAGAGCAAGAGCCAGTAGCCGTAGCGCTGGTCGCGGAGTTCCTTGAGGGATTTGCCGTCCGATTCTTTCTGTTCGAAGGCGGCGAAGGCGCTCAAGAATGGCTGCTGAATCCCTTGATCCATACTGTGCGCTTTGGCCATGATCAGGGTTGTCTCGAAAAACTTGAGTTTGCGACTTTCCCCCAGTTGTTGCTCCTTTTCGGATCTGCTGCCGAAGGCCGCATCGATAGTTTGCATATCAGGAAGTTGTGGAAGGTCGAATGGAATCGGAGGCGCGACGGGCAAATTGGATATATCATGCTCGGACATGATTTTGCGTAGAGCCATAATCTCAAGCTCTTTCTCTGTCATATCATCCTCTATCGTGACTTCCTCGACATCCAATGATCTGGTAGTGAGAGCATCGCGGTCGACTAAGAGGTCGTATAGTGAGGAGAAGTCTTCATAGAGAATCTGAAGCACAATCCGATTAAGGCCAGGTAGCGTGAAATTATTCTTCTTGCTGTTGACCCTAGGTGGCCAAGATCCATGCATCTCCTTGTAATAATTCAGAACGAACGTTCGAAAGGAGGCAAAATGGGATCTCCAAGATGCGAATCTAACGACCTTACTCTCCGCAGTAACCTTGGAACTTGCTGATCCATTAAAGATGTGCGGAAACTCAAAATCTGAAAGGGGTCTCCCAAGGTTGATGTGACGAAGTTCGAGGTCCATGTACTCGCGTTCCAACCGATTCCGAGTATTTTGGGAAATAATATTGAAGAGTCTGGAATTTGCCATGTTTGCGAAACTGTAGGCACCGACAAAATGAGTGAAAGCCTCGTTGTACAGTTCTGTAGAGCGCATTCTTTCACCAAGGATAATGCCTTCGAGGATTTTCTCAGAGGATCCTCTCATATCTAGCAGCGAGAATTGCTCGCAGTAGAAACTGAAGGCTGTCAACGGGGCAACGCCGAAATCTCCAACGACGTCATCGTAGAAACCCAACTCCTTGAGATAAGTGGCGATGGAAAAGAAGACTGAAAATGGGTCTGGGAATCTTCTGGATGCTACCAGTGGTTTATGCAATAAGAATGCGAATAGGTTCCGGGCCGCCAGAAGACGATCAGTATCTCCTCCGCCATCAGAATTTTCGAATAGATCCACTTGGTCGATTGGAAAATATAGATGGCCTTCCTTGTGAGCTTGAAGCATTTGCGGATTCGGATCGATGGCAAAGGTAGCATCGTATGTTGAGAGGCATGGATTTGGGTCGAGAGCAGTGAAGGTTGCGTCTGATGCCGAGTTCGACATTGAATCTAAACTCATGCGTCCAATCCTCTCTTCTTCTCTCAAAGCGGCGGTGTCTGGCAACGTCGGTAGTTGACTGCTAGTTTCGCTATGACTGAATATATGCCACATCAATTGCGGTGAGGAATCTAAAATGCGAGAAGGGACCTTGAACGAGGGCGCGCATCCAACTGGAAATAGATATACATTGACATTCGCCATATCATCCCAGAGCTCAGAGACCTTGTGATGTCAGTAATCATCAAAATCTTTGACTCGAGGGGGACTAACTCTTCCTCCAGAAGTCAAAGGCACCAAGTCATACTCCACCACATTTGGCCCACCTAGCATCCAGGATACTGGACCAGGAGTCCCTGGTTCTTGTGATGCACCTCTGAATAGAGGTCTCAAACTCATCCGGTTCAACAGTCTTCCCCTGGCTGGTCCACTGCTATCTGACGTATGTGAATCGTTCCCAGGAGAAGGAACCATGAGTGTCCCTGAAATACCGCTGTATGCAGTCTCAATAAACGTCATCCGATTAGCAGGTGAGCGGTCCCTCGTTTGTGGTCTTGAGTTGGGAGCTACCGAAGACGACAACCCCGACGACAGCGAAGGTTCATGGAGAAGATTCGAAGATGCTGACTTCGTAAGCTTGTTCGGCTTATGATTCAAAGCGCTCGTAGGCAGTGGCGGACTGAAAGCGCGTTCCGCACTCGTATCCGGTCGTGGAGGAGCGTTGCGGGAGAGCAGCCGAGGTTTATCTAATTCCTTAGCAGCTGTATAGACAGCAATAAAGGGCATGGAAAGACGCCTGGAAAGGCGCCTGGAAAGACGCTGCAGAGAGGACTTCCTCAATGCCGGCTCGACGGGTTTGGGATCGGGGTCTGGCACTTGAAATTGACCCTCCGGGTCCCATAGCTTGTTGAGAGTAGGCGATGACTGGCTCCGCGGGAGGGGATTCGAGAGGATTGTGGAAGGGTTCAACTTGGACTTCCCAGAAGACGAATCATCATCATCCTGCTGATTGTGTTCTTCTCCTTGCTTTGGAGAGGTGGGAGCTTGGATCGTGATGGAAGGGATGTCCGTGGAAGGAGCTTTTTCTAGGAACTCACTGTTTGACATGTTGGAGATGATCTCAGGCTGTTGTTCAGGCTGTTCTTTAACCTGTTCTTCAGCGGGAGGTCGACCTGCTTTGATGGCGGTGGTGAAAGGCAAAAGTTGCATGAGCATGGGAGATGTGTACCTAGGCAGTCATGGAGAGACAGTGATGCACTGTATAGTCTCGTAGGATGCAGGATGAGAACTTCCTGACTGCACCTGCAACAAGCTGCTCTAAGAAAAGTAACTTGGATATCTTTGTGTGGATTGACAAGGCAGTTTTCAGAAGGAACCCGCTGAAGAAGTTTGCGAAGAAGTTTGTGAAGACGCTGCTGAAGAAGTTCCTGAAGAAGCTCGTGAAGAAGTGCCTAAAGAAGTTCGTGAAGAATTTGAGGTAGCTAATTCCATGTCTAGATGGTGAAGAAGAATAACATGCATCAAAGAAAGTTTCTGGGGACGCAAGCTCAAGAAGGATGACGATGACAATTGTGGAGCCGGAGCGGGAGATCATCATGAATCTGTAAGATCGGCAGGCGCGATTGGCCATGGACCATGGAATTGGAGCAAGCCGAAGATATTCATATTCATCATTTAATGTCGTGACTCGTGTGTTATGTTGTGTTGTATTGTGGAGAAGTGAATAATGCAGAATATCCGGCAGCCATTCACCATTCAGTGCTGGAAAGAGCTATGTGCTCCATCCACATGAAGCATTTTCTGCATCTTTTGTTCCCCGTGCTGAATGCATGCAATGAGTGCCATTATGCTTGTATTTGCTGTACCTTTCAAGTAGGACTGTGAGGACTGTGAGGGCTCCAATCTGCATAGCCCGACATAGTAAGCAAGCATCCATGAAGCATAATCTGAACGATAATCTGCACTGAATGTTCAAATGATATTGAATGCTGCAAATGGCAATGCTATCGTTAACATCAGTGTTGTCCAAATGATATTAAAGATATTTAAATGCTGCAAATGGCAATGCGGTCGTTGACGTTGAAAGTGAAACACTATGGATCGTGAGGCTAAATATATCCATGATGCCAAGACGCCATGACAGCTCTGGCATTAGCTCAACGGCTTTCTGACGACGACAACGACGACGATTGCGACCAAGCTTGCGACGCTCATTGTCTACCATTTCTTTACTTCTCTACTTCTTCACTTCTTCACTTAACAATGCTTCATTTGCACTCACTAGACACCATGGTGAACTATACTACATAGCATATCATATTGTATACTATGCTGCTTTGCTGCCTTTATAACACTCACTCATAGGCGGCTATGCTCACTATCAGCCCTGCCTTCACTCATCTTCATGCAGCAAACACTTCAGCAGCAACTGCAATGTTTAATTTATAAAAACAAAGGCCATTAGTCTCCTCTTAACTACTTTTGTTTTCCCTTTCACTGCTGTTCTCTAATGTTTGATTCTATGATCTTAGCTATTCTTCTTTCGTCCCTTGTTTTTTTAATGTTTTTTTACTATATTAATCTCCTGCTAGTCCTTCCCCTTTCTTAGAATGCCTGCTTTTACTATGTACTTATAATTTCAGTTCTATATTCTATATTCTAAATTATAAAGACCTTCTCCCTCCTTTACTTAGCATAGTCTAAATTATAAAGACCTTCTCCCTCCTTTACTTAGCATAGTATCTCCTCGTCCCTTCTGCACATTACTGTCACGTAGAATCTCACCCACATCAATCACTCACGTTGCATTTACACATCACGACACCCCCATCACACCCGCACATCTCAAACTCATCCTCTCAACTTTCCATTGCATTCCCCCAATCACCTATCCTACACCGCCCATCAGGCCGCACTCAGCTGCATCCAGGCCATCCCCTACTCCCTGCCCCAAACCAAACACCCCCTAACCACCCCCCTCGCCTCCTGCAACGCCCTCATCTCCTCAATGACCCTCCTCTCCTCCCCCGCCAAAAACTCCTCCACCCGCTCCATCCGCTCAAAGAACGCCGCATGGCGGCCCGAGATCGGCGTCGCGTCAGCGTGCCTCCACAGCACGGACGGGAGCTCAAGGATCGGATCGCCGGGCGCGAAGCCGGGCACGAGGTTGGCACTGCTGCGGGAAGCTTGGTCGGCGTTGGTGGTGGTGGTGTTGGTTGGCTTGACGGCAGCGGCAGCGGTTAGATCGGTGAGGGGAGACTCGTGGGGTTGGGGCTGGTGGTGGGGCTAGCAGCTGCAGCGGCGGAATGGTAGGTGTGGTGGGGTTTGTCGGGGTCGAGCAGGTTGATGGTTGTGTCTGAGGGGAAGGACATTGGTTGGCGAGGGTTGTTGCGGCCTAAGTAACGTCTGATCACTGTGGAGCGTTAGCTAGGTTAAGATCGGGAGGGGGATTGAAAGGGATGGGAAGGGAAGGGAGGAGAAGGAATGGCAAGAGAAATGGCAGCTAGGAAGATGGGGATTAGAAGGGAAGGGAAGGGAAGGGAGGGAAGGGAAGGGATTGAAAGGGAAGGGATGGCAAGAGAAGCGAAGGGAGGGAAATGGTCGCCATGACGATCTAGATCGAGATTCTCGATCCATACAGCTAAACACCTAAACTCCTAACAATAGGCAAAAATGGGAAGGAAAGCAAACGAAAAGAACCAAAGGAGGATGGAAACGTACTATATTTGATCATCAACATCGTTGCGACGATGCCTCAATGAATGCGGGCAAAGAAAGAAAAGAAAGGAAAAAAGTAAACAAAGCGCCAAGCTACATCGCAAATATATAGATGTTAACGGGGTAGATGGTTGAGACTAGTCCTGCGATTATCGCTAGATGTCGTTGTCGACGTCTAGGTTGGTGAGAATCGCAGTGGAACACTCTCAGCGTAGGGGGAGCGGGGAGAGATAGGGAAGAAGAGGAACGTCTTGCGACAAGGCGTTTGTTAAGAGGGAGAAGAGAAGATGAGAGTATCTATTAAACCCTCTATTAAGGAGGGGTTATTTAAGGCTGTGAGGAGGAGGATGGGCTCTATATACAGATAGAGGAACTACAAATCTTTTTTAAGGAACAATTAGGCAAAAGCACAAAAGGAATAGGAAAGCTAGTCTTAGATGAACGCTCTTTAATAGAGTGTACATTAGAGGTGGCAAGGAAAGGGGTAGGACTCATGATGCATATGTACTATAAATGATATCAATCCATGAAAGTAGATAGAAGTTTCAAAGTAGAAAAGTACCATAGCAGGGTGCACGAAGAGCATTCTAGATGTAGCAGATGGCATTACATAGCCATCCTCACATCTGTTTAGAGTATACATGTCCTCATGCACCTAGCTATGCTTTTTATAATCTATGACTTTAAGGCTAAGTTTTCAATGCCTAGTATCATTAAGAGCATTTGTTTGCAAAATTAAGAACATATCATTAATCCATGACCTTGCACCTATCCCTAGGTTTCTAAATACTAAGAAAGCATCTACGTGTGTCCTGCTTTCAAAGTTACAAGTTTCTAAGACGATGGATGGATCCTAGGGACAATGTTTACGTGAGGAGCGTTTGAATTGTAGTACGTTGTTGCATGTGTATATCACCACATTAGAGCTCATGAGAAAGACTTGTGGAGTTTTGAAGAGATAAAATTTAAGGTTTATCTATGGATATGTCAATTGTTGCCTATTGAATTAGCAGATGATTGTTTTCTATAAAATCATAGTTTGTTAAAAGGAAGGAAGTCTAAGGCTGAAGCGTAGGCTACAGCACATGACCGCATGCTGCAGTCTGATTGAAAATAACACCTTAGAACACAACTTCACTCCTCCATCATCATCTCTCCTTCACTTTCTTTCATTCATCAATTCATTCCTCCATTTTCTTTCACTCAGGGCCGTTCAATTCTATAATCTAGTACTCAACATTAGGCCTGTTGGACACATAGATTTGCTGGGTGAAATAGCTATGGTGCAGAGCTGTATTCGGAGCCATTTCACTAGAATGGTTGGGCAACTGGAAAAGATCGCAGCAATGTAGGTTCTCATATCCATGCTCAACATCACCTGTGATTTATTTGTTTATTTATTTCTTTGTTCGTTCCCTTCTTTATCCCAACGAGCATTGAGACTCAGACCTATCACCATCACGTGCCTCAAGCTGCCTAGCCGCTAACAGCACTAGCTCCACTCCCTCATCATTCTTCCCAAACAGGCTTAGGGCGCTCTGTGGTCGAGTTCTCCGCAGCCAGCGAGTCGAGCCTCACGACCGTCGCCCTCCCTCTTCCTCTGCAACATCACCAACCGGCCACCCACCACCCGCAACCCCTACACACCACGATCATCATCATCATCAGAGTCCTGAATCTCGTCGCCGAGCTATGAGTCGAGGCGGTAAACTTGCCCCTGAAGTCAATCGGTAAGTGATGAACTGATTGATGCCTGTCGCTGTCGGGCGGATGGCGCCCCCCCCGCCCACGTGCGCCCTTGCCCGATGGGAGTCGGCGTCGGCGATGGAGAGCAGAACACCCTGGCTAATGGTTGACATAGAGCTTTGTTCGTCAAGAATCTTAGGTACGATGCTCTTCGATGAGAGAGGGGGAGGGCGAGAGATGAGCGATGGGGGCGAGATGGATGATGGGGGAGTGCTGATGTGGTGCGGTCGCTGACATCGAAATAGCTACAACGTAACCCCAGAGGAGCTGTTCGACCTCTTTGGAAAGTTCGGTCCTATCCGGTATGCATCCTCGACTATCTACGGCGATACGCATCAGTGCTAACTCTTCACTACAGCCAAGTTCGCCAGGGCATCGCCAACAACACAAAGGGCACCGCGTTCGTCGTCTTCGAAGATGTCATGGATGCAAAGCAAGCCTGCGACAAGTTAAACGGCTTTAATTTCCAGAGCCGCTACCTCGTCGGTACGTCTCCCTTCTGCCCCATACACCCACTTGTCCATCGCCGCCCAAGAAGACCAGATCTAACATGCCATCGCAGTCCTATACCACCAGCCCGAGAAGATGAAGTCGAAAGAGGACCTCGAGGCGCGCAAGGAGAATTTAGAACAGCTCAAGCGCCAGCACGGGATCGAATAACAAATAGACGGGCCGGTGGAGACAAAAGCTGCAACGCAAACAACCGAGGTCTCTGCGGGCCCGTCGCGATCGACATCGTGCGGCGGCGTCGACGAGGGAGGAGGGAGAGTCAAAGAAGGCGCAGGCTCGAAATGGCGTACTTCTTTCTTTGCTTTTGTGCGTGATTTCGGTGGGGTGCGGATTAGGCGTTGAAGGAGGTGTTAGGTATGTGATATGTGGGAAGGGGAAATGTCTATATCACTAGGAAATGAGCGCAGGCCTTTGATGGGCTTCCTGGACTGGATTTTGACTGGCTTCTGGCTGGGGGGAGGGGCAGATGGCACTGCACTGCACTGCACAACACAACTGGCTTGATGCGTTGCTTATAGTTACTTATGGCTTCTACGAGGCGGTCGTGGCAGACTGGCTTGAATGTATTGATGGTTTTCCTCTCTTCAATGTCCTGATATCACTTGCAGTGCGGTTATAACATGCCAGACTGACGGAATCCCTCGAAATTCACCAATCATAGGACAACAAGGACAACATTGTTCAAGCAAGCATCCCTTGCGTACCCAGCCCATTCCTTTATCCCCAACTCTTCGATTTACCACCTACTGTGCATCTATCATTCTATAAACAATCCTATCCCATCCCATCCCATCCCATCCACCACAATACATACATCCACGAAGAATAGGTACCATATCAGGCACGGCCTTGCGATTGTCCCGATCCCGACTCTCATGCCTTGCTTTCCTTCTCGTCACGTGCGCACCTCCGCTGAAGCGCACATGATCCAACTCGTTTCATCAGCGGCGGCGAAACTCTGCGCCGAGCCACCGCCAACCCAGCGCTATGACGCTTTGAGCAGATACGATCTGACACCTGAAGGGCCTGGGACAGCGGCTGAGACTGCGCACCTGGATTCATAACTCGCACCAACGCAACCACTCGAGACTGTGCTTGCGATTAGCACCAGACGACGCGGCGAAGCTGCAGATATAGCGAGAGAAGAAGAGGAGAGAAGAAGCGGAAGCGGAAGCGGAAGTGGAAGTGGAAGAGGACGCACGAGAAGGCGTCGGAGATATAGAGGAGAGCCTCGCCACCAGCGTGTTTCACCAACCTCCAACGACGAGGAGACGCGAGACGAAGAGCGCCATCAAATACGACGCCGCTAGAACGGCAGGAGACTACTCGATCCAGTCGATCACACACATCCCATCGCGATTCTCGAATCTCCAAACCTCCACATCTCCACCCATCCGTCCCTCACCATCGACATCCACAGCCGCACCGGGCCCCTCGCCCTCCTCGCCATGGCGGCCCCTCCCCCCTCCCTCACAAGCACGCTCCTCGCGCTCACCACCCCGACCGCCACCGCCCTCGCCGTCCCGCACCCCCCGCTGCCGCCGCACGCCGAGTGCCAGCTGCTGGGCCCGTTCGCGCTGCTCGTGCAGCTGGCGCTGGGCGGCCTGGCGCTGCTGGCGCTGGTGTACAAGCGGTGGCGCGAGCGGCCGCAGCGGCCGGTCAAGGTGTGGGCGTTCGACGTGAGCAAGCAGGTCGTCGGGAGCGTGCTGGTGCATGTCGCGAACCTCGTCATGAGCATGCTGAGTAGTGGGGAGTTCGGGGTGACGCTGGAGACGGTGGCGAAGTTGGGGGGAGGAGAGGGGGGGGAGTCGAATTCGTGCAGTTTTTACTTTTTGAATTTGTTGATTGATGTGAGTATTTGCCTTTTTTCTTCTTGCGGCTCGGCGATTGGCGATTGGCGATTGACAAGACGGAGAATGGAAAGCATGGAAATGGGCCGGCATACGAAGGCAATAGAAAGGCAGAGAGAGACCATCGCTAATCCTCCATACTAGACCACGATCGGCATCCCCATCCTAATCTTCCTCCTCCACCTCCTCACACGGCTCTTCCTCCTCACGCCCCTCGGCGTCCCCCCCGCCTCCCTCGCCTCGGGACACTACGGCACACCGCCCAAATCCTCGTGGTGGGCGAAGCAGTCCCTGATCTACTTCCTCGGCCTTCTCGCCATGAAGCTCGTGGTCCTGCTGATCTTCATCGTCTTCCCCTGGATCAGCGCCGTCGGCGACTGGGCGCTTCGCTGGACCGAGGGCGACGAGAAGCTGCAGGTGGGCTTCGTGATGCTGTTCTTCCCGCTGGTCATGAACGCCACGCAGTACTACATCATTGACGGGTTCATCAAGGGAAGGATGGAGGCCGTGGAGGGGGGGATGGGCGTTGATGTTGATAGCGAGGAGAGCGGTGAGGAAGAGGAAGACGAGCAGGATGGGTTGCTGGGGTTGGGGGACCAGGAGGTCGTCGTTGTCAAGCACACATCGAGACATCCGAGGCCGGCCGAGTATGATGAGCAAATGGATGGCGTGGAGGTTGGCAGTCAGTCGAGCTCGAACTCGGTGGGTGCGGAGCAGCGGGAGCGAGAGCGGGAGCGCGCGAAGTTGATGACGGAGAGCGAAGAGGAGCACACATGATCAAGAATAGGCGTGTGAATCCGTGGAGGAAAGATGGCTGGGCTTTTTGGAGGTGGAATCTGCAGTACCACGATTACACCACTCCTTATTTCCGAAACTGTCGATACATATTTGGCCGCGGAGTGGCGCGGAGTGGAGGCGCAAGATACATTGTTTGGGTGAGGGCTATGGGTTGCATTTTCTTCTTCCTCGCATGGCGTTGGACATGGACGGTTGCTGTTTGTCTCATTGTGTGTATAGCACTGGGGTGGAGGGGATGGATGGAGGGAATTGGAAGTGGAGTGCGGGGATATCTGCGATGGTGATGAGATGGAGATAACTGTGAATAAAAGCCGACAGATCGACAGACAAACGTCTGCACAGCCCACTTCAGTATTTGTGCAGCTGTGAGTGAATGAAGAACTCAATGAAAGCGCAGTGCAAGGCAGGAGAGAGAGGCGAATTCCTCGCAATCGGCAGGCGGTGCCGTGCCCACGTCTGTGACATTTGGTGGTGGATACTGCTCACCAACTCTTTTTCTCTCCCTCGTTTTCTCCAGCAAAGAAACAATATCTCGCCATTCGCATCCCATCATTCCCCTCAACCAGCTCCTATGGAATGCAGGTCTTTCCCTCCCGCCGCCAACAACAACAACGACGAGAAACAAAACGAAAATCTTCATTCTTCCGCTCCTCGATCTCCCTTTGCATTTCCATGTCTTTCCACTATATCCCCACATCACATAGTGCGCATGAGCCAGCACTACAGAGACCCTGATCTTCTCATTAGCCGACCTCTCAAACCGCTGCAGTACCAGTCCAGCATGCCAATACAGCCCCCCCCCTCTCTACCCAGTGCAACCAGTGAAACGATGCCCACCCACCCACCCATCCCCACAGCATCCCCTCAAACAACTCCAAGAGCGAACCACAGCTGCGCATCGTTCGGACACTCACCTGCACCACTCCCGCTTCCCGTCCCCATTCCCATCTCTCCATTCATGATTCACCGCACCTGTGACCTCCCTCTCCCATCCCCGATAAAGTCCGCTCCAACCCCCACCGCCAGACGCCGCAACACGGATAAACAGCTGTTCTCGGCTAGTTTATGTCCTCCGCCTTATCGGCACGGTTTGGCAAAAGCCCCAGATGCGCCGATGAACGGCCGAGCGGCAGTCTGACTCTGAGAGGCGGCAGATCGCGTGCCGGAGACGGTAGGTTGCGGCACGGGCTTGGGGCGGCAGCAGTGGGAGGGGGAGAGGGAGATCGGTGGTGGTGAGGGTGAGGGTGGTTGTGAGGGTCAGAAAGAAGGGCAGGAGGTGGGATTTAAGGATGTACGGTGGGCAGGGCGGGTGCTGGAGGGATGGAGCGGGATGCGGGGGTGAGAAGGGAGAAAGCGCTGCGGGAGGTTGCGGTGTAGTGGCTTTGTCACATCACGCTGAGATGAGAAAGCGGACGGGATTTCTGTTTTGTTTTGTTTTGTTTTAGTTAGGTAGATACATCTATGGTATATGACAGAGAACAGAGATATTCACGCTGCTTTCCTCATTACATGAGATGAGATGAGACATCCTGTGAATCAGCCACTCGATATCTTGCGGAGAAGATCTCGCACCCTGATGATCCTGAACTCCACATGACCTGCCTTCACGCTCTGCTCCTTTGAATACTTCATTGTCCCTGAGTATCGAGCTGGCAGAAGCAAAAGGGGAGAGACTCAGCGGCCAGTTTCCCTCCCATTGCTGGAGCGTCTTTGGATCCTGTAGACACGGCTTGAACAACGGTTCCGATGAGGCGCTCGTTTGTAGGCGTATAAATATCGAGAAGCGTCTCCTGCCCTATTTTCTCAAATAGAAATGCTACATGCTCCGCAGCAGTCTGCGAACAACCATTGCAGAATGTCCGAGTTGATGATTCCACTCTGCAAAAGCGGCATTTGCATTATCATCCAAGCTCCCCGGCTGTTTACGTACGGGCCAGTTATCGTCGGGAGGGCTCGTTCGTGCACGAGGATAGAGGGCTATGTTCAGTTCTTTGCCGACTTATACAGAGCATGCTCCTTTGCGAAAGTGCATAACATACATAGACGTCCAGTTCATTAAGAGCGACACGCCAGCATCGACTTTTCAAAGCTCCCGCGCCGCGACAGAGAGAGATGCAAGGAGTAGTGCGCGTGGCTGTTTTCGGGTTGCAGGAGTCGACCGTGGCCGGCCAGCCATGGCAGATGCAGTGCAGAACCTCTGCTGTGGAGGATTCATGTAAGGAAGCTTGTTAAGGTAGAAGAGGCTATGCACTTCGCATTATGCTGTTGTCCTCCGGTCTTTGTGGTCCGGTCCGGCCGGCCTACAGGCTACTCCTAAGAGTATTCCGAGAGTATTACCAAGAGTCCCATCACTCATGCGAGCAATAGCGAAGGAGAACGACTAGGACCTGCTAACATAATAATATTGCTCCTACTTATACGCGTATATGTGCTGCTGCGGATACCAAAATCGGACTTTAAGAAAGATACTTAACTCAAAATTTCCAAACCAGTACTCCGACTACTACCCGCCCAACCCCATCTCCCCTCCCTCCTCCACCTCCACCTCTTCCCCGAGAACTCCACCATCTTCCTAGGGATGCTACATATCCTCTGCGCGAAGATCTGTTACCACGGCGAGAAGATGATCATCGACGAGATGGGATGCCATATGAA
>Ga0209512_1003662_pt1 | contig 14274 bp, 7 predicted proteins | sample frozenSSSSmetaG_FD_184142 | JGI IMG/M metagenome (GOLD analysis project Ga0209512, IMG submission 184142) | Glacier valley bacterial and archeal communities from Borup Fiord, Nunavut, Canada, to study Microbial Dark Matter (Phase II) -... | ecosystem: Environmental > Aquatic > Freshwater > Ice >... | reverse complement strand
ATCTGCCAGTATTGCCCGGGCTACATCCTGTGTTACGCGACCAATTGCGGTTCTACCTGCCGGAAGATTGGCAACTGCGAATTCAAGGTCAGGAATAATTACTTCATCATAAATCTTTTTCAGACTTGTACGAGGTAACTGTGTTGCCCACACATCTGTTATTGGTTCTGTTATAAGAACAGCATCACCCCAGTAGCGTACAATACAAAAATAATAGAATGCCCTTAAGGTACGTACTTCACCCAAAGCTTTATTAAGGTCCGTCTCACTCATCTTAATCAAAGGAAGTTGTTGGATAGAGAGGTTACAGTCTTGTACACCTGAATACCAATACAACCATGGATTATTGTAATCGTCGAGTAAACTACCTGTTACCTGATTGTACATAAATTTATCGAACTGAACGTGCGGCTCAGTTGTGTATGCCCCGCCAGTGGGGTACTCAATTGTAGAGGGAATATTATTTCCCCAATCTCCCGCACCACTCGTCCAGTCTTGCAACCGTCGATAAGGTCCAAGTGCAAAAGGATCTTTATATTCTAAACCTGTTAAATCTGCTGCAGTGGTTAGTGATCCTGTAGGCACTTCTTTCAGAAAGTCAGTGCAACCACCAAGCGCCATCAAGAATATCACCAAAAGCATAGTGAATCTTAATGCTATACTATTTTTTATTTTGTAGTTCATGATATTAAATTTTTACAATTAGAAAGTGACATTAACTCCCAGGCTGAAGGTTGTAGGAACCGGATGCATATACTTATCAATATTTGGAACCCTTCCATTAATTTTCTGTATAGCACTACCTTCCGGATCATAACCAGGAAGTTGAACTGCCGTTAACAAAAAGAAATTATCTGCAGTGGCATAAACTCTCAATTTATCTAAACCACCAAGGTTACCATGGAAAGTATACCCTAGTGAAGCCGACTGCCCCCTAATGTAGGCAGCGTTCCAAATCATATGGGTGTCAGGATATGAGTCGTAGCGTGCACCGGCATTACCGGCACGAACCTGAGCTATCATTGTTGTCTGATGATTAGGACGCCATCCATCCATAACTGTGTTCATCATACCATTTACAAATTGGCGGTCTTCTGCAGACTCATGCACGATAGCTTTGTCAACTCCGCCTACAAACATAATGTCGATACTTGCATCAAAATTTCCAAAAGTAAATGTGTTGTTCAGTCCACCATAGAATTTTGGATATGCGTGACCAATAACATTACCGTCAGTGAGCAGCTCAATTTTACCATCATTATTTGTATCCTCAAATTTCAGATCTCCCGGCACTCTGCCATAACGCGCTGCCTCCACTGCTTCCTGTGTGCCCCAGGTTCCCATTCGGTTCAATCCAAAGAAGGATCCGATTGGTTCTCCAACTCTATAAACGCTGGTTCCGTTACCTGCTCCAGTATCCGTGTAAATGTCGGCACCAGTAGGGCCGAGTTCCGTAATTTCATTTTTATTGGCTGATATTGTAAAGAGAGTTTCCCATGAAAAGTTTTTCTTTTGGAAATTGACCGTGCTCAATGTGAACTCGATACCAGTATTTTTAACCGAACCATAGTTTACCCAGGCATTACCTGTTGTAGTTGATTGAGGTACTGGAAGATTAAACAACATATCGTCAGTTGTTTTTTGGTAAACATCTAACGTCACATTAATTCTATTATTAATCAAGCCAAGATCTAACCCGGCATCGTATTGTGTAGTTGTTTCCCATTTCAGGTTATCGTTACCGGTAGATCCTGGATAAAGACCTGCACTGTAACCATTTGACAATAAAACATTGGTGGGACTAATATACGTTTGTGTTATAAAATTACCAATTTCCTGGTTCCCGGTTTGTCCGGCACTTAAACGCAGTTTAAGGTTAGATATTGTTTGACTGTTGGCCACAAAACCCTCTTTAGAGATTCTCCATGCAGCACCAACAGAAGGGAAAAAACCGTATTTGTTGTTTGTTCCGAATTTTGAGGAACCGTCATAACGTCCGGTTGCTGTTAACATATATTTGTCCTGGTAGTTATAAATAGCACGGGCAAAATAAGAGTTTAACGCACCCCTGGTCATGCTGGAGCCTACTGTAGGTGGATTGCTACCCGCTCCTAAATTATTCCATTGGTAAAAATTTGAAGAGAATTTGGATGCTGATGCAGTTTCATAGTCATATGTATTTTCAGACCATGAAAGCCCAAGCAAAGCGGTTATTTGATGATCACCTATTTTTTTATTATAGTTGAAGTAGTTTTCGGTTTGCCAATATTGCCATAATTCATGGTAACCATTTGCATCTGAATTACGTCTGCCCTGATAATCTCCACTATACCATCTACTCGCCAGATTCCTGTTATCTACAGAGATGTTTGTTTTAAAACTCAAGTCTGGTGTAATTTGTGCATTTAGTTCCAATGCTCCGGTAAATTCGTCTTGTAGGTAATAGCCTTCGTCTTGATTTAGCATAAAAGTTGAACCGGGCCGATTCTCTCCAACATTAAAGTCCCTGGCAGTAGGCCATGTTCCTGCATAAACTCCATATATTGCAGGATCATTAGGATACCGATTTGCTGGCAAAATAGAAAAATATTCAGAGGTATTTCTCATCAAATCACTACTCATTCGGTCGTATTTACTTCTTGCATATGCTATGTTAGCGCTCATTTTGAGCCATTTAGTAAGTTCACTGTCAATGGTCACTCTGGCATTTAACCGTTTGTTGTACGATTCTTTCAAAAGCCCTTCCTCGTTGTTACTACCTAAAGTTAAAGAGTATTTTCCTTTTTCCGTTCCGCCACTCACTTCAAGATGGTGTTTATGTGAAAGAGCGGTTCTGAAAACTTCATCTTCCAACAATGTGTTAAATCTTGGCTTATAATAGTTTCCATCGTTACCCATAAAATTAAGACCAGGTAAATACGCGTCTTTTGCAACCTTTTCGAACAACCATGGCATCTCTGAAAATGATAATCCTGCTGCAGTTGGGCCGCGAAAATCCTTTGATGTTACCAGGTTTCCATACTTAGGCGTATTGTTAAATGCCTGTTCATAAAGGTACATAAACTGATCGGCATTTACTGCGTCATTTCTTCTTGTCTTGATACCAACTGAGGCTGAACCATCGTAGTTGACTCTTGTTTGGCCTACGGCCCCACGTCTGGTTGTTATAATAATAACCCCGTTTGCCCCACGTGTACCGTAGATAGCAGTAGCCGAGGCATCTTTTAAAACATCCATAGATGCAATATCCTGAGGATCGAGGTTTTGCAAGGCATTGAGCACACCAACAACTCCATCCACAACAAACAGAGGATCAGCACTGGTATTAATGGAGTTTGTACCCCTGATTCGAATTTGAGGCCTACCGCCCGGATCACCAGCAGCCTGCTTAATTACCTGAACACCGGCGACTTTGTTCTGCAGGGCCTGTCCAACGTTTGTAACTGGCCTGTCAACCAGTTTTTCCGGTGTTACACTGGAAACGGAACCGGTAATGTCACTTTTTTTCATGGTACCATAACCAATTGCGACTACCTCTTCAATATTTGTGGTTTCTTCTTCGAGCTTTACACTTATCGTAGATTTTCCTCCGACAGCAATCTCCTGCATTTTCATTCCCACAAACGAAAATTGCAAAGTACTGTTGTCCGGAATATTGGAAAGCGAGTAATTTCCGCCATTGTCCGTAATCACACCAATGGTGGTTCCTTTAACTACCACAGATACACCAGGTAACGAAGCTCCTGACACATCAGTAACTTTACCTGAAACCTTCTTGCCATTTTGTTGGGCGGAAGAATAATCATCAATTTCAATTGCCTTAAGTGAATAAACATTTGCAGTCAATTGTATGACTGTCAGCAGTAAAATGAACAGGCAAAGTCTCATAAATTGTGAAAATTTCTTTAACATGAGATTTCGGCTCATGCTCAGAATCGGTTTTTTTTTCATACTTTTAAATGTTTTAATTTAAAAAAATAATTGCAAGTTTTTCGCTTTTTGGAGTTTTTACAGCACTTATAGATGGGACTACTTCGTACTGATATTTAGATAGTTATTCGTTCCGGGTTTCACTTCATAGGCAATTATTTATTTTGGTTTAAAATAATTCTTACAAAAGCAACAAATAATTCAAATGCATAAAACCTTTCGATTTATCGCATCAATTATCATTCAATTATGATATTAATGCCCGAATGATTTTTATATGGTTTTCTTTTTTATTGAATAACAGAAAATTATTCATTCCCATTAAACAAGGTTTAGTATTTCATTAATTTTAAGTAATAATAGTTAAAAAACGCTTTAATCGTATTCAATTATCTTAACCAAAACTGACGAAATATATGCAATATCAGATTTCAGACCTTTAAGGTTTCATCGCCAAATATATTATTGTCCGGTAAAAACACAAATCGATCAAGATTCCACCCTGACAATACTTAAAGAATTCCCAATTCATTAAACTGCAGATATTCAAAATCTAACAAATAGATAATCATCGTTATTAACCTGGCCATCACGCTTAGATGCGAAAATAAATTAAATCTTCAGGATGAAAGCATGGAATCAAACGGGTAATAAAAAAGTAAATCATCCTATCAATTCATTATTCTCTGATGACAAAATTGATGCTTTGATGTTACAGTAACGTTGCAGAGAAATCACAATTCGATTAAACCGATTTTTACATTTTAAATGTGATCAATTCATCATTTATTCCAACTTTTAGTCTATCAGGGTGCCAATTGTATCTTACAATTCTTCATTACTAATTAAGTCTGACCCAGACCCTCAATTATAAAAAATCCAAAGAAAAGAATGAAAAATGGAAAAGATGACCGGTGAATGAGTAATGATTAGAATGTCGAATCGGGATTATATTAACTTTGCCGGACAAATTTTTAAATAATGATTAAAGTTGTAATCCCAGTTTTCCTTTTCCTGCTTTTTGCCCAGTTTACGTTGAACGCTCAAAATAATCGGATCAAATTAGAAAAACAAAGGGAAACTGCCAAAGCAGACACCACCTTCAAAGGTTTTATCTTTCCGTCGCACGACAGCATTCTACATATCAATCTTCTTGAAATTGAAATTATCAGCCCGTACAAATTCAAGAATAAAAGACAAGAAAAAAAATATACGCAGCTCGAAACAGACGTATTAAAAACATACCCGCTTGCTTTGATTGTCAGTAGCGAACTGAGACTTGTAAATTCGGAACTTGATAGCATATATACCGATAAAGCCAGAAAAAAGACCTATATCAAATGGTACCAGGACTATGTCTATAAAACCTATATCGATTCACTCAAATCGCTAAATACCCAGCAAGGTCGGTTGCTGCTAAAGCTAATTCATCGCGAAACTGGAAAAACCCCTTACGAACTGATCAAATCATACCGTGGCGGACTAAATGCAATTTTCTGGCAATCAGCGGCTTTTATGTTTGGTGCAAATCTGAAGTCAGATTATAACCGCGAAGATGAAGCAATGATCGAACATATCATCCGAAGGTACAAGGCAGGGGAATTTAATTGACAACGTGCGTGAATGCGCAAATTCTATATTTTGAAAATGAGATGGAACAAAATCGGGACTAATTAAAAAATTTTTATTAGTTTCGCAATATCAATAAATTTATTTCCGATCTTTAGATTTAATATAAATCCTGTAATTATGGACCTTTCAGTTAAATTACAAAGTAATAATCCGATTTTCGACAACTACTTGTCATTTCTTCCGACAAATCTCACACACAGGGATATGTTGACTAAATATGAAAAGATTCCCACCTACATTTACTCCGAAAGTTCAGAAGCTTCGATTGCGGTGGCTGCTGAAATCGCCGGAGTTATTTTAGAAAAACAATCAAAAGGAGAGAAGTGTGTACTGGGACTTCCTACCGGTTCGACTCAAATCGGGATTTATGCCGAATTAGTGAGACTTCATCGCGAAGAAGGGTTGAGTTTTAAGAATGTGATTACATTCAACCTTGACGAATATTATCCAATTTCCTCCTTTTCGCTGCAGAGTTATCATCACTTCATGCGAACCCACCTGTTCAATCATATTGATATCCTCCCCGGGAACATTCATATTCCGGACGGAACAATCATACTCGACTCGGTGCATGACTATTGCCGCGATTATGAAAAAAAGATTGTTGACGCAGGTGGAATTGATTTAATGTTACTCGGCATCGGCAGGACAGGGCATATCGGCTTTAACGAACCTGGTTCAGGAAGAAATACCCGAACGCGAATTATCACCCTCGATCCGGTAACACGCCAGGAAGAGGCTGACCAGTTTCAAGGATTTGTGAATGTGCCGCGCAGAGCGATCACAATGGGAATTGATTCAATTTTAAGTGCACGGAAAATCATTTTAACCGCATTTGGAGAGTATAAAGCCAAGGTAATTCAGAAAACAGTTGAAGGAGACCCTGACAGTCACGTCCCTGCATCGTTCATTCAATTGCACGACGACGCCAAAATCATCATCGACAAAAGCGCATCCGCCTATCTGATCCGAACTAAAACACCCTGGTTATTGGATAGTCTCGACTGGACCGACGACCGTTTGGTACGGAAAGCAGTACTTTGGTTGTGCGGACGTACAAAAAAACCGATTTTAAAGCTTACCGGAAAGGATTACAACGACAACGGATTGAGTGACCTTCTGGCAATTGTAGGTGCACAGTACAAAATCAACATCAAAGTATTCAATGACTTGCAACATACGATAACGGGTTGGCCAGGTGGCAAACCAGGTGTTGAGGATACTTTCAGACCTGAGCGCGCTGAACCGGCTCAAAAACGGATCGTTATTTTCAGCCCTCATCCCGACGATGATGTGATATCGATGGGTGGCACCTTGCTCCGATTGGTAGAACAAGGTCACGACGTTCACGTTGCCTATCAGGTATCAGGGAATTTCGCGGTGTCGGACGAGTATGTAACCCGGTTCCTCGATTTTCACCACGAATATATCGGCTATTACGACTATAACAACGAAAAGGCGGAAGAACAACAACAAAAGGTTCTCTCTTTTATCAAAAACAAAAAAGAGAACATGATCGATATTCCGGATCTCAATAAAGTGAAGAGTCTGATCAGGCGAATGGAGGCCCGGTCTGCTTTACGTTATTTTGGAATTCCTGATTCCAATATCCATTTTCTCGACCTCCCATTCTATGAAACCGGAATGCGGTTAAAATCTCCTGTCGGCGAAAAAGATGTGAATATCATTATCGATCTTCTTGAAAAAGTAAAACCACACCAGATATTTGCTGCCGGCGACTTGTCAGATCCGCATGGAACTCACCGTGTTTGCCTCGATGCCATTTTGATCGCACTCGAACATGTGAAGATGGAAGAATGGATGGCCAACTGTTGGGTTTGGTTATACCGTGGTGCATGGGCAGAATGGGAAGCCGATGAGATAGAAATGTCTGTTCCTATTAGTCCGATAGAACTCTCCAGAAAACGGGAGGCGATCCTCAGGCATCAGTCACAGAAGGAGGGTGCTATGTTTATGGGTGAAGATGAGCGCGAATTCTGGGAACGGGCTGAACAACGCAATCGGAGTACCGCCAAATTATACGATGAATTAGGGATGGCCGAGTACGAAGCGATGGAAGCATTTGTAAAGTATTATCCATGAGAATGATTCGTCACCGATATAAATAGATTGGCACTGAGCGCAGAATATGAGGATATAAAGAATGCCCGTCTCTGTATAATTTAATATTCAGTTTTATTAAGATATTGATTAAATTCGCACGCTCCCACTTTGAAAAAGGTCGGGAACGTGCGAATTTTCATTTAATATCAATTGTATATTTTCAGTCGTGCATATAAAGAGAAGCCATTCAATTATTTTATTGTTGTTTCTGCTGATTTTAAAAGCAGCTAATTGCCTGGCTGATAATCCTCCCGCAAAAGAGTTTCGCGGAGTTTGGATTGCGACTGTAAATAACATCGATTGGCCTTCCGCTCCCGGACTTCCGGTTGAGGTTCAGAAAAGAGAACTAAAAGATTTAATTGAACGCATCGAACGGTTAAACCTGAACGTGGTCATCTTTCAGGTAAGACCTGCCTCCGATGCATTTTATCCATCAGAAATTGAACCGTGGTCTCACTTTCTGACTGGTAAACAAGGACTGGCCCCCGCTACTTTTTTCGATCCGCTTGCCTATGCCATTGAACTTTGCCATTCCAAAGGGATGGAATTACATGCCTGGTTCAATCCTTTCAGGGTGAGAAACAACGGTTATTACGAACTCGATCCGCGCAGTTTCGCTGCGAGGAATCCGCAATACACCCATTTGTTCGACAACAAGCTTTTTTTGGATCCCGGAATCCCCCAGGTGAGAAGCCACATTGTTAAAGTGATCATGGAAGTCGTTCGCAAATACGACATCGATGCGATTCATTTTGATGACTACTTTTATCCTTACCCAATCAGAGGCAGGAAATATCCCGATACAAAAACCTTCAGCACCTACGGAAAGGGGTTTTATCCCAATAAATTAGGCGACTGGCGCCGCGAAAACATCAATAAATTTATTGCAGTACTCCACGATAGTATAAAAACATATAAGCCATCAGTAAAGCTGGGTGTCAGCCCCTTTGGAGTATGGCGAAACAAGAGTGACGATCCGAACGGCTCACCTGGCGTGAAAGCCACGACCTCGTATGACGATTTGTACGCCGATGTTTATAAATGGCTTGCCAACGACTGGATCGACTATGTGATTCCCCAGTTATACTGGGAACAAGGCAACATATTTGGTGATTTCACAGTATTGGCGAAATGGTGGAACGACCATTGCTTCGGAAAACCGCTTTACCTTGGACAGGCCTTGTATAAATCGGCAGGGTATACGAAGGTATTCACAAATCCGACAGAGATCAGCGAACAAATCAGCATTTTACGTAGGTTCAAAAATGTGGGCGGCTTTGCACTTTACAGTGCCTCACAATTGACGCAATTATCAGGAGTTGTTCTTACTGAATTCAATAGTAATCTGCTACGCACGAAAGTAGATACTCCTCATAATACAAGACCTGTGGTTGTTGCGAAAAACGTTGCACCTCCAATTCCACCTATGCCTGTTGCCGAAAAGACACTTATCGCGGATAAAACCACGATTGCCGAAATGGTCAATACGACCTACAATTCAATTATCAACACAGAGCTGCCAACCCCCGAGCAGTTCAGTGTGATTAAATCGCGCAAAGGGCTGGAAATCTCGTGGATTACAACGCCATCTCCTAACGACGGCGGGCTAAAGTTTTCAGTGATGGTCTTCGAACCTGTGGCAGGTGGCGGCTATCTGAATAAAGTATACAAAACAACCGAAGAGAAAAAGGTATTAATCCCCCGGAAATCAGATTTCAACCCGTCTAAAGTGCTTTTCGGGATCGTTTCGACCAACGACAACGGATACCAGAGTCCTTTCCCAAAACTATTCAGGATCCAGGGAAAAAAGATCGTTTTCAATTAAACAGTAAAAGGGATTAGTGTAACACAAAGATTAATCTTACCCACAAAAACCTTTATAGGGCCTTTTTCTGCTATTTTGGATTCGAAAAAATTTTTTTTAACTCAATTAATATTTATTTGAAATATTATTCGTAATTTTCAACACCTTATATTTATCCGCTTTAATTAAAATTTATTTTATTGTTACGAAGTTTTAATTTTATTATTTCTTAATTTTTTAACTATGAAACAAATCGATTTTAATTTTTTAAACATGTGCGATCGTGTGACGGCTCTTATGCGTCGCGGCATGAACCTTTGGAAAAATGAGCCCGAAATTGTTGAAGTGATTGGAGTGATTGAGGAGAAACGGTCCGGCATTTCGGCAATGGGAGCAGCAGAGTCAGGTCTATTGGGCAAGGGTTTCACCGCTGCCAAGGACAATACGCTCGACAGTCTTGTTACAAAAACCTGCAAGCTGAGTAAAAAAATCAGTGGATACGCGAAGAAAAAAGGACTTCTGGAACTGATTCCACTGGTAAACCTATCTGTTAGTTCTTTGGCGTTCGGGCCCGAAAAAAAAGTGATCAACAGGTGCAAAGGCATTTCTGAACTTGCAGTTAAACACTTCGAAAACCTTGGCTCATTCAAAGTAACGACTGACGAAATTAAGGAGATCGACAACCTGATCGCCGATTATCAGAACCATATCGACAACCGAAGCAATACCAACATCTCAAAATCCTCCTTTGGTGAAGATATAACAAATAATATCAGCGACATGCGTCATCAATTTGACATTCTCGATGATCTTATTGAAGGAGTACTGGAGGATAGTACCTTTATCCGTGAATACAAGGAAGCCCGGTTGATCGATGATTTCGGCAAGGGCAAAACCATTGATAATAAACCGGATACAGAAGACTAACTAACAGCGGGTAAATACAGGTAGCCGGGAATATCACAAACGAAATGTGGCATTTCCGGTTTTTTTAATGGATGGTTTCAAAGAAATTCAAATGGTTGATGGCCCCAAAATAGCTACTAAGTAATCGGGAGTTGTGAAACTCCAACCTCAAAACAGATATCTTTAAAATGAGATTGCATTTTTTTTAATGACCTCGGAGAGGTCGTATGTTTATAGAAAATGAGATCAAAATTAGGATATACGACTCCGGCCGGAGTCGTATTTTGTTCTTTCACATTTTAATTCTATAAACATACAAACCCGCTGGGTTTGAAAAATAGCATTGATTATCAGAAATTCGAAAAATACCTACAATTATATAACATAAATATTTCTTTTCATGACAGGGTGGCAGTCTCACCTGACAGATAGACCTCCTCACATAGCAGATAGACCCCAACACCTAACAGATAGACCCCAATACTTAGCAGATAGACCTCATCACTTAACAGATAGACCCCAACACTTGACAGAAAGACCCCAACACCTAACAGATAGACCTCAACACCTGGCAGAAAGACCCCAACACCTGGCAGGTAGACCCCAACACCTAACAGAAAGACATCAACACCTGGCAGGTAGACCTCAACACTTGACAGAGAGACCACAACACTTAAAAGATATAGGTAAACTCCTGACAGAGAAATACCAACACCTAACTCATTTAGGACTGGCCAGGGTCTGCGGAAAATATATTATGCTTGATATATGGTAACATTGTTGCCCGGTAAATAAAAATGCTGATCCGCTACGCGGAAAAATAAATCAAAATCGTTTTGATCTACAAGACCTTATCCGCTTTTCGGAAGTTTCTCCGTAGGAGATTTAGTATTATAGTAAAATCAAGCCCCAAACGCAGTTTACCTCTTAGAGGTTAAACCAAATAGGCGTTTGAAGCAATTTGGCAAATATTAACCGGACACCAACGGTACAGCAATCTATTCACAGTTTTAAAATATAAAATGCAACCTTTTTGAAAGTCTTAAAATAATGTTCGCCGCACTTCTTTGTTCATGTCCCGTTTTGTCCATTTTCGCGTAAAAGATATTATGCTGTCCAAATTAAACTGATAACCAACCTCTTTTAAAAAAGGTAAAAAATTATTCTTTTTTCTTCGTTTTTTCGATAGGGTAACAACATCGTAGCGTGTTTAGTAATCAATTCAATGAAAAAAAATGTCATAAGGAATTTTTACAAGATTTTAAGCGATTCAGCACCCATATCAGAAAAATCTGTTACACATTTTATAACATCAATTTAAAACATAATGAAAAAACACTTTTGTCTTCTCCTTATCGGGAGTCTCCTTTTTCCTGTTTTAATGTTTGCCCAGCAAATCGATAAACGGGAGAAGTACGATATCTCAAAAGATAAAGTACTCTACACAATCGGCTATGCCCATCTCGACACGGAGTGGAACTGGGAATACCCGACGACGATCAATGAATACATCAAAAACACGATGGAGGATAACTTCAAGCTCCTCGAAAAGTACCCCGACTACGTCTTCAACTTTACCGGATCGCGCCGCTACAACATGATGAAGGAATACTACCCCGACTCGTACAAAAAAGTAGCTGAATATATTAAGCAGGGACGCTGGCTTATTTCCGGTTCATCAGTTGATGAAGGCGAAGTAAATATTTCATCTTCGGAGTCGGTTCTGCGCCAGGTGCTTTATGGAAACCTCTATTTTAAAAGGGAGTTCCACAAAGAGAGCTATGACTACATGTTACCCGACTGTTTTGGATTTGTAGCCACCCTCCCTTCGGTATGGAACCATGCAGGACTTTTAGGTTTCTCTACGCAGAAACTGACATGGCGTTCAACGAATGGTGTCCCTTTCAATGTGGGTGTTTGGGAAGGACCCGATGGCAAAGGTTTGCTTTCGGCTTTAAATGCAACAAGTTATACAAGTAGCGTTGAAGAACGTCTGGATAAAAACCCCGAATGGACCGCCAGGATGCAGAGTAACTTCAATAAGTATGGCATTAATTTCGACTTTCGTTATTATGGAACGGGTGATGTTGGAGGGGCTCCACGGGAAAAAGATGTTAAGAATGCGGTGGAGAGTATCAGACATGACGACAGTAACTTCAAAGTTGTTTTAACTGCTTCCGATCAGCTATTTAAAGACATCACCCCTGCCCTTCGTGAAAAACTGCCAACATTTGCAGGCGACCTGCTCCTTACCGAACACAGTGCCGGGTCAATGACCTCGCAGTCGTTTATGAAACGTGCCAACCGGAAAAATGAACAACTGGCCAAATCAGCAGAACAGCTCGCATCGGTTGCCGATTGGTTGGGCGGAGCTGCCTACCCGATGAATAAAATCAATAATTCATGGGACCTTGTTTTGGGTAGTCAGTTTCATGATATTCTCCCGGGAACAAGTACGGTACTGGCCTACGACTATGCGTGGAACGACGAGTTTGTTGCGATGAACGGTTTCTCCGAAGTACTGAAAAACTCGGTAAGTGCCATTTCCCAGGGACTTAATACACAAGTTGAAGGTAAAGCGATTGTCGTTTACAATCCGGTGGCCACCGAACGTGAAGATGTCGTTACAGCAGAAATCAGTTATCCGAAACTTCCCGCCGGCATCAAAGTCGTTGACAGAAATGGGAATACGGTTCCTTCACAGATCATTGCATCAACTGGTAAAAAGCTAACCATTATTTTCCTTGCGAAACTTCCTTCAGCCGGACTGGCCGTTTATGATGTTCGCGAAACCAAAGAAGCGACTGCCGCTACAACAATGACCGCTACAAAAGATTCAATCGAAAACGACTATTTCAAAGTAAAAATTGATGCAAATGGCGATATTGCAAGCATCTACGACAAAAAAGCGTTGAAAGAAGTGCTGGCTAAACCGGCTTCACTGCAATTCCAACAGGAACGTCCATCGCAATGGCCAGCCTGGAACATGGATTGGAACGACCGCAAGAATCCGCCTTTTGACTTTATGAATAAAGAGGTGACGGTTAAAGTTGTCGAGCAGGGACCTGTCCGCGTGGCGCTTGAAGTCACCAAAAAAGGACAGAACTCCGAAATCACACAAATTATCAGTCTAGCAGCAGGTGAGGCAGGTAAAGTCATCGAAGTGAACAACAAAATCGATTGGCAGTCGAAAGAAGTAAGCCTCAAGGCTGCTTTCCCGACGACTGTTACAAATGAATTCGCCACCTATGGCCTCAATACGGCTGCCATTCAGCGCACAAATAACAACGATGTTAAATTTGAAGTTCCGGCCCGTCAGTGGATCGACCTTACCGACCGGCCCAACAACTATGGTGTTTCGATTCTGGAAGATTGTAAATATGGGTCCGACAAACCCGATAACAACACGTTGCGCCTCACGTTGATGTACACGCCAAAAGCAAATTCGTACGTTTACATGGGTTCACAGGATTGGGGTATTCACAACTTTAAATACGGAATTTATGCGCACTCGGGCGACTGGGTTTATGCGAAAACACCATGGCAGGGTAGTTTTCTGAACGCGCCCCTTATCGGTTTCGAAACCTCGAAACACGACGGAGCGATTGGAAAAGAGATATCGCTGCTTAAAATCAACACGCATAAGGTAGACGTGATGGCCTTCAAAAAAGCGGAGGAAAGCGACTATTACATCGTGCGATTCAACGAATTGTATGGCAAAGATGCAAACGGCGTTTCGGTGAGCTTTCCGGGAAAGATCATCGATGCCTACGAAATCAATGGTCAGGAAATAAAGATTGGTGCCGCCGATTTCACCAACGGCACGTTGAATTTCGATATGACAAAATTCCTGATGCGCAGTTTCGCTGTTAAATTTG
>Ga0209512_1003661_pt1 | contig 14276 bp, 9 predicted proteins | sample frozenSSSSmetaG_FD_184142 | JGI IMG/M metagenome (GOLD analysis project Ga0209512, IMG submission 184142) | Glacier valley bacterial and archeal communities from Borup Fiord, Nunavut, Canada, to study Microbial Dark Matter (Phase II) -... | ecosystem: Environmental > Aquatic > Freshwater > Ice >... | reverse complement strand
TGTCCCCTGTTCGCATATCCCAACTGCTCATCTCGACCTGTTCTTTGGCTGAAATCGGGATGCCTTTAAAAACCGCAATATCCGGCACAATCAAATTCTCTGAATTCTCCACCGCTAGATGATAGTGGTTACGATTCCCCGCAATCGCCCACTGATCATAGCGATACAGGTAGCGCAACACCTGCTTGAGATAATCCAGGACTATTTCCGAAGCACCACTATCGCCCATTTGGTCTTCCTCGACAAGATATTCATCTGGATAGAATGGTTTTGTCAGATTCAAATCTTTAATTGACATAACACACCTTTTACTGCTGTCAAACTAACTTATAACAAGCATCTGGCATAAAGCGGAAATTCCCAGCTTAGTCTTAAAATACCCATCTCAATTCAGAAACCTCTCAAGTCGGAAACCCTCTAGGACTTATTTAATAAAAATCAAAAAAAGGCTCCACAATAATATAAATATCGGCATGCAAATCACCAAATAAAAAATTGACCGACGGTTAGGAAAAAGTTGCTTTACCAAAGATGTGCTTGCAGCATAGATAAAAACTAAAAATAATGACGAACCTATCTGATAGCCTTTGAAGCGCGAAGGGGCTATAAATTCAGCTCCATAGCCTATCGCAAAGGCGGCTACTAGGCCGAACGCCACAAACCCAAAATACTTTAAAGCTTCTCTAACATTTCTATTACTGATTTGCATATCTCAGACCATTACTTCCCTAACCAGCGACCAATCAGGCTATATTCCAGACTACGGACGCGCTGAAACCCAAATCCTTCATACAAACGTTGCGATTGTTTATTATTGAGTTGGGTGCTGAGGGTCACGCGCCGCGCCCCCCGTTCCGCCATTATATTAATCCCCACCCCAAGCTGATATGCGCCAACTTTTTGCCCTTGCATTTCGGGAATAACCGCCAGACGGTCAAGGTGGGCCCAACGTTCGTATAAAGTGAAACTGAAATAACCCACTGGCCTTGTGCCGTTCTCAGCATAGGCAATAAAAATCGAGACATCATCCTGCGAGGAATAATACTCCACTTCCCGGCGACTGTTCCACCACAGCCAGGGAAACGAAGCATGGTCAACCGTTAACAAGTCGTCCAGCAGCCCCGGATTATAAGGGGTAAATTGCAAGGGCGTACCTTCGTAAGCAAAATTTAGCTGCACATCCGGCTTTTCGTAATAGACAATGCGCTCTATTTCCTCAAAACCCGCCTCGGCATAGAGCCGGAAATTGTCGCTATGCTCATCGTGGCTTATCACTATCGCTCCAAAACCCCGTCTCTCAAATTCCGCCACTAACCCGTCTACCAATTCGGGCCGATAGAGCCGCCCTTTGCTCTCCAGAATCTGGCCTACCCCATCATGTCTGCGCCAGCGGTCACCCACCACATATTCCTCTTGCCCACGCACTCGTAGCGAAAGACCAGGATAGTCAAATAAATGCTGGCGAAGGGAGGCCGTATTAAAATGGCTACTCCAACCCAGATTCAAGCTCGTCACATCTTCCGGGCGTAGCTCCACCAACTCTGGTGTTTCACGTTTTGGCTTTTGTTCATTGCCAAAGCGTTGGCGAAAATGATCGAACAACTCTACCTCTTACTACCTGACTATATAAACGTCTTTAAGATTGAGAATCCCCGAAGCGGTTAAATCCAGCCCTTTAACATAGGGTTTGACCAGCAAATAGCTGATACTGTGATAAATTGGCAGAATTGGCGCATCCGTCAGGGCAATCTGCTCGGCCTTACTATATTGCTCCAGCCGCTTTTGCCCATCATTAAGCTGGTCGGCTTGCTTCATTGCTTCATCAAACTGGGTGCTGTTATAACCCACCTCGTTAAAGGCACTACCCGTCCCCAACAGAGCCCGCAAGAAATTGTCCGGGTCGGGATAATCGGCAACCCAACCAAAAATATACATCTGGAATTGTCGGGCCGCCAGACCACTCCTGAAATCGTTGTAATCGGGTTGGCGCACCTCAATCTCAAGGTTAAAAGCCTGCTTATAAACATCCTGCAAGACCTTCGACAGGCCACTACCAGTAGTGTAGAGGGTAATTTTCGGCAGGTTTTCGGAGCTTCGATAGCTGGATTGAGCAATCAAATCCCGCGCCCGGTTTACGTCGTAGCTGATTGGGCCAGGATTCCCGGTATAACCCGGCATTCCCGGTGGCAGAATAGTGGTGGCCCGCAACACCTTGCCCTCAAACATTACCCGCGCAATCTTGTCGCGGTCAACCACCAGACTAAAAGCCTGCCGCACTTTGGGGTCGTCGAAGGGTTTGAGGCGATTGTTAAAGGCCACATAAGTCAGATCCAATTGGGGTTTTATTACCAGCTCTTTGCTTAGCGGGTTATTTTTGTCCAGGGCGGGCTCTACCGCATTACCGCCCGTGAAAACGTAATCAATTTTGCCCTGTTCGTACAAAGTTTGGGAGTTCGCTGCCGCTGCCCCCAACAGAATATTTATCTGGAACAAGCGGGGCGGGCCATTGTAAAAATCGGCGTTCCGTACCAGCCGGACAAGTTGGTCTTTTTTATATTCGGCTAAACGAAAAGGCCCGCTACCATCGGCTTTATCAAAGCCCTGGGCCACTCCTGCCTTGTTAACCACGAAAAAGCAGGGATAGGTCATTTTTGCCAGAAAGAAGGGTTTGGGCGTGTCAATTTTCACCTGTATGGTATATTTATCCTTAACGATTACCCCATCCAGGCTTTGCACTTTGCCGTCCAGTTTATCTTTTACCCCTACAATATCATTCATGTAAGTGGCAGCTACCAGACTACTGGCGGGGGCGGGGGCGGCTAATTTCGGGTCGGAAGCCCGTTCCCAGCTATACTTTATATCGTCGGCGGTTAATTCTTGCCCATTATGAAATTTTACGCCGGGACGCAAAGTAAAAGTGTAGGTCAACCCATCGGCACTAACCTCCGGCAGGGTAGCGGCTAAGTCCGGCACGACCTTCAAATCCTTGTCCAGCGTAAGTAGGCCGCTATAAACCTGACGCAGCACAAACGAGGAGCCAATATCGCCAGAAAGAGCCGGGTCTAGCGAAGGGATTTCGCCCCCAGTTATGTTCAATACCTGGTCGGACTCTTTCAGGTTCGGTGGCAGGGTCGGGGTTGGGGCTACCGTGACGGGAGTTTTGGTGGGTTGGCTGGCAGTGGGTGTAGCCGTAGCCGCCCCAACGGTTTGGGCCGGATTAGTAACTGGCTTGCTGGTAACGCTTGGAGCATTTGTAACAGGTTGCCCACTGGTGGTAGCGGTAGTGGTGGTAGTTGCCGGGGTTGTGGTGGTACTGTCTGCGCCACAGGCTATTAGAAGCTGAGCCAGCCCTACCAGCACCATAAACACCGACCATTTGGAGCGACCTCCCAGCCGCAAACGCTTCATAAAAATATACTACTCCTGAGAGATTTTTTATAGTAACAAGTAAGAAGCAAGGAGCAAGGAGCAAGAATAAAGAATTCTTGTTCCCCCTTCCTTTATAGGGAAGGGGGCTAGGGGGTTAGGTTTTTACTCGTTACTCAGTCTTTTTAACTCGTTACTTTATTTAGGCGATTAACCCCGTATCAATTTCGTTATCGGCTACCAGCCCATAGACGCTATTAAAAATAATTGTAGCAGTAGCCCAGCCATTGATATTTTCCATCCGAAATGTACCCTGCAAATCCTTTGTCACCAGCGTTTGGACGATTTGCAAGCCCAGACCGTGCTTGCCATTGGTAGGGTCAAAGCCCGGTGGGTAGCCCGCCCCATTATCCCGGATTTCAATCTGGGTGCGCCCCTCGTTCACAAAGGTACTGATGCGGATTTCACCCTCATTGCGGTCACTAAAGCCATGAAAAATCGCGTTAGAAATCAACTCCATAATCAGAATCGCCAACAGGGTTGCTTCTTTGCTGGCGACTGGTACTTTGCCCTCGTCAATTTTGAAGCGAATCCGTTTTTCGGGCTGCACCAGACTGACACTGGCAATATCCATAATTTCCTTTGCCACCGCGTTAACAGTAGTCACCCCAATATCCTCACGGCATAACAAATCGTGGACGGCGGCGATGCTTTGAATGCGGGCCACACTTTCGGCCAGAGGTATTGCTACCGCCATATCGTTCACCCGCCGCATTTGCATAGATAAGAGGGCAGCGACGGTTTGTAGGTTGTTGCGAACCCGGTGGTGCATCTCCTGCAACAGGGCGGATTTAATAGACAGGCCGCGTTTGGCTTCTTCATATAAGCGGGCGTTCTCAATAGCGATAGCGGCCTGGTCAGCAAAGGCCGAGATAATTTGTAACTGCTCATCGTTAAAGTGGCGTTGCTCACGGGTATAGAGGCAAATAACCCCTAGCACACCCCGCGCCCCCGCTAATGGCACACACATTGAGGAGCGATATTGCCCATTAAAGACATATTCTTCGCCTTCGTGTAACTCGAAATGGGCATCCCAAACATTAACCGGGCGACTTATTTCTGCGGTGCGACCAACTGGCCCTTCGCCCACCTTGACCCGCATAGTTTTAACATATTCTTCGCTCAGGCCGTGCGCCGCCACAATCGTGAGATATTGGCTGGCCTCTTTTAATTCATAAATCGAAGCCATCTCCGCCCCGACCAGTTGGGCAGCCTGTTGCACAATTAAATCCAGCACCTGATTCAAGTCCAGGGTGGCGGCAATCAGGTTGGAAACCCGTTGCAAGGTAGTCAGTTCCTGCACCTTCTGGCGTAGGCGTTCATCGGTTTGCTGATACAGCCGGGCATTTTCAATCGCTAGGGCAATTTCGCCCGCCACCATTTCCAGGAAGCGCACCTCCTCGGTTGTCCAGCTTCGATAGGTTTTAGACTGGACGTTGATAACCCCCACCAACTTCTCGCGGGTGTAAAGAATAATCGGCACACTTAGCATCGAGCGCGAAGAATCTTCTTTTAGTTGGGGTACATAACGGAAGCGATTGTCAGCCCAGATGTCATAAACCGAAATCGGCTTACCTTCTTTGGCGGCGGCCCCGGTTACGCCTTCGCCCACCAGCACTTCTACATTCCCGATAGAACGCTGGTTTAAGCCCTGGGCCGCCCGTAGCACCATCTTTTCCTGTCCGCCCTGGGGGTCGCGCTCGAAAACGTAGATGCTGCACACATCCACCGACATAACCTCGGCTACGGCCTTTACCGTTAAATCCAGCACCGAGTCCTGGTCAAGACTGCTATTGACCGCGCTATTAACCTTGTGCAAGGCTTCCAGTTCGTCCAGCGAACGCCGCACCTGTTCACCAAAGCCACCCATTACCGTGCCCTTCACAATGGGGCTGGCGTTATGTTCGCTCTGATTATGGTTAGAAGAAAGGGCTCGCACCAACAGGCGGTCACGCCCTTCCACATAACCCTTAATCAAGGCAGCGGTGGCGGTTTGAGCAATTTTATCCAGCTCTTTTACCTGACATTGCCGCTCCGCCAGGGTTAATTGCAGGTCGCTGGCATTGTAGATAAAATCCACTATTTCCTGGGTATACGAAAGCCCCTGCGAAACCAATTCATCAATTGGCACTTCCACTAGAGCCCATTTAGCCCCTTCGTCGCTCATAAATTCGCCATAGCCATTCAGGTCATGGGTTCGTAGTGCTTCGATCAATTTGGCATAATATTGAGGGTAAATATTGTGGGCCGTCAGGGCGATAGCCGAATGTTTCCCATACGACTGAAAGCCTTCAAAGTAGGCCGTATGATATTCTTGGTCGGAATAGGTGGAGCCGTAGCCTTCTTCGGTCAGGGTTAAAGTGGCATTGCTAGGCTCGCCCGGTATATATTCGTCCCCCTCAACCTGAAAATCCTGTTTGGTGCGGGTGGCTTTGGCGAAAGTTTCGCTAACCTTCTCGTCCCACTCGCCGCTCCAGCGGGCTTTGACTCGTTCGTTAAGGCTGTCAAGGGTGTCAGCTAGTTCTTTAAAATCCATTTTTTTCATCCGTAAGTTTGCCCTGATTGCCTTCACCAACGGCCTCACCAATCAGCTATTCTACCTGAGAGATATTGGGGGCGGAAGACTAATCTATTGGCTCTAATTAATAATCCTTTTAATTATATCATGTCTGGAAACATCGAAAGGATGAAGGATGAGGGATGAAGGATGAAGAAATACAGGGATAAGAGTTGGGCAAGGAGAAGTATTGTAGGAGCAGGCTCTGTCCTGCGAAAAAATATCGGATGGCGGAGCATCCTCCTACAATTGTCCCCGACCTTCGACCTTTGACTTTTCTTTTTCATCCTTCCCTCTGACCCCTATATTTATCCCTGCTTTGGTGATAAAATAGGTCGCTATGGATAAGCGAAAGAATTTTTATCAGCTCTTAGAAGTGAATATTGACGCGCAAATCGGGCAGATAAGGGCCAACTATCGCAAGTTAGCCAAGCAACTGCACCCTGACCTGAATCCCGCTAACCCCCAGGCTGCCGACCAGTTTCGGAACTTGCAGGAAGCCTACGAAACACTTTCTGACAGTGAGAAACGGCGGGCTTATGATGCCAGTCTGCATATTAGCCACAATAAACCGCGCTCGTCCGATGATGATAATCTGGAGGATTGGTTTGGTTTCACCGCCTCCGCCACGCCCACCGAGGAAAACCCCAAAGTCACTCGCCGTCACATGAGCAAGGCCAGCCAACCCCGTCAGGCTTATTTGCGGCATAGTATTGAGCTAACTTTGCAAGAACTTTTCAAGGGGGCAAAACGTAACCTGATGGTCGCCCAAACCCACACCTGTGGACGTTGCCGGGGGTCGGGAGTGTTACCTGGCAATGGTCAGAAATGCCCCCGTTGTGATGGCTACGGCTTTTTGTTGACCTACGAATTTGTGGAGGTGACGATTCCGCCGGGGGTTATGCCTGAAATGTCTATTCGGGTAGAGATGAGCCATTGGGGGCAAGATGCCCGCCACCCCTTGCATATGTCCTACGCCACTGGCTTTAACGTGATGATTCATCTCCGGCCCGACTCGTTGTATCAGATAGAGGGGCGTGATTTGTATGCTAAGGCGGAAGTTCCGGCGACCCTGCTTGAAGCGGGTGGGGATTGGACTTTGCCCGCTCCCGAAGGTGGCGAACTGACCTTTAAAATTCCGCCCCAGACCCTCAATGGTACGGTACTTAAACTTCGGCGGCAAGGGCTACGCAGTGGGGCGGCCTTGCGGCGGGGCAACCTGTTCTGCACCTTGCTGGCCCAGCTCAAAACGGTATAAAAACCTAGAGCAAAGTACAAAAATGGATAATTTACCGTCAATTCAAGAATTAATTAGTCAGTTGAAAGACCCCGAAAGTTTGGTACGTAAATCTGCAATTGAGGCTTTAGGTCAATTTGACTCAGCCAAAGCCCTCCCCGCGCTAATTGAACATTTACCTCAAGAAAATAACAAAGAAATATTTTTTAAAAGTTTAGTTGTTACAATTGCCTCATATGGAGAAAAAGCCGTTTTACCTCTCATTCAACTGCTTGATGATGAGGAAAAATACTTGCCTGCTGCCTATATTCTAATGAGAATACCAGATGAACGGTCTATTATCCCGCTTATCAAAATGCTTAGTGATAAACGTATGACAGCGCGCGTCATAGCATTTTTCGCCTTAAAGCAAATTGGGGCTGTTGCCCTTGTTCCTTTAATTGAGGCTCTAAACAAAAGTAAGGATAGTATGACTCGTTACTTCGTCGTTGAGGCACTGGGTGAAATTAATGATAAGCGGGCAACAGAGGCTATTATTGGAGTTTTGAACGATTCAGATTTTAACGTTAAAGGTAAAGCTGCTTGGGTTGTAGGCAAATTTGGAACGAAGGAAACTATAAGATATTTATTACTACTACTTCAAGATACCGACCCAAATGTGGTTCGAGGTGCTGAACACTCTATAAATAATATCAATCAAAACAATTGAAGTTCCCCATCAATCAAGTATCGCTGAACTATATATTTCCCTGGATATGAATAAAAATTAAATAAAAACTGAGGTAGAGGTAATTGTAAGAGGCACGCACAATTTAATCTAGCGGGCTGCCGTTAAAGTCGTTAGCTAGGGCGCAGATTCAGTTTTTGGCGAATTGCCGCTAACTGAGCAGCTACTTTGGCTAACGGCTTCTCAGATGCCCGCTAAAATTGTGGCCTTTTTACAATTTGGCCCACCCGTAATCTCAAACTGAATCTCCTGGCTTAAACCGGGCTCTGAGGCAGAGCGACTCGCAGGGGAGTCGCTCGTGTCAAAGTGACGGTTAATCCGCTCGTTCAGCAGAGGATAGAACACCACGAAGGTGTCGTCATCCACCAGTACCTCGGTTTGGGCCAGTTGAGAGGGGCTGAGAGTTGCCAGGAAGCGGCTCAAGGCCCGCTTGGTTCGGTAGGTTCGGTCGGCGAAGACTACCTCGGTCACAGCCACTAACTCAATCTCTTTTGGCTCGAACATGATGATTTGCTCCTTAAGGAATTTCAAACTTGCTAACGGGCAAATAAAAAAGGTGTAGTTCTGTTTTCAGAACCTACACCCTCGACCAGCATCTTGTTATTACAACAAGAGTTATAAGTTTTCGCTTTGGTTCTTTGGCCTCGCCCTAGCTTTGTCGCTTAGGCTATCCAGAGAACCAACCCGCTTAACTTGTGGTTGTGCCTCCCCCTGTTTCCGCGCTCTTTCTGAGCCTCGGTGGTGAGTAGCACAGCCCCACTGGGTAAGGGTTCTGCTTGCTATCTATTGGTTTGTTAAAGCTATCTGTAATGTTCCTGATTTCGAGTAAGCCGTCGGCACTGCCTCTGCCTGCTCCACGTACTGTTCCTGAACCTTCTAGTTCATAGATTTCGGCATAATTATGCCGCGCGGTTTTACCAGAGACTCCGGCAGCAGGCATGAGCAGCCCAACAACGGGCAAGCCGAACCAGACAGTGCTTCCACACGGCCCAAACTTGCTCCCGCTGAGGCTATTTAATTGGAACTCGAAGATGTTATGATTATCTAACGACATCTTCTCTAGCTCCTTTCTGCCTTCTGCATTTGAATTCTCCAATAAACCGCAGGGTTGCCCCTAAAATTTAGTACGTTTTTAACTGAGTTGGTGGCCTATCTGAGGCCAGTTGATTTTTTTGTGACCGACTCCTATAAAGTTGTGTTTTAACTATAGCAATATTCCTGAAAACTGTCAACCCGTTTTTTTATAAGACTTTAGACCTATTTTGGAGCAGGGATGAAGTAGGAAGGAAGAAGGATGAAAAAATCCAAAATCGAATATCAAAAATTGGGGAAATTCGTAGGGACACACTGCATCGGGTCGTGGGTTGGGTCGAAGGGATATTTACAAGGATGGGCAAGGATGCAGGGGAATTGATGGCTGCTTAGGAATTAAATAAAAGAGGGTCTGCCAAATTTTGGCTAACCCTCTTTGGAGCTATTGGATGTTGGGTAGATTTACCTGAAGAAATAGATTGACTGGTAGTAGGCTACCCCTAACAGGTCGCTTTGCACCTGATAATCGGGATTGTTTTCGGGGAAGGAGCGCAAAACAGCCCGCTCGAAATACTGCGTCTGGCGACTCTTGCCTTCCACTACCTCCTCAAATTGTTCGCTGGTCGGGAAGCCCAAAATCGGGATTGCGCCGTTGGTATCCCAAAAAGCCTGGAACAGTGGCGACAGATTATGCCCGGTCTCGCTGTAGAAACGGTTGCCCGATTTTGCGACCGGGGCAAAAGCCGCTTGGTTAGAAGCACTTTGGGCCGCCCAGTTGCCCAACAAGCCCAGTTGCACCTGATAGGGGGTTTTGTTTTCAGGAAAAGCCTCAAAGCGATTGCGCTCGAAATACTGTACTTTGCGGCCACCCTCGTTCAGCACCGGGCTAATCGGATAGCCGAATACTTTCAGGCCACCATAACTACGCCAGTAGTTCAGGAAGCCATTACGATTATCCACCTCGAAGCCGGTAATTGCCAGCCAGCTATCCGCCGTGCTATCCGGCAAATCCGTGCCAGCTTCAGGCAGAATATCCGCCGTGCCGTTTGGCACAACAAAGTTGTAGACTTTCTTGATACTGCGTTTGGCTGAATCTACCGCAACTTCCTTGAACGAAACCCGCAACTGATTGGCCTCCACCGTGACCGTCGAGAAACCATAGGCCAACGAACGGGCATGCTTGAGATGTGGATTGGCAAGCTTCAACAGGGTATCAACCCCGTTGGTATCGGTAGCTGGGTTATAGCGCAATACTGGCTCTAGCGGGGCAAATGGCGAACCCGCTATGGTAGTGGGGGCGTACAAACCATAATAAAAGGGAGTAGAACTGACCCCGGCCCCGTTGAAATCTACAATCACGGCAGGTTTGGTTTGGTCATCGTAATTTTCGTAGACTTTGCCCGCAAAGAAAGAATGAATATCGCCGGTGACTGCCACCACATTTTTGATATTATTCTGGCTGATATATTTCATTAATTCGCTGCGTTCGCGGTTATAGCCGTCCCACTGGTCAAGGTTGAGGTAATAAACCGTCGCCCCGTCACTGCTCAAGTCCAGCAACATCCGCAACAACGAAACCTCGTTGCCCCAGATTTTCCAGGTCGCGGTAGAATTAGCCAACTTATCCTTGAACCAATCTTTTTGAGTGATGCCCAGCATCGAAATTGGCGGTTTAGCGGCTTCCAGCGCATCAAAATACTGGCGGGGCACAAAGTAGCGCGAACCAAGCTCACTGTTTAAGGGCTTGGCAATTGGCGCGATAGCGGGGCCTTCAGGAATCAGGTGGTCAGAACGATACAACCGCTCATCGGTCATAATCAGTTCCAGCAAGCCACCAAACCGAAAGTTACGGTATATTTTGAGGCTCTTATCGTAAGGTTGGCTATCGTCATAGGCTGGAATATCGGCGGGCATAAACTCAAACCAGACTTTGTTAGCGGTTTTGCGGCGGGTGGGGTTAAATTCGTCCTTGCTCTCGTTAAAATAGGTGGCGGTTGCGCCCCAGGCATCATTGGAATATTCATGGTCGTCCCAGATGGCAATCAAGGGGAAGGCTTCGTTCAAGGCTTGCATCTGGGGGTCGCTGCGATAGGTTTTGTAAATGGTGCGATAATCGGCCAGAGTTAAAGCGGCCTTGCCGTAATCCGGGCCAGCAATAAAGCCGTCTGGCAGGTTGATAGTGCGATTGCTGCCCTGGAAACCCGCGCCCACCGTTTCATAAATATAGTCGCCCAGGTGAACCATAAAATCCAGGTTTTCTTCTGCCATAATGCCCAGCGCGGCATAAAAGCCGTTGGTGTAATCCTGGCAACTCATAAAGCCGAACTTGATTGGCAAATTGTCGCCAGAATTGGGGGCAGTTTTAGTGCGCCCTGTCTTACTGGCGGTCTGCTCGAAAATAAAACGATAATAATAGAATGTATAAGCCTCTAGCCCGGTCAGTTTAATTCGCACGGTGTAATCCATGCTGCTATCGGTGGTAAAAGTACCCTGAGTAAGAATTGTGGAAAAATCGGCGGTTTTGGAGACCTGATAGGCCACTATCGCCGAGGGGGCGGTACTTTGCACCCGCGTCCATAAAATCAGGCTGTTGGGGGTAGGGTCGCCTGACATCACGCTCTGGGGGAAGCGGCTAATAGCGGGATTGGCGGGGTCAAAATTATAAGGGCCATCCTGGGCCAATACGTTCGCCAGCGGAAAGCCCGCCAAAGCCAGGGCCGAGGTCGAAACGCTCACAACCTTAATAAATTCTCTACGTTTCACGGGTACTCACTTTCTTTGTGTTCGTTGTTAACTTTTATTTTACCTGAGTGCTAAATGGATAGCTCTATCTTGCGGTATAAAGGTTAATAGCCCTTTAATATTCTGTTTGTGACTTGTAAACATTTTATTAACGCTGAGGTGGGCATCTAAAATCGGGAAATTCGTAGGGGCGGGGTCTCCCCGCCCGGTATTGCTAACCCGGAGCCGAAACGGTTTCGAGCGAGGGGAAAAGCAAATCTATGGTCGGGTTGAAATAATTTTTATTGATTTGCAGAGCGGCGCACCGTTGCAAACCCATCAAGGCTTCCACCCGCATCGCCACTGCCACCTCTGTTGGTAAAACCACCGAGTCAAGGTCGCCCGCCAGTTGGAGTTGCAGACGATAAGAACGGGCGGCATCTTTCAGAGCTGCCACATTTCCCTCCCGCATAAAGGCCCGCCCCATTTTACCCAGAGCCGGAGCCAGATATTCCAGGCGTTGGTTCTTTTCAATTAAAGTTACGGCATAGCGGTAACAATTTAACCCCTGTTTCCAGTAGCCCGCCCGCTCCCGCAAATCCAGCAAAAAATCGCCCACCCCAATCAGCAGTTCAATCCATTGCAGATTTTGACTGGCGGGCTGATAAAGTCGGGCAACCTTTAGATGCGCCTCAATTGCCTGTTCCTCTTTTTGGAGTTTATGGTAAACCCGCCCCAGGCTAAGAAAAGCCTTTGCTAACCAATCGGGCTGCTCGGTAGCCAGCCCAATTTCAACCGCCTGTTGCGCCAGACCCAGTGCCTCTTTATAACGACCTTCGGCATAAAATACGGCGGCTTTGTAATAGAAAGCCTGAAGCAAAGTAGGCATATAGTTGAGCTGTTGACAGATTGCCAGACTCCCCTCAAAACAAATAAGAGCCGAGCTATAATTGCTCATTTGCTGGTAAACTATCCCCAATTGTAAGAGGGTTTCGGCAATGCCTGTCATATGCCGCAACTCATAGCGAAGCGCAAGGCTCTGGCGTAAGGCTGCTTCCGCCGTTGCCCATTCCCGCATCTCGGTTTGGTAAGCTCCCAGCCAATGTAAAGTTGAGGCTTTGATTAAACCAACATATGGATTACTTTCGTTGCGGGATTTTAGTAAATCCAAAGACCGCTGCAAATAATCCTGCCCTACCTCCCACTGTTGCCGAAGCTGGCTTAAATAGCCTAACCGACTCAAGGCGCGGGCCTGGGGTAATAGCAAAGCCTGGGCCGTAGCTAAATTCAGGATTTCTTTTAGCAAAATCTCGGCGGCTTCCAGCTTGCCTAGCAGCAAATAAGCTTCCACCAAGTTTAATTGGGCCCGAATAATTTCTGCGCTATTTTCCTGCTGTTGAGCCAGTTTTACTTCCGTTTGGAAGTGATTGGCCGCCCGACTATAACTCCCGGCAATCAGAGTCAGCAAGCCTTCGTAGCGTTCATAGAAAAATTGCCATTGCCCAAATTTAACTAAAAGACGGCGCAACAGATTTTGCAATAATTTCAGGGCTGGCATATTGCCATGTAACAGGGCTTTTTCGGCTAGACTTTCCCACTCGGCAATAAAATTTTGGGGGTCAACCGGGAAATCAGGAATGGGGTTTAGTAAAAATTCGGCAAAATCAGAAAGTTTCTGAAAGGTTAACAGGAACTCGCGTTCAGGGTATTTGGCTGGAACGTACACGGTTAGGACTTTCCCTACTAGAACTAGAAGGCGTAGACCACCGCCTTCCTTAGCCATTGTTACACATGATACAAGGCTATTTAGTTACTAAATTATTAAGCAGTTTAATGTGTAAGCTTAGTCTAATCGAAACTTTTTAAGAGGTTGCTAAAAAGGTGTTAACATCTCGCCAACTACTAATTAATAACTATCATCTCGCCCTTAAAAATTACAGCTAACCTTTTTCAGCCTGATGCTTGGAAAGTTTGGTACAATATTATAGTTGCAAGAGTTATAAAGTGGACAATTTCAAGTGGCACTAAGTTGAGGGGCTATAATTCAAAAATGAGCTGGGAATCACCAGAGAAGCCAAAAACGGATAACGTCCCAACCGAAACCGCCAAACGAAGGGCTCGGAGCAAGCCGCAACGAGATGTAGGCAGCAATCGGCAGGATATAGTGCAGGCCGCTAAACGGCAGATTGGGCAAGTCTCTACTCCAATAACCAGAGGGCCCGTTGGTTGTTATTGGTTCTTTTTTGGCTTAATGGCCTTAATAACTTTGGGTGTTTTTAGTTCCCTACTTACCAGTCGTTATTCCATCGGTGGCCTTGTACAAATTATTTTCATTCTGTTTTTTTTGTTACTTCTTACAGGGGTGGCGGGACGCGCTCTCAAGAATAGGCTATCCCCTACCCAACCAGCCTTAGTTAAGACCAATAAGCCTCAGCGAAACGTTCCCGCCCTGAGTTATGACACCCTCAGTAGAGTGTACTAGGAAAGTTATCATAAGGGCAACCAGGGTGTAAAGTAGAGGGATGAAAACAACAAAAGTAGAATTAAGTGCAAGTGAAAAAGAGCGTTTAGGGCAA
>Ga0209512_1003660_pt1 | contig 14276 bp, 8 predicted proteins | sample frozenSSSSmetaG_FD_184142 | JGI IMG/M metagenome (GOLD analysis project Ga0209512, IMG submission 184142) | Glacier valley bacterial and archeal communities from Borup Fiord, Nunavut, Canada, to study Microbial Dark Matter (Phase II) -... | ecosystem: Environmental > Aquatic > Freshwater > Ice >... | reverse complement strand
GCCATTTAACCACAGTTCCGGTTTGTCCAGAAAGGGTAAGTACGCCGCTTACGCTACCGGTGCAAATCGATGTTCCACCTGTGACACTGCCACCGACGGTTATTGGAGAAATTGTAACAGTTGCAGGCAGAGAATTCGCAGGTATGCAATTACCACTTTGAACTACAGCCCGGAATTGAGTAGTTTGAGTCAGATTACCAGAAGTATAAGTTGTTGACGTGTTTGTAATATCTGTCCATGTAGTGGATGGAGCAACAGCACTCTGCCACTTAACCACATCTCCCGTTTGACCGGAAAGAGTAAGTATGCCACTCGCATCGCCGGAACAAATCGTAGTGCCACCAGATACGGTACCTCCAACAGTAACAGGTGATATAGTTACGGTAGTGCTACCCGAATTTGCAGATGGACAGCTTCCGCTTTGAATGACAGCTCTATACTGTGTAGTTTCGGTTAAGACTCCCGAAGTATAAGTTGTTGAAGTATTTGATATATCGTTCCATGAAGTAAAAGGCGCTACTGAACTTTGCCATTTAACCACTGCTCCAGTTTGTCCTGATAATGTGAGCAAGCCACTCGTGTTGCCAGTGCAAATGGTTGTTCCTCCTGTAACATTTCCCCCTGCAGATGCGGGATCTACGGTAACGATTGCGGATGCGGAATTAACTGCCGGACAAATTCCGTTTTGAACAACCGCCCTGAATTGAGTAGTTTGAGTCAGTACACCAGAAGTATAAGTATTCGTAGTATTTGCAATATCAGTCCATATACTAAATGGCGAAACTGAACTTTGCCATTTCACCACATTTCCGGTTTGCCCTGATAGTGTGAGCAATGCACTTACACTGCCTGAGCAGATTGTAGTGCCTCCCGATACAGCACCGCCTATGGTTGCCGGTAAAATAGTGACCGTTGAAAAGTCAGAGTTGACAATTGCGCAACTACCACTTTGAACGACAGCCCTAAATTGCGTGGTTTTTATCAAGGCGCCCGAAGTATAAGTTGTTGTGGTGTTTGAAATATCAGTCCAGGTACTGAAAGGTGATACGGAACTCTGCCATTTAATGACTGTTCCTGTATGACCCGAAAGTGTGAGCAATGCACTTGAACTGTTTATACAGATAGTAGTGCCACCCGAAACAGTACCACCAACAGTTGCCGGTGAAACAGTTACCGTTGCCGGCAACGAGTTTGCTTCTGCACAACTACCGCTTTGAACAACAGCCCGGAATTGTGTGGTTTGTGTCAGGACTCCAGTTGTATAGGTAGTTGCAGTATTTGTAATATCGGTCCAGGTATTGAATGGTGAAACCGAACTTTGCCATTTAACCACAGTTCCGGTTTGTCCAGAAAGGGTAAGTACGCCGCTTACGCTACCGGTGCAAATCGATGTTCCACCTGTGACACTGCCACCGACGGTTATTGGAGAAATTGTAACAGTTGCAGGTAGAGAATTCGCTGGTGTGCAATTTCCGCTTTGAACAACTGCCCGGAATTGAGTAGTTTGAGTCAGATTCCCAGAAGTATAAGTTGTTGACGTGTTTGTAATATCTGTCCATGCGGTAAATGGTGATATTGATCTCTGCCATTTAACCACCGCCCCAGTTTGCCCAGACAAAGTAAGCAACCCACTCGTACTGCCTGTACATAGAGTATTACTGCCCGAAACCGTACCACCAATCGTTGCCGGTGAAACAGATACAGTTGTAATGCCCGAATTTGCAGGTGGACAGCTTCCGCTCTGAACAACAGCTCTATATTTGGTTGTCTGAGTCAACACTCCTGAAGTATAGGTAGTTGTAGTATTTGAAATATCAGTCCATGAACTAAATGGGTCAATAGAACTTTGCCATTTAATCACAGCTCCTGTATGGCCCGATAGGGTAAGCACGCCGCTTACGCTACCTGTACAAATCGTTGAACCTCCCGTAACATTTCCCCCTACAGATGCGGGATCTACGGTAACAATTGCTGATGCGGAATTAACTGCCGGACAAATTCCGCTTTGAACAATGGCTCTGTAATGTGTAGTTTTACCCAGGAATCCAGCTGTATAGGTTGTGGTGGTGTTTGCAATGTCTGTCCAGGCGCTAAATGGTGATACCGAACTCTGCCATTTCACTACATTCCCGGTATGCCCGGAAAGGGTGAGCACTCCACCGGCGCTTCCAGCGCAGATTTCTAAACCACCAGAAATTGTTCCACCGACGGAAAGAGACGAAATAGATATCGTTGCAATGTCGGAGATTGCTTCTGCACATATGCCACTTTTAACCACGACCCTAAATTGTGTGGCTTGAGTCAAAATTCCAGAAGTATAAGTAGTTGTTGTATTTGAAATATCTGTCCATGTACTAAAAGGCAAAACGGAACTCTGCCATTTCACTACAGTTCCCGTCTGTCCGGAAAGAGTGAGTAAACCACTGGTATTGCCTAAGCAAACTTCTGAGGCGCCCAAAATTTTTCCTCCTACAGTGGGGGGGGAAATTACCACATAAATAGGCAACACGACTATTCCTACGGGCGAAGTGCGATTACCCATAATATAGTAGGTACCGTTCCCAACCTTAGTTGGATCCGAAATTTCACTTTTCAACTCAGGATCTGAAAAATACTTATAACCCAGACCCGGCGTAGATCCTGCAGTAACGGCAGGAAGTGTCAGATCTACAGTGACACCGATACCACAGATCGGTGCGGGATCATGAATACTCAGGATGACCTGATCGTCAGCATAAGCTTGATGCCCAAATGTCAAAAAGGAAAAAAAGAATGCTACAAACAGATAAACACCTATCCGATTTATCCTATTAAGAGCAGACTCTAATCTGACGAGTAAGTTTGCATTCATGATCAGGTAGATTTTTCAATGAATTTAGTTTCAAAACCGATTAAAAAAAGTACAGAAAGCATTTCATGCGAAATTTCACACCACGATCTTCCTGTTGACATTTTCTTAATCATTTACAGTAATTGACTGGATATCAAAACATCCGTTGCCAGATGTTCCTTTTATATAATATACACCATTAACAGTTGACTGAGGGGCAGACAGCGATTTTGTAGATGCCGCATCATTCCAATAACTAAAAATAAGTCCTTTATCCGACCCTAATGTAATCAGCGTGGTAGTCAAATCCGCACTTCCGTTTACGCTTTTTACTACTGGATTCGGGACAATCACTTTCGGTTTTTCTTCCACTTTTACTTCAACAGATGCTACTACAAATCCATTACAGGAACCCGTCAACACCCCCTTTATAAAATAGATTCCTGACGTTACTTTTGTGGGCGATGGAACTAAAGTTGTCAGTTCAGGATTCGAATAATAGGTATAGGTCAATCCGTTGGTAGATCCCTCTGTAATTGCATCAAGGGTCAAATCAACAGTGGAAGGAGCACAAACCGGAGCAGGATCTTTAATTTTCAAAACGACTGAACAGCCCTGACCTTTAATACTTTCGCTCAAAATGAATATGGTTGAAAATACAAACAATGAAGGTAAGAAAAACTTATATAATCTTATCTTAAATATGCAAATCAGGTTGCTGGCAACACTTACTTTCATTTTCATAATCGATCTGTCATTTTATAATTAAAACAATTAGATTTTAAATAATTAATATACGGAAATGAAAGACTTCCGATTCGATTGAACAGACTTGAAGCAAACCACATTTTACTATATAAATATGGTTCTGACTAATTCTAAAAAACACCAACAGGGCAGGATAAATTCGCATTATATGACTTAATAAAAGCAATAAAATAAAGATTAAAGAAAAAATGAAAAAACTGAAACTTTAATCATTTCGGATCGTACTAACAGAATAAAATCCGAAATCTGCTTGAATTTTTTTCATCTAAATCAATTAATGACAATAATAAATATAAAATACATATTCTGAATGTGTTACATTTATCACAACTTTTTTTTTATAAACAAAGTTATCAACAATGTTGTCAATATGGATTTCCACTAAAACGGAAAGAAAAAAATCACCAATAACTCATTCACATCAATTAACTGTAATATAAATAATTGCGTCTCTATATTCAATAGATGCTAATGATTTTTTATCATAAAAATGAAAAAATGAATTTATGTTAGGTGCACGCCATATATTTAGAAAAGGAATGAGTTGAAAATATCCTATTCGATTCATTCAAAGACAATAAACAGAATTTAAAAGAATTTGGATTAGCTCTCAGTTATTTCATACTACAAACAATTCAATGCTATTCGATTAAGACAGTAAAAGCTTCCAAATTCTCAAATAAGCAAACCTGTAAAATTTTACAAATTAATTATTTTACAATAACAGTATTAACAATCTAATTATATAATAGTTTTTTTACATATTAAAACCGATTAATGCAAAGCAAAACTCCCGGCGGACCGCTAACAACAACAAAACGAAAATACTTCTGCACCAGATTTGCAATATTACCACCAAGAATAAGATGAATTCAAGCGACATAGAAATCAACATGACAAACATCCTTTATAAACCAAATCTTGGTTTTATACCTTATGAAACACAAACATCCAACTATCGTCTAACTCCTCCGATTTAACCAGCATTGCATCAAAAGTAGGTGCCTTTACGCCGTGATGAAAGTTGCACTTCCCAATATATACACGTGCCTCATCCCAAATATTCGCACTAATAAATGAGGTAAGCAAAATCTGTCCGCCTTCTACTATTAACGACAAAATACCTCTTTCGTGCAAATCGCTGAGTATTTGATCCAATTCATTACCATTAAATAAAATCCTCTTAAACTCAACATTATCTTTAGCAGGAACTTCTTTTGAGGTATACACAACCGTCGGAACACTTTGGTCAAACAAGGCAAGTTCGGGTGATAACTTCATATTTCGATCAATCACCAATCTTAACGGGGCATTGCCACTCCATTCGCGAACCGTTAACGATGGGTTATCTTTCTTTGCAGTATTTGTGCCGACAAGAATCGCCGATTCGTCTGCGCGCATTTTATGTACTGCAATTCTTGATAAATCGTTTGTTATCCATGTAGATTGGCCATATTGCTCATACGAACGGTCAGCATCAATATAACCATCGGCAGTTTGCGCCCATTTCAAAATGATATAGGGCCGCTTCTTTTGATGAAAGGTGAAAAATCTGCGATTCAGTTCAATGCACTTATCTTCGAGATAACCCTGCAAAACTTTGCACCCGCCATTTCTGAGTTTCTCAAGCCCTTTCCCTGCCACCTGGGCGAAAGGATCAACTGTTCCAACAACGACATTTGGAATACCGTACTGTAGAATCAGATCTGAACAAGGCGGCGTTTTACCAAAGTGAGAACATGGTTCTAATGTTACGTACAACGTCGATAACTTAAGCAACGCTTTATCTTTAACGCTATTAATCGCATTAACCTCTGCATGTGACTTCCCATACTCACAATGATACCCCTCTCCTATGATAACACCTTCATGTTCAATCACGCAACCAACCATCGGATTCGGGGCGACATTTCCCATACCGAGACGCGCCACTTCGATTGCACGCACCATATACTTTTCATTGACATCAAAAAGTCGTCTCTTCATCCGCTTTGTTTATCTTTGTAAAAAAAAATGCAGGTTGCAAAGAAATTAATCTACGATCAACTATCCTCAAAATATCACAGGCAAGAAATTGAAAGTATTAGTAAACTGATCTTCGAAAAAGTCCTTGGACTTTCAAGACTTCAGGTATACCTCAACCAGCATAAAACAATTTCACCGGCGAATTTAGCTCAAATAACAGAGATTGTAAACCGTTTAATTCAATTTGAACCAATACAATATATTTTAGGTGAAACTGAATTTTACGGATTGTCATTAAAAGTCAATGCAGCAGTCCTTATCCCGCGACCCGAAACAGAAGAACTTGTAGACTGGATTCTAAACAATAAACCACCTTTAAATCCTCTTATCCTGGATATTGGCACAGGAAGTGGTTGTATTCCAATCGCTTTATCAAAAAAACTACCGGGGGCATCAGTTGATGGATGGGACATTTCAAGTGAAGCGCTAATGGTGGCAAGAGAAAACGCTGAATTGAATCAGGCGAAAGTTAATTTCATTTATGCCGATGTTCTTAACCAGGGTTATCCTGCTCAACCGCAAAAGTACGATATCATTGTTAGCAATCCGCCGTACGTAACCGCATCGGAACAACTTTCAATGCTTAAAAATGTAATTGACTATGAGCCACATATTGCTCTTTTTGTGCCAGATACTGATCCGTTGATCTTTTATCGTGCTATTGCAGATATAGCTATCAATCAACTAAAACCCGGTGGAAAACTATACTTCGAAATCAATGAACAGTTTGGAAATGAAACTGCTGATTTACTATCATTGAAAGGATTCAAAAATATAATTATAAAGAAAGATATAAATGATAAGGAGCGAATGCTAAAAGCTGAATTGAATAATCCGGTAACTATTCCAACCGGTCGGTAAGAACACAAACCGATTTAAACTGCCTTTTCCCACTTTGCAATCCAAACATTTCCACCTGAACAAAATAGATTCCGAGCGTTGCTTTCACATGATTATCAGTTGTTCCATCCCATTCAATAACATCCTGCGCACCAATCATTAAGTTGTTTGCCAATCTTCTGATTTCCTGACCACTCTCATTATAAATCCGGATATTTACGATCAATCCGGACACACCTGGAGCCAGTTTTATCAGGAACCGATCATTTATACCATCGTCATTTGGCGAGAAGATCTTCGGTTCAAAAGTGACAATCTCTGACGTACTTGAAACGGTTTCAAACGCTGAATTCTGATATCCGGGAGTAGCAAATCCTACAGATGCTGAGGCCGAATGCCAATTCAACGGATCATTGGATGGTTTCGAAAAGCTATTCCGCTCAAGCGATATCCCTTTCACATCGGTGATCATTGGATGGTGCATACTTTCGAGATAATGAAATTCATCAATTACTTCCATCTCTTTATTCAACAGTACGACCCATCCTTCCTCAAGGTTATAAGCCGGAAACTTCAGCATCCCGAAGATACAGGATGGACATGCAGAATAATAATTTTTTAACAATGCGGTGGAATCTGAAGTAAAAGCAGCATATTGGCCATCGAACATTATTTCGGACTTGGCAGCGAGCGGATAAATCGATTTAATTTTCTGCTCATTATCCCTTGAACCAAGATACACCTCATCCAATTTAATCTTCTTACCGGAATGATTAAAGACCTCCACAAAATCGACACCACCAGGAAACGGATTGAAAAGCACCTCATTAATCAGAATATCACCAACTGTTGGAAGATAATACCAGAATTCACGATGTTCAACAGGCGATTTATTACCACATTCATCAGTTAATCCACTAATTGTCAAATCATAGACAACTCCGTTACTTATTGCGCCCTTCGGGAAATAAATTGAATATTTCAAACTCTTACTGTCAAACAAGATACTGTCGGGCGCCGGAAGTGATGGAAGATACGAAAAAAGGTTACCTGCTATTGACTTTCCGTCAGGTATTTCAGAAACAATAACTTCGAGCAGACCCGGATTTGCAACGACTACCGAACTGATGGTCGGGAATACCGAATCCTTATTATTTCGGAATACCGAATTCTCGGTTCCTGGAGTACCGCCATTCGTGTATGTTGAGGTTTCCCAGTTAGATTCAGCACCACACTTTCTCATTGGATCAATCCGCTCCAATGAATATCCGCCACCAGAAAACCCTTGTCGATGCATGGCTGGCTTATAATTGAAGGAATCGATCAATTCAGTCGTGGCAGAAAAGAGCTTAAGGTTAACACCGTCATTGACAAGAGACAAACCTGAGACTTCAAGACAAGCACCAAAACCATCAAAAGTTGAATTACTGCCAGTTCCGCCAAGAATTAAATAACCTCCGGATTCAACAGTCTTGTCAGTCAGAATTTTTTTCTTCCCGTTCACTTCCAGTATCCAATTCTTTAGATTCATTGGAAAATCGGAAGTGTTTTTAAGCTCCAGATATTCAGCATTTGGAAGTTTAACTACGGGCGTGGGGTCAGCCATGATCTCATTAATAACAACATCACCCGATTGAGCAGTCGGAATAAAGGTGAAATCAAACTCCTTTTCAGATAAAGCCATTCCATCAAGGTCAACTAAATTATCAATTGTCAAATGCAAATTCATTTGGTTGAAGTTTCCAAGTTGCAAATAGACACCTGCGGTATCACCGGCAGCTTTTCGGACTGACATCACACTTACATTACTACCGCCCGCTGTTTTAACTTTATAATTATCAATCTGTAATAGTGAAGATGGCGAAATTGGCTCCGAAAATAAAACGAGTATTTGGCTGCGCTCGAGTGATTGTACTTCGAAAATTGAGGGTGGACTATTTTTATAACTCATCGAAACATCATCGATCCAGATCTGTCCGCCATGTGATGTATTAAATTTATAGAATAAGCCGATGTTGCTGAATGAAAAGTTCATTAATTTTTCATTGCCTTCTTTCTTTTGCGACCATACGTTCGATGTTCCATCCTTGTACCGGACTTTCCAAATACCGTATTCATGCGCAACTTCGACCTCTAACAGCATACCTGCCTTCCAAACCAAATCTGTTTGAATAATGTCCTGCACCGCTTTTCCTCCTTGCATTCGACATAGCTTTAAGAGGTTATCACCACCTGTCAGATTTACGCCAATGGCATATCCACTGGAGGTTGTAACATCTGACTTGTCAGCGATCAGGGAAAAGCAGAACTGCTCGGTGGTACCAAAAATCCAATTGCCATTTTTCAGTTTAAAATTCCATGTAATCAACCCTGTATTAAAACCCGTATCAGGAATTTTCCGATTGATATAACTTGAACTACGAATACCTGTAACGGCATGACGCAGAGAATATTTTCCCGCGACCGGAAATTGTTTGCTGATACTCCATTGCACCGTATTTTCCCATTCTCCGAACTGTCCGTTTTCGAAATCATCAATGAACATAAATTGTCCTTTACTTTCAAATGAGGTAAAAAACAACAAGTAAAAGATAAATTTGTAAATATTCTTGGCCATTTTTCATGAAATATTAAGAATATTCAATATTTTTGCTTTGTCAATCTCCGGAAATAGTTTCTGTCGGAGATTTTACAGTTAAAGTTAATAAATCTGGAGCAGATATGAAAATAGCAATTGTAGGTGTTAGTGGCGCTGTCGGACAAGAGTTCCTGCGCGTTTTGGATGAACGAAATTTTCCGCTTGATGAACTGGTCATTTTTGGTTCGGCTCGAAGTACAGGAAAAGAATTTATATTCAAAGGTAAAAAACTGATCGTCAAAGAGCTTCAACACAACGACGATTTCAAAGGTATAGATATCGCTTTGGTATCAGCCGGCGCCAGTATTTCGAAGGAATTTGCCGATACCATTACAAAATTTGGGACGATCATGATTGATAACTCCAGTGCATTCAGAATGGAAAAGGATATTCCACTGGTGGTTCCCGAAGTAAATGCTGCGGATGCTAAAAATATGCCCCGTCACATTATTGCCAATCCCAACTGTACGACGATTCAAATGGTTGTCGCATTGAAACCAATCGAAGATCTTTCGCACATCACCAGGGTTCACATTGCAACTTATCAAAGTGCAAGTGGCGCAGGAGCTTCAGGAATGGATGAATTGCAAATGCAGACCAAACAGGTTGCGGAAGGTGAAAAACCGACCATCGCCAAATTCGCCTATCAACTTGTGCAAAATGTGATACCGCATATCGATGTATTCACAGAAAACGACTACACCAAAGAGGAGATGAAGATGTTCCACGAAACCCGGAAAATTATGCATTCTGATATCATGGTCAGTGCTACTGCAGTTCGCGTTCCGGTTCTCCGCGCACATTCCGAAGCCGTATGGGTCGAAACAGAGCAGGAAATCTCGTTAGACCTGGCTAAAACGGCTTTCAAAAATGCTGAAGGTGTGATTGTAATTGATAATCCGGCTGAAAAACAATATCCTATGCCATTACAACTTGCCGGACGTGATGAGGTATTTATTGGCAGAATTCGTAAGGATCTATCAAATCCCAAAGGATTAACTTTCTGGACTGTTTCGGATCAGATTAAGAAAGGCGCCGCCTTAAATGCTGTTCAAATAGCAGAATATCTTATAAAAGAAGGCGTTGTAAAATAAAGACGAAAGCTAACGAAAGCTATATACAATAAAAAAGCTGCCTGAAATGGCAGCTTTTTTATTGTAGTTTTTGCCCTTCAAAATAACAAATTAGCTTTCATCATAAACCTGATAAAGGAAATCATTGAAAGGGAAACGCTTGATATGAAGCGTCTTCACTTCATCGTATAAAACCTTTTTAAACTCTTCGATATTTGTCTTTTCCTTTGCAGAGATAAAGAGGGTAATGTTTTGATGCTTTCCCATCCAGGATTGTTTCCAATCTTCAAGATTCATATTATCTTGTGTGGATGGCAACAAATCGTCTTCTTCCTTTTCGACGAATGTAAAGGCATCTATTTTATTAAAGAGGTAGATCATCGGTTTGTCGCCAGCGCCTATTTCTCCGAGTGTTTTATTAACAACTTCAACCTGAGATTCAAATCCGGCATGTGATATATCAACCACATGAATCAGTAAATCAGCTTCGCGGGTTTCATCAAGTGTCGATTTAAACGATTCGACCAGATGAACAGGTAATTTTCGTATAAAACCTACCGTGTCGGTTAAAAGAAAAGGCAAATTCGCTATAACAACTTTGCGTACAGTGGTATCCAAAGTAGCGAACAATTTATTTTCAGCAAAAACTTCCGACTTACTGATCAGGTTCATAATGGTCGATTTCCCGACATTAGTATAGCCTACCAGCGCGACCCGGATCATATTGCCCCGGTTACGCCTTTGAACGCTCATTTGCCGATCGATCTTCTCGAGATTTTCCTTTAAAAACGAAATCCTGTCGAGAACAATCCTTCGGTCAGTTTCGATCTGTGATTCTCCAGGTCCACGGGAACCTACCCCCCCCTGCTGACGCTCAAGATGCGACCAGAACCGGGTTAACCTGGGAAGTAAATACTGGCATTGAGCCAACTCCACCTGAGTCTTTGAGTGAGCCGTCTGCGCTCTTTTTGCAAATATATCGAGGATCAGATTGGTACGATCGATCACTTTGCAGTTTAAGGCCGGTTCAATATTCCGAAGATGAGTCGGGGAAAGTTCATCATCAAAAATAACGGTATCAATATCATGAACTTTGACAAAATCAGCGATTTCCTGAAGCTTACCTGTACCCACAAAAGTAGCACGATTAGGACTTTCCAACTTTTGAATAAACCGTTCCCAAACCTCTGCACCCGCTGTGTCAACAAGGAATTCGAGTTCGTCAAGGTACTCTTTTACCTTTTTCTCATTTTGCCGGCTGGTAACTAATCCAACTATGACTATTCTTTCTTTCTGTTCTGATGTATCATGCATTTTTGCCATGCTGCAAAATTAGTACAATTTGAATAAAAAATCCCGATTTGTCAGCAGACAAACCGGGAATATATTCTAAATAAGCAACAGACTATTGAAGCTGAAAACTAATTGGAACAGTGTATGATACACGAACATTTTTACCTCGTTGCATACCAGGTTTCCATTTTGGAAGTGTCATTACAACACGAAGTGCCTCCTTATCAATTGAAGGGTCGACTCCACGGGCGATTTTTGCGTTCGAAATACTTCCATCCTTATCGACCACAAAATTCACAAATACCTTTCCTTGAATTCCATTTTCCTGGGCGATGGAAGGGTATTTTATAGCTGTTGCAATAAATTTACGTAAAGCTAATTCTCCGCCTGGAAATTCCGGCATATTTTCAACCACAACGAAAATCTCTTCCTCTACTTTTTCTTTTTCTTCCGTCACAATTTGTGCAACCTCTACCTTGGTTTCTTTTGTTGCCTCCGAATCCATAATTTCAAGATTCTCAGTTATTTTTACATCATCTGTAACGATACTTAAAATCTCAACAGCTGCCGGAGGTGGCGGAGGTGGTGGTGGTTTCGCTTCTTCCTGACGGGTAATCGGAATCATTTCCTCGTTAATTTCTGCGGCAGCTACCTGCCCAAGTGAATCTGTCTTTGTAACTTTCTCTGAATAGTTGAAAGCATACAGAACGATTGCAAGGGAAACGAACATCCCAATCTGGAGGAAAAGTCCTCTTTTATTTTCCAGATCTGCTTTTTTCGACTTCTTGAGTTCCATAAATAAGTTATTATCGAGCTATTTTTTTACACCTCTCTTAACGGCTATAAAGGTAGGCATTAATCCCAAAAGATATTCGGAATAGTATAATTTTATGAATTAAACACAAAAAAGCATATCTCAGCAAGGCTAATTATCTGAACCTTAACATTGCATTATTTATCAATACCTTACTTGTTTTAATCTGAAATTTGGTTGATGATTCATAAAAATTCGTATTTTTGCAATCTCAAATACGGGAGGTTAGCTTCCCGACGCTTCCAAACAGTCGCAATTTGACTGGCAGTTAAAAGGTCGTCGGTTCGGTTTCACAAGAGAAGATTAAAAGTTAAATTGAAATATCAGGGGGGATTAGCTCAGTTGGCTAGAGCGTTTGACTGGCAGTCAAAAGGTCATCGGTTCGATTCCGATATTCTCCACTAAAATCTCAAGGAGCCCTCAAATCATTTGATTTTGAGGGCTTTTTTGTGTTCGATTAAGAGATGAATACAATTATCATAAACCGTAATTTATTGGTATATAATCGATTATTGGTTCGAGTATCAGAAGGTTTTCTAAGACCTAAAATGGATGAAATTCAATTGATAGTGTTCTTATCTAAAGTACTGTTTACCAGCAATTTATTCGTCCCGTTTTTTGCCTGATCCAAAATCCTGCCGGCATCTTCAATGCCGATAGGCCGGTGCTTGTCAACTCCAAGACCCAGTTGAGACTCAATGTGCTTAAGCAGGAGCGGATCTCTGTAATCTCATTAATAAGGTAATTGACCGCCATGGGGGCAAGTACTGGAAGATAAAGTCCAATAGTGAAATTTGCACACATAATGGAAACTTTATCGATTATCTGTGTAATTTTTACTATATTTGAAACCGATAATTAACAGATGAGATTTATGAATGTCCTGGAGCAATTTGGAATTGTACCAATCGACTTTGCAACGTTAGAAACGGTATTAAGTGAATACAGGTATCCCAGAGATAAGGTTTCCCAAATGGAGAAAAACGGGGAATTGATTCGCCTCAAAAAGGGGGTATTTGTAGTATCACCCAATATACACCGCATGATAATTTCCAGGGAGCTGATCGCAAACCATCTATACGGTCCGTCTTATATTTCATTTGAGAATGCACTTTCTTTTTATAAACTTATTCCGGAAAGGGTACATAGCACCCGTTCAATGACGCTTAAGCGAGCCAGAAAATTTTCTACTCCTCTTGGTAACTTTGATTATATTTCAGCACCAAAGGACTACTTTCAGATCGGAATACGACAGGAGATTGTCTCTGATAAGTACGCTTACCTGATTGCTTCACCTGAAAAGGCAATCTGTGATATGATTATTGCAACTCCCGGACTTCGGTTGCAATCCGTGAAGGCGATGCAAATTTATCTTGAAGAGGATTTGAGAATAGATTTTTCAGCCGTTGAAACTTTTGATACCCAAATAATCAGGCAGTGTATTGATGCAGGTAGAAAAAAGACAGAACTCACACAATTGTATAAACTATTGGAACGATGAACATATTTGACCAGATGTTATCCCGTTATGAGGTACAAACCAATGACGATTATAACAACGCCCAACATGAAGTGATGCAGCAAATTGCTCTTGCCGGATTGTACAGGGGAGGTTTTTTCAATAAAGCTGCTTTTTACGGAGGAACCTGCCTTCGAATTTTTTACGGATTGCAGCGATTTAGTGAAGACATGGATTTTTCCATGCTACAACAAGATGCAGATTTTAAGCTTGAAGATTATTTTGAATCCATCAAAACAGAATTTAACGCACTGGGCAGGGAGGTTGTGATCAATAAGAAGGAAAAGAAAAAACAGACAAATGTTGAATCCGTATTTTTAAAAGACGATACTGCCATCTACAACATGCAGTTCAGAACAGAGCGGAATATTAAAATCAAGATAGAAGTCGATATCAATCCACCCTCTGGATTTACTACAGAGCACAAATTTCTATTGCTCCCATTCTCCTTTATGGTCCGTTGCTATACCTTTCCA
>Ga0209512_1003659_pt1 | contig 14278 bp, 18 predicted proteins | sample frozenSSSSmetaG_FD_184142 | JGI IMG/M metagenome (GOLD analysis project Ga0209512, IMG submission 184142) | Glacier valley bacterial and archeal communities from Borup Fiord, Nunavut, Canada, to study Microbial Dark Matter (Phase II) -... | ecosystem: Environmental > Aquatic > Freshwater > Ice >... | reverse complement strand
GGTGGGCGAGGCGTATTTGGGGCTCGAGGCATTGCTGAACATAAGGGAGGGTAGGAGGCATGCACGCGAAAAGTCACGGTTGGGCGGAACGCGCGCAGACTTATGGCGACATACTGTACGTGTTGCTGACTGATGGATGTGTGGCGTTCCAGACCACATCCCCTTGTTTGCCGAGATAAAAATACCTAGGTACAAAGCGCATTCATCAGCGGCTTTCCCGTCGCGTCTACCCCAAACGCTATAAACGCGTCAAGACCCTGGAATCTCGACGACCTCAGCGGAACGGTGAGAATTCAAATCCAACTGCCATTCCAGGAGCGACTGGCCGCAAGGCAACATTCTATATAATGGATGGCGCTCCAAATTTTGCCTACCCTCAAAGGCGCAGCCCTTAAACAACTCGCCTTCAAATGCGGCATCTCAACCTCTGGCGTGAAAGCAGCCATCTGCCAGCGTCTACAGGATGAGATCCCTCTATCAGAGAATGCCATGGCATACAGTCCGAGCCGGAAACCACAACGATCTCATATGCGCATTTTAAGCATAGATATGGGTATCCGAAACCTCGCATACTGCGTCCTCGACGTACCTGCCTCTTCTGCCCTCCCAGCCATCGAGGGTTGGAAGCGTATTGCCGTATCCTCTGCGCCTGTGCTAAACTCAGAATGTGACCTGAAGGGAAAAGCAGAAAAAGAGTCTTTTGAACCCCCGACTCTCTCAGCCGCTGCATACAATCTTCTGCACAAGACGCTCTTGCCCTATAAGCCGACACATATCCTTATCGAGCGTCAGCGCTTCCGGTCCATGGGCTCTCCGCGCATCCTCGAGTGGACCGTCAGGGTAAACATGCTGGAAAGTATGCTATATGCAATCCTTCATACTCTTCAACAAGAGGGTGTCTGGAAAGGTATCGTCGTACCAATAGCTCCTGGCAAGGTTGGACCGTTTTGGCTAGAAGGAGAAGACAAACCTCTTGTGGAAGAGATAGGCAAGGCAGAGAACAAGGCTGAAACAAAGAAGAAGGTGCGAAATGCAAAACTCGCAAAGGTGCTCAACAAAGGCGCCAAAATAGATTTGGTTCGGAATTGGCTGGCATCTGCCGACAAGTTTGAGTTAGCTTCTGAGGATGTAGTAGCCCTTGCCGAAGCGTATTTGGAGAAATGGGATAGGAAGCCTGGAGGACCGAAGGGGAAAAGGGCCAGTAAAGATGCAGCAGCGACTGTCGAAAAAATGGGCAAACTGGATGATCTTGCCGATTGTCTGCTGCAAGGCATGGCCTTTATACAGTGGGAGGAGAATAAGCGAATAGCGCGGCACACAGGTATAGAAGCCTTGATATCATTGAATGCAAGGTGACACGGATATACTTGATGGAAATTTACCCTTCCTAGTGTCCTACAAAGCCAACCAATAGTCTATATGAATACAACCCAAATACCCTCTAAGCGCACCACATGCGAGCCCAATAATGATCTAAGAGAAAGAGAGAATATGCCGACGAGTCTATCAGTACGCCAAAATCCACCTGCAGGTGTGCCAATGCTGATATTTATGGTCCGATGTGTTTACAAAGCGGCAAGAACAGCCGCTGTGATAATCGCAACGGCAGCGAAGGCAGTTCCTGAGACATTGGAAACTGCGCCGGAGGTTAGAGAGGCGGGCGCAGAAGATTGAGCCGAAGATTCCTTAGTGCCTGATGTGCCGCTTGAAGAACCTGAAACGCCGGTGGAAGTCGAACCTGATAATGGACTATGAGCTTCTGGATCCTGTTTATGAATATGGCTGGGCAGAAATGAACTCGCAGATCCTTGGCAATTCGCTTGGGGATTGGGTATTTAAAGCAAAAATTGGTTGGCAAGACCGGAAAGGACGATGATTGATCCAAGGATGATGCTCGAGTGGGCTGACATACCGGCTGCGGCATTGGTTGGTGTCGAAGATGCGGCTGAGGCAGTTCCGGTTTTACTGTGAAGTCATAAGTTAAATATCCAACATTAAGGGCTATAAAAATACGAACCTAACGGTGGCCTGTGAGTTAGAAGGTCCAGACTTTGAGACAGAGCTGGCAGAGCCAGATCCCGTAGATGTAGCAGTTGCAGCAGTTGCGGTAGCGGAGGTCGAAGTAGGGAGAGCTATCGTACTGTTAGTTCGTGTTTCTTCAGGCTGGCATATCAGCTCAACGTACTGATGGTAACTCCGGCAGCGAGACAGCTGGCGGAGTAAATAGAGATAGCAGAAGCTTCGTTGTTACCGTCGCATTTCTCAGTGATGTTGCCGTAGAACTGATCCTGAAGTTTTCCACAGAGGGCAGGAATATCGGCTGGGTTGGTTTGAACCCTTCTCAAGGTTAGCTTGGTCCATAAGGGTTCCTAAGGGCCAAAATTGCGAGGGCTCCTACCCAAGGGCTGCGATCAAGCAGGCAGGAGGTGTAGCAAGAGCAAAACGCGCCAAAGCCGCGACGGCCACGAAGAAGATGGATGGAGTATGCATGGTGTTGATTGTTTGACGGAGGACGAAATGGGAAGAATCGACGAACTGGAAAAGAAGGCGGTTGTTGAAAGAGTGCGTGTTTGCTAAAGAGCGTGTAGAAGAACAAGTCCTCAAAGAAAGTATTGAAAGAACAAAAATTGGTATCGAAATGCAGATGTGAGGTTGAAAGAGACGCTCAATCTTGAAGTTCCTCGTTTCCATTCCCCAGCGCACCCACCCCAGTAGCCCGCTTAGCTCAGGGGACTGTTCTAATTTGGGAACTGCCAGGAACGGCTATCCTTCTTTAGGAAATCTTTAGAAATGCATAGCAATTCCGATAATTTTTTGTTTTGTTTTAATGATGATGAGAGTGAGATTCTACGATGCTGACCAGTTTCACTGTTGAATAATATTCTGGGAAGGTGTAAAGGGGATGGAGGTTATCGTATACCAAATCAGCACTCAGTTGCAAATTATCATGGATATCATGGATACGCCAAGTTCATCACAGAACATTGTGGGATTCATCAATAACATTTTTGGAATTAGAATTGGCTAATTAAACAAGCAAAAAAACACAAGTAATAAGCAATATGTCGGCCCAGCTCAGTGACCGAGATGCTGTTCGGCCTTTTCAAAGAGACTCCTAGCCTTCGCTACCACAGAGATATCATCTCGCTATCATAAAACTTGGGTAATAAACAATACATCAACTCCCTCCTTAGTAACCGTTCATGGTCATTCTCTGAGAGTTCCTGCTCAATTCGCGGTCTGCGGCAGGGCTGATCGGTCTGCTACCGGCATGTCCTGCACCTGCAGCGCTGCTCTCCTTCAGAGCCAAAAGTTGCTTGGCGCGGAACGTCTCGTAATGGATTTGCGATGTCGTCTCGATCAAATCTTGCAGATGAGTGCGGGTGAGGAAGTTGCGGAGATAGACGAATTCGCAATGGTTCTCGTCTTCGACATTGATGACACCCCAGCGGTTTTGGCGGCCACGGACTTGCTTGCCGCCAACAATGATGGACTTCTCTGATCCGACAACGGCAAAAGGAATAATGTCCTATAAAAGGTTAATAAGGTTTCCATTAGTGACTAGAGACAGGCATACCTTGATCTGGGCGTTGAGGGCACGCTCCTCCTCATCGAGCTCATCGTTGTCGTATGGGTACATCTTCAGGTTGTGGAAAGCAAACTCCTCCTTGATTCTCTCCTTGAACGCGCTGCGTTCCTCGAGCGTCAAGGAATCAGACTTTGCAATGACAGGAACAACATTGACAACATCAGATAGCTTCTTCAGCACCACAATGTCGATCGGCTTCAGGGCGTGTCCAGAAGGTTGGATGAAGAAGAGACAGCAGTGAATGCGGGTATCTTGGATATAACGTTCTCTCTGTGCTGTGAGCTCTTTTCGGAGATATGCGGAGTGCTGATCCTTGATATATTTCACGATTGGATCCCAGCATCTGTCGTTGTTGACTTGATCACCGTAACCTGGGGTATCAACAATGTTCAGGCGGAGTCGCACACCATTTTCCTCAATGATATGCGACACGGTTTGAATCTCGGTTGTGGAGCGGACTGGCTCATCTGGAGTAAGGCGTCCCTTCGAGTCGATGAGATGAGATGCGAAGATGGTGTTGATAAGAGTGGACTTTCCGAGGCCAGTTTGACCTGAGGAGAGAAGCCATAATCAGCAATTGCCCAGTCAATTCTAGCCATAATTTGATCCAAGTAATTATACTGCAGAACATACCGACACAGATGACGTTAAACTGGAATCCGCGCTTCAGGAGCTTGCGTTCAATTTGGGATGTGATGCTATCGAAACCAACATGGCTCCTTGGGAATACCGATTGTGCAGCCTGTGTTGTAGACATGATGGCGTCAAGCAGCGGGGTATTGTACGATTGGGGTATTTGCAAAATTCGTCAATAATGTCAAGAAGAAGAAATAGGATTGTATGGTAGTGTAGAAGAGGATAAGGTTGTATCTCTCTCCACGAAGCACCGCCAAATTTCCCACAGAGTCGCGAGTGCCCAAACCCCTTTCTCGCCAGGGACCTTGACACGCTCCATCTGGCTTAGCGCATATTCCACACGGAGAAAGTCCACCAGGGCCCAAAGGCAGTCCGTGCTTCAGAAAAAGCATGATGCCTCAAATGTCCAAGGCCGAGAAGAATAACAATAATTCCACAGCTCCTCCACGAATCGACCATTATTGTACGAAGCTGCCGTCGCCATATCCGGTTCAATTCTCCTCCAAAATGGCGGCAGTACACGCAACCGCTTCCTCGATTCTCTCATCCTTCATCCCACGCCTGTCCGCCCCGGCAGCATCCGCCGTTACCCGCTCAGCAACTGTCTTCTCGAGGCAGCTCTCACTTCCAGTCCTCCCTTCAATATCATTTGCCATTCCGTCGGCGATCCATCTCAATGTGCCGGCACTGCTCGGTGACCTGTGGGAGTCAGTGCTGAGAGCAGTCCCGAAGAAGAAGACGTCGCATATGAAGAAGAGATCGCGGTTCATGGCCGGAAAGGGAATGAAGGACGTTACTGCGCTTAACAGGTGCTCAGCGTGCGGGCATCTGAAGAGAGCGCATCTGTTGTGCCCTTACTGCGTCAAGGGTAAGCTTCGTCGTGTGCTCCAAGAGAAGAAGAGACTTTCTGACGAATTCATACAGAGATCCAAGACATGTTCAGAGCAACGATGAAGAAGGCCTCCGACGTGATCAAGCCTTAGGATAAAGGATGAAGGAATGCTGGATTGCAGAGTAAGAAGGCAAGAAGAGCGGGTTTGGCATTGCATCGGGCGTTATGATTTGGGCGATGGGCATGTGAAGAATGGCTATGGCTCATATGGCTGGCTGTGTAGGAATAGTGTAAACAGCTGTACAATTGAAATATCTTGATTAATCCCGTCCTTGATATGATTAAAGGGGATGTTATCTAAATATTATGAATTATTCAAATTCTAAAGTTGCACTGGAGGGCCACTTTCACGCGTCCGCAACGTCATGGAGCTTCCCATTTCGATATCAACCCCACCATAGTAACCACCTGAAGACCTTCAACACATCAACATCTGTAGAGACGAACTGCTACGAGAACTGCATGGATAGGTGACAATGGTAATGCTCACAATCCTATTTGAATCAGTCGCTATAGAACTAAGTCCTTGCAGTCCAAGCAATACCTCACAACTCACACGATTGACAATGGTAAGCTCCCAGGCTCAAACACAATCCACATCTAACTGTTCCTAGCCCACCAAACCGACATCTTCTCGATCGCGGTAACCTCTGCGCAACTCATATCCGCATCAGGCTCTTCCGCTATAAACATCTACTCTACCATCGATCCCTCCATCCCTCTCGCTCAAACACTCTCTGGTGCCCACCCTTTGGGTTGCCATCACCTCACAACCTCCCACTCTGGCACCGTCTTCGCCTCCGCGGGCTTCGGTAGCGAGCTCAAAATATGGAACTACAACCCTGAGTCTGGACAATGGAGCTTGCAAGGAGCTATAGCAGAAGGCAGCAAAGCGGGCGAGGTCTGGGCGATCGCTCTCAGTGCTGATGGGCAGTTCCTTGCATCCACCACGATCGATGGGCGCATAAATGTGTGGGATGTGAGCGTGGCGGGGGCAGAGAAGAAGATTAGAGAGTATGAGACGAAGGGCAGTTTTGGACTATGCGTAGACATCAGTCGCGATGGGAAATACACGGCGAGCGGGCATGAGAGTGGTGCAGTTTATGTTTTTGATAACGACACGGGACGGATGGTGTATTCGCTGCCAGGTTTGTCATGATGTTTTATTCTATGGATTGTGGCAAATGACTGACGAAGCTAATCAATGACTATATAGGACTTGTAAAGCCCGTCCGCACCGTGTCGTTCTCACCAGCCGGCACACGCCTCGCGGCAGCGGGAGACTCCAAGATCATCGCTCTCTATGATGTTCAGCATGGAGAGCAAGTTGCAAATCTGACTGGGCATGCTGCATGGATCTTTTCGGTTGATTGGAGTAATACGGGCGAGTATCTCCTCAGCGGCTCATTCGACGGGAAGGCCAAGGTATGGTCGGTGGATCTCAGAACTAGTGTAGCGACACACAGTGAGACGGAGAAGAGCCTTTGGTGTGTGAAGTGGCTGCCGAAGACAGGAAAGAGCGAGGCGTTTGCGACTGCTGGAGCAAACAGGAGTATCAGCTTCTACAGAGAAGCTACTGGAGGTTGAGATGGCAATGGCTGGAAAGCTCCATAACACAGAGCAAAATTACAAGTTCCCAAAGGATTGACATTTTCATATGCAAAGCGCCACGTTAGGCATTAGATTCAGTGCTTATATTTACAATCATCAGGACGAGCCGCACGCACTCCCCGATTCTTACAGGCAAGATATCTATACACATCCGCCACAATCCGCTCATTTTCACATGAAATCAATGCCCTCCCCAGCAACTATTCATGACTGATCGCAATCCTTCTCAATCAATGAGTGAAGGACCTTTTTGATATGATCCATTTCTTCATCCTTGCCGGCCCAATTGCTGTTAATCTCATCCCAAACCTGCCGTGTCCTGGCGATGCCAGCACATTTTGCAAACGCCTTCAATGCCCAAATGGCAATCCACTTCCCGATATATACATCTGTATTTTCATCATGATGTGACTTGACGAATGCTGCCCACACGCTTTCCAGGCGTACCGTCGTCCAATGTGAATACATCTCGCCTCCATGATTTGCAAATCCATGGAAGAGAGCCAGAAATATTGAGCCATGTATGGGTAGGCCAAACCAGGACATTTCATCGAGTAACTTAGTAGTCGTCTGCAGCTGGCCGCCATGCACAGCTAGATAGTTGATTAAAATCCTATATGTTCGAACATCCGGCGCAATGATGGAGTCGCGCTTGTAGAGCTCAAGTAGATGAGGCTTGCCCCGTGCGATTCTAGCCATCTTGACTAACGCTCGGTCAACCTCCCGCTTCTTTTGATAGTCTCTGGCTGGTAATCCTGAATTGCCATTCTGGTTGTACAAACTGACCATCCTCTCGTATACTTGCATAGCAGCTTGTGGCTCTTTGGCTCGGATGAGTGAGGCTATAACGCTGTTCATCACAACTGTGTCCACGATTTCGCCGGCGTCAACGAATGCTTTGTATGCCTTGCGGACACCGTCACCGTCGCCTCGTAGTCCATAAAAAAATATCAGACTGACGTGGTGAAACCGATTATAAGAAAGTCCGCGACTTTCCATTTCCTTGTATATCATTTCGGCGAGATGGAATTTGCCGGCTTTTGTTGCTGCATCGAAGAGGATATTGAATGTTGCAGAATTTGCTAGGACGCCAGCACCGTGTTCCATCTCTTTGAACATTTGAAGAGCAGCCTCGACTTCAACGCCGGTCGTTTTTGTAATGTATCTGGCCACGAATGATGTGGCCGTATTCCACTCATCCACCGTCATGGGAATTGCATTGAGCTTCATATCGTCAACAACAGACAGATATCGCAGCATGGAGTGTTCATCCTTCCGTTCTATAGTGCCAAGGTGTCGGAGCAGTCGATGCCGCATCTTTGCACTAAGATATGGCACTCTAGGCGCAGGAAGCAACCTATAAAGGTGATATATATCTTCGGAATCATGATATCGGTTTCGCAATGCTATGCCTAATTGTTGAACTTCTTTGGCATGGCCCTCTGTGGACCATTGGTATTCCCGTGGTGGCCATTCGACATCTTCGGACTTGTCGGATATTATCAAGTCAGGGCCAGGCGAGAGCTGATACATATCTCGAGCATATGCAGACGAATCATACGGAGCGTCATACTGATCCACGAGAGCTAGGAGCTGGCTCTGATTAATGAAAGCTGGAGATGCAGCCTCGCAGGATGCTGTGTGTTGTAGTCGACGTGTAGTAAAGAAGGAACAACTCCCATTTCCACGCGATTGTAGCGATTGAGGGCGTTTGAACCTCCTATTTGGAGAATATAACAGTCGTGGAGGGGCATGCTGGCTGCACTGCCCGGCGCCCACCAGCGCCCCAATGAACCAATCCTCGAGTTCTTTTGGTCCAGGTGCTTTCTGTACAGTAGAATGACGGTATAGTTCTCGTCGCCCGCGAGCGGGCCTTATATTGGTTTTGTCGACTGTCTTGGAGGGAGCAAGGAACTGAAGCCTTGCTACGTTCTTAATAACAGAGCCGGTCGTCGACTTGTCAACTCTACAGAAGAAGGACATGGACCGTCGAACATGACGTCGCAGCTTCGTTAATCAGATATGCTGTAATGTCATGGCAATAATGACAGTTATGTATATTCCTCGCAATGAGCGTAGAGCAATTGGATGTTGGGGTCGTGGATAGGATAAGATGCACCCAAATTATTTAGCATACGCCAAGACCTGATAGGAAAGCGCGGGACTTGCCGAACAAGAAATCCATCAGATTTGGATCAGAGCCGCGGACTACGACAACAACAACTCACAGAAATTGCTGTAGTGCACCGCTTTCCAATCTGCGATCAGTTGTAGAAACAACTATTGGAGAAATCCCATCTGCGTTGTCTGGTAGCGCCTGCTACCGAATCAGGAGAGATGGGACGCTACAACCTCAACCCTGCCCGTGTCTACCACAGGGCTTCTCAACTTGTAGAGCTTCACAGAGCTGGTGCTGCTGCAGGAATGCTACAGACTACGCCGACATGGTTCAAAACTCTCGGGTCCGTACCTCCAGGAGAGATCCTTACAAGACCGCAACCCGTACAACATTCGGATCTGTCCCCAAGAAGACGTACGAAGAAGCCAAGCAAGATGTTCAAGCCCATGCACATAACATATGAGGAGGATAGCCTCAGAGAGAACTTCTATAGCGACCATCCTTGGGAATTGGCACGGCCGAGAATGATTCTTGAACAAGATGGGAAAGATGGACAGCGATGCGATTGGAGCAAATTACAACAGCCTGGAAGAGAATTGAACGGCGAAAGGTTAGTGTTAAACGCAACCAGCCGCAGTGGCAGTTTTACTAACGTATGTAAAGTGTTATCCAACGGCAATTGTGGTTGCTCCAAAACGTGCCGGGTATGACCTCTGCGAAAGCATACGATCAGGCGCGACAAGAATTCTACGCCATACGGCACGAGGAGGACGTTGAGCGAAGAGTGGCCAAGGAAGAAGCTCTTGCAACTGGTGCATACTTTGGCAAGTCTATGCTGGAGATTGGTATGGAATTGGAGGACAAGACATACGAGTCCTGGAAGGAATGGGCCCAGAAGGAAATCGAGGTCATTGAGCAACAGAGAAGTGCTATATACACGGGCGTTGAACCCGCAGAAGAGGAGTTGGGTGCTGAGAGTCTCCCTGAAGTGGCAGGAGCATTATAAGCAAGCCATATGCGTCGGAACGGAATCTTGGGAGGCTTTGTACAGATACGGACTATACTAGTATGTATGATATATATAGCGAACAAAAAGTCGCATTCATTTCCCAGCATTATTCAAACCATGAGATTCAGCGAGCACAGAGTCTCTTGACATGCCGGTGCTTACAACATGATAGCAAGGCCCTTCTGGTGTAACAGATTACCCTGAGAACCTCCAAGTCCTCCATTCTTGTAATTATTCTGAGCGTAGTCGAATGAATGGGCGAGGCTTCGTAGTATCTTCTTATATTAAGATTCATATGGCAAGACAAAAGAACGCACTTTGAGCAGATGTAAGGACATCTTATTGGAGTACGTACTGACAATAAGAATACTTCTGTTATCGATAACTCTGAGGAGTGACTAGAATACCGTGACTGTCACGTGGTTTTGATGAGGCTGAAGCCTACAGCGGAAGGCGAACCCCCCTTTTCGGTTTGCCGTCACCCGTCTCGTCGCTCACTTTGTACCTGCATGCCTTAACCCGAACAGAGCAGAAGCGAGTGCGGGTAGTGGGCTGGCCGCCCAAAGTATCGCGTTCCGAGCCACTTCACCAAGCATGACGGTACAGCAATGATCGATCAGACGAAGACATCAAACTGGAGGAACAACACTCGAGAATGATGCGATATAATCCGCGGTACCGCGATAGATTACCCTATGCCTACGAGGCCGACTTTCGAGGCTATACTTGACGAAGTCCTGGTCGATAATTGACCTACGGCCCTGCGACTTGATTACGGTATTCGCGCTTCTAAACAAGGAGTGTTGAAACGCCGAACTTCAACTCCCCCAACGACATATATCGGGAGTAATTTTGGCTGAGAGGATTACACGTAATCATGGAGCGTCCCTCTGCACCTCCTTTGGGTGCCGCCACTCAATCTACCGGACGATCTATGATAGATACGCCACCGTCTACTCGACCGCCGCTTCCAAATACTGGAACAGTGCGCAAAGTACCCAGCTTGCAGGATATGCTATCGAATGGCTCAATGTCGAATGAAATCTCCATTTCTGCTGCTGAAGTCGTGGCACTGGCGGAGGAGGCAATGCGAAATGCCTTGGAGGAGAATCAGACGAAGGCTGGAGGGACGAACGGAATGAGCAATGAGTTGAAACCTGGTATCACAATCGACATGAGCCACAAGAATATTCAGAAATTTCCTGAGGAAGTCGTCGATATCATCAAAACGGAACTAGAAAGGTATATTCGATCCATTGGAGGGCCAAGCCATGAGACTAACAAAGCTATCATGATAGACTGGCGCTCTCACACAATCAGATTTGCACATTTCCCGCGCGCTTTGCCGAGTGTACATCATTACGGTATCTTAATGTTCGAAATAATGCGATTCGAGAATTCCCCTTGTCTGTAGGTGTCAAACGTACCACAATGCTACAGTTCACCAGGCTGATTGTTGTCCAGATTTGCCAGCTCTCTTCCCTTGAAATTCTGGACATAAGCCGAAACAAACTTCGAATACTACCTCCAGAACTAGCGAAGCTTACAGCGCTGAAGGTACTGTCAGTGCAAAAGAATCGCATTGAGGATCTTCCATTATGCTTAGCGGACATGACATCTCTCCAATGTCTGAAACTCGATGGCAATCCCATAAAGTTCCCGCCAAAAGAAATTCTACAACCACAAGCCACCAGTCCACCTAATGGTGTTTTTTTAAAGGAGAGTGAGATAGACGATGTCACTGTAACATTGCAGATCAAGCGTTTCTTCAAGCAGAAAGTGATAATGGATCGATCAGAAACGGAGTCAGGAGGTGAAGAGTCGAGTGAAGGGGCAGAAACTCCCCGACCACTGAAGAGGGTTATGAGTGGGCGGTTTCCTATAAAGGTAAATGGCACCGACGTGCCCGACTTGCGATCTCCGGCCTTAGCACGGCCACCTCCAATACCATCACGTTCTCACTATAGAGGTCTATCACAACAAAATGCTGCACTGCGAAGGCCAGGCATTATGCCTTTGACTATTGGCAATAGCAATGAACGGTTACGAAGTAACAGCGAGAGTTTATTGCAGAGGGATCGGGCGGAGCGTTCAGATCGGTCACGGCGAATGGGCATCGTCTCTAAAAAGCCAAGTGACTTGACGACTGTTGACGAAACTAAGACCAATCGATACAGCCATCTGCGTGGCCTCAGCCATGGGTCAGCGATGCAGGGAGGTAATGGCAACGACACGAATGGGAACACGAGAAGTCCAGCCAGTCCCGCTGATAGTTTTAATGGGAGGTCAACATACGTCAGGAGATTATCAAGTCTTCCGGAAAGAAAGCGTAAATCAAGCTCTCCTGATCCAATTATTGAAGGAGCAAAAGGAATTTTATTTGCCCTAGATCAAGTTCATCCCTTGATCAAAAGTGTCATGGGTCTCACTCGAGACATACCCAACAAAGGGACAAGCCTAGAAAGAGTATTCTTCAATGCAACTACGCACGTTGAAGAACTGGATCGTGATATACAAGAATATGACACTTATTCAGAGGAAGATGAGGAAATCGCACCTCGTTCGAATGCAAGTGTTCACAGGGCATGTGTCACTTGCGTCTCGGCATATATCCACGTCTGCACATTATTATCTAAAAATGTTGAGTCGTTACTCAACAATGGAGATCCTCGGTATATTCGGATGCTTCTTCTGCATATTTATGGAACTCTTGTGGAAGTTCGAAATGCAGGAACAAGCTTGCTTGGGCCTCAGCAGAAAGAAAATGAGAAGCTGCCGCCTTTAGCTGAGGACAGAAGCACTATAAGACCGACACCACGCGATAAATCAATAACGCCGACACGCGAACGACCTAATCTCACTCCAAGATTAAGGAGCGCAACTGTTGTTCAGCACCCGAACAACTTGCGTGTCATGATCGACTCTCGGGCCGCCTACGTAAATGGGTCTGGCCGATCGGCAACCATGACGTCTGCAACACCGCGTTCAGGTGAATCATTTGCTTCCATTTCATCTTCAGGAAGATTGAACGGAGATTTCACTGAAGAAGATCGACTCTTCGAGAGGATCTTCCTCGGTTTACAGCAGTCATCCGAAATGGCCATCAGAACACTTCCCACCGTTAATGCTCATTTCCTGCAATCAATGAAACAGAGCATCCAACAAGGCAACCACGACCAACTAAAGAACTACTGGCAAAACCTGGGCCAAAAGTGCTCATACGCCCTTCAAACAGCCGATTCCTTGAAAGCACGCTTATCGCTCATTAAACTCAAAGAGCCGGGCATCAGGACTCAAGGCACATTCTGGGAACTCTGCAACGCCTTCATGAGCGCCTACTACAACCTCGTCGTCAAAGTCAAGGAGGTCAAAACGATTACACCCCTCCTCTCAACCGATGTCATCGCATTGCTCCGGCCCCTGCAAAAAGTCATCCGCGAAACCAGTCAGCTTATCCAGGCCTCTCCTTGGTCGCTCCTTGCTGGGCCGGGCTCAGGCTCGCAATCTAATGGCAACGGCGCTAATAACGGGAATGTGAATGGGAATGGAGTGTATAGTCTGCAGTCTCCTGCAAGTCAGGTTTCGCTGCCGATGACGCCGGCAAGTGCGGCGTTGGGACCGGCGGTGCAAGCGACGGTGCCGAGTACGCCCGCCAGTGCCAGCTATAACACGATTATGTTTCAGGGGAATGTTTTTGAGCGGGCAGACGCGCTGTTGAGCATGGCGAATAGCAGTGCGTTTTCGTCGAGGGCGGGGACGATGACGAGTAGTTCGACAATTGGTTCGGCTACGACAATGAACACCAATTCGACAATGACGACAATGACGACTATGTACGGTGAGGGTTTTGGGTCTGGAGGGCAAGGACCCACGTTTAGTCCTACGAATGGAAGTGGGATTAATGGGGGAATGAGATATGGGGGAAAGGTGGTGTTTTAAATACTGTTGGTGGACCGGTGGGAATTGCATGCGCTATTTTGGCCACGTACGCAGATCTCGCTTGCTATATTGTTGGAAATAGAAGGGAGTGGATGATTCTAGCCGCTCATCGTGTATTGGTGCTGCTTGACTTGTTATTTAGCGTGGGAGGATTGGACGGTTTTGAGAATAGCTATTAGCACGTCACATCACGAACTCATTGGACGGAGCCTTAGGCGGGAAAACAGGATCTGGAGGAGGGGGATATGGTGTTTGGGATTTTTTGCATGGAGAGGACGGCGTTTATTGCTGGTTCCCCATCGGGATATGTAGTTTCAGAGCAGAGATGCGAATGACAAAAGATTGGCCTGACTGTGCTGTGTGGCTTGGTTATCAATCTATGCTGTATTTTCACCTCTTAAGGGAGATCCATATTAGTGAAAGACTTTAAAGGAGTGGGAAGAGCACAGATGGAAAAGAAAGAGGGGGGGGGGGGGGGGGTGG
>Ga0209512_1003651_pt1 | contig 14303 bp, 11 predicted proteins | sample frozenSSSSmetaG_FD_184142 | JGI IMG/M metagenome (GOLD analysis project Ga0209512, IMG submission 184142) | Glacier valley bacterial and archeal communities from Borup Fiord, Nunavut, Canada, to study Microbial Dark Matter (Phase II) -... | ecosystem: Environmental > Aquatic > Freshwater > Ice >... | reverse complement strand
GGCCCAATTAAATGATCGCCCTCGCAAGATTCTCGGTTACAAGTCTCCAAGCCAACACTCCTCAAAACTAGCAGCGTGATGGAAACTGTCTCTCTCCCAAACTATTCCTTAGGAGGGAAAATCCGCCGAGACGTATCAGAGGCTCAAATTCTCGCTGGGTGTTTCCTTCGGTCAAAGATCCGAGGAAGCCAATTTTTCCCGATGCGATATGGAGAAGCATTGAAGCAAGGTTTCAGATGAAACTTTCTACGCATGACCTGCGAAGGACTTTTGCCACGCTTGCCGAGAGTCTGGATTTGAACCAAATCACCATTAAGAGGTTGGTGAATCACAGATCAATTGGTGACGTGACGGAAGGCTTCCTGTTGAAAAGCAAATGCGAGGGTGAGCGGACGCGACATTCGCAAAGACCACCTCTTTCAGTGCCACGGCCGTTGACAACAATCAAATCGTCCAAAGACAGCACTTCGGAATCAGGACGTCCATTGATTTTGCGAACTTTTCCGAATTTGCAGCGAGCAGTCGCTCGGACGGGCATCCGCATTCTGCACTCCCTATCGTTCCTTACGAAATACGGCGGACAACAGTAGTTCCAGGAAACTCATCCTTTGTATGGGCATTCCCCAATGTAGTGATTCGAACGACCTGACATCGGCGCATGTGCCGAGGTGGAGCTGCGGACCGGAAACCTTGGGGCAACTCACTTCATTTTGCCTCATATATCCACAATCTGAAATTCACGCTGGTTTTCGAGTTAGCAGCCCCTGACTCAACTGGATTCCAGGTCCTCGTAGATCTCCGTCATTTTAACGATTTCGCCATCCACCGGTTTTCCAGCCTCGAATTCCTCAACCATTGACCTAACCAGAATCGCGCTGGTATCGCTGCATGCCTGCAATCCATACGAATACGGCCTCACTCCAGAAGTATGTGGAAAGGCAATGTCGCAGAGCCGCGGATCCGACGTGCCGCCAAGGTCTATCAATCGATAGGCAGCATCAACGTCCACTCCGCCAGTGGCATAAAAAAGGGACGGTCCGTCCCTAAATAGCGAACCTTTCTTCTCGTCCGGAAGGGATTTAAGCGCATTGTCCGGATTGCTGAAGCGGGCCCGAGCGCGCCGCACATAACCGGAATCGACCAACTGTTGAAACGGATAGTCTTCAAGATCCAGCGGCTTCTGACCGCTGCAATCCACGAACATTCGGTAGTTGAGACTTTTCCCGCCCTCCGTGTTCTCCACGTGGATCGTCGCTTGTCCGCCCTGCTCCGGGTCTTTTTCGACCTCCACTTTCCCCGCCACGAGGTCAAGTTTTCCCGCATCATACAGTGCCAGCAGGATGTTGCCGGATTCCAGCGGCATGGCTGCCACCACGTTCATGAGGAACGGCATTACGCAGGAACGCAGTGTAAGATGATCCTCCGCGGGCATCAACTCCGCGTGGAAGTTCAAGGTGTACATCAGATCGTCAACAACTTCCTTCCAGTGGATCGGCCGATGTTCCAGAACCGACTTGCGCGCCTCGATCATTTCGTAACGCATGCCTTCGAACGCGTTGGGATAGTCGTGCGCTTCCGTCATCTTTTCCACAAATTCCGGGAAACCGAAGTGCCGATTTCCGAGGATGTCCGCCATCTCGGTCATACCGTCTTTTACGAAGGCCTTGGACAGTGCCGGACGGCATACATGGTCGAAATAGGTATCCAACCGGAGAAAGCCATCGGCATCGACCAACGCTAAGAGGCCGTCGCGGTCGACATGTCGATATATCTCCCGCATGGGTTCCTCTTGGTCAAACTGCAGGTGCGGTAGGAGCCCTTCTGCGGAGTGCATGATCATCTTGAAATTCTCGGTTCCGGGAAACGGATGGAAAACGAGAGTCCCCAACTCCTCCAAAAACTCGCCGTGACGATGTGCCAGCGAGGAGATCACGTCGAAGGCGCTGAGCGAGGCCCCCAAGGTGCCTATCGCGAAATCATGGTATTCCTCTTCGGTAGGCATCAATTTCGAGATTGGCCATGGGGAAGCGTAATAGCCATTTGCAGGTTGGTCCACTTCGGTCCAACAATGGCCCGTCGCAATCACCACGCGATCACAAGAAAACCGCTCGCCTTGTCCTGTTTCGAGCACCACTCCGCCTTCCGGGGAAACACAGTGAATTTCCACAATCTCACGAAGGGTATACTCGCGGATCACGATCCCCGCTTCCAAGAGCCCCGCGAGGATCGCCTGATACTGGGACCGGAGGTACTGGCCAAGCGCCAGACGGCTGTAAACTTCGCTGTCGCTGATCTCCTCATCTTCCACCCCGAGTCCTCTCAGATAGGACGGTGCCTGCCCGCGCAGCCAATCGCCAAAGGTGACCGGCAGCTCCGGAAGTTCCTCGGAGGAAATGTTGGACATGTTGAAGCGGTCCGTCGTGCCCGGATTGTATGGCATTCCCATACCGGTGACGCTGCTTTTCTCGAAAATATCGATGGAGCTGATATGCAGGACCAGCATATCCGCCTCATCCAGAAGATGTTTGAGCAGGTAGATCGCGGAAGCTCCGCTGCCAATGACGGCAAGGCGTTGTCGGGAATTCATGGTTAGAAATTGGAGGGGTTGGATGGCTGCGATGGCGAATGGATCGGACAAGGTGGAAGCTCGCGGCACCTTGCGGCTAAGCAATAAAAACGATGGCAGTTACCATGCCAACCGGACGCTCACGTTTGACCACCCGCATTCGCACGCTAGCTTCTGATTACGGACGGTGTCGTTCAGACGTAGTCGGCCGCTTACAACCATGGACCCGGAATCCACACAAACCCAGAACGCAACCTCGCCTCCACCGCAGTGGGAGGCGGATCTGGTGGCAATCTATATCTCGTCCGGCCACGATTATTGGGGGAAACATGGCGAGGGCCGACTGCAAAATGGAATCACCACCCCGGATGAGGTGCAATGTGTCGCCGGCATGGGCCTCCGTGGCGACCGCTACTTCGGCTACCGCCCGGACTACGAGGGACAGGCGACGTTTTTCTCCTCGGAAATCGTGGACGAGGTGCGCCAGCATTTTAAATTGCCGCGGCTACCTGCATCCGTCTTTCGGCGGAATCTGATCGTCCGTGGAGTGGATCTCGCGCAATGGATTGGCAGACGGTTTCGCTTTCAGGGAGTGGAATTCGAAGGCTGTCAGGAGTGCCGGCCGTGTCACTGGATGGATCGGGTGATCGCCCCCGGAGGTGAGGATTTTCTCAGAGGCAACTGCCGAGGCGGATTAAGAGCGAAGATCCTCAGCAGCGGAATTCTGCGCGCGGTCTAACATCTGCATTTCCCGACGCGTTTAAATGATTTTTTGCACGGTGATGCATAGCTGCGGGTGCAAAACGCAGCCATTCGTTGTGAAGCCGACGCTAACTACCCCAGGGAAAATCCCACACTTGCTGAAATTCCGGCAAATCCCCCGCCCTCCCATGAGCTGGAATGCCACCTGCGAAAGAGCCGCTTTCTTGCAAGTCGAATCTTTGTCAATCCGAACCCTCCCAATCCAATGCCCTCCCGTAAAAAGACACCACCCCCATCCTCTTCCAAGGCCGCCCGGCTTCCCGCGGAGACCCACCAAGCCGCGTCCGACGACCAACCGGTCCTCACTACCAACCAAGGACTGCCCATCTCGGACAACCAGAATTCCCTCAAAGCCGGCGAACGCGGCCCGATCCTGTTGGAAGACTTCATCCTACGCGAGAAGATCACCCATTTCGACCACGAGCGCATCCCAGAACGCATTGTCCACGCCCGCGGATCCGGCGCCCATGGCTACTTCCAGCCCTATGAATCGCAGGCGGATGTGACGATGGCGAAGTTCCTCCAGGATCCGAAAAGACGGACCGAGGTCTTCGTTCGCTTTTCCACCGTGGCCGGCGGAGCGGGATCGGTTGACCTCCCGCGCGACGTCCGCGGATTCTCCGTGAAGTTCTACACCGAGGAAGGGAACTTTGATCTGGTAGGAAATAACATCCCGGTCTTTTTCATCCAGGATGCGATGAAGTTTCCCGACGTCATCCACGCCGTAAAAATGGAACCGGACCGTGGATTTCCCCAGGCAGCCTCCGCCCACGCCACTTTCTGGGACTTCATATCACTCACTCCGGAAAGCATGCACATGGTCATGTGGGCCATGTCGGACCGGGCCATCCCACGGTCGTTACGGATGATCGAAGGTTTCGGCGTGCACACCTTCCGCCTGATCAATGGCAAGGGTGAGTCGCGTTTCGTGAAATTCCACTGGCGGCCCACCATCGGTTCGGCCGCAGTCGTCTGGGATGAGGCAGTGAAAATCAGCGGCGCGGATCCGGACTTTCATCGCCGCGATCTCTGGGAGGCTATTGATCGCGGAGATTTTCCCGAATGGGAACTCGGCTTCCAAATCTTTGACGAAAAAATGGCCGAAAGCCTCGACTTCGACGTGCTCGATCCCACCAAGCTCATTCCCGAGGAAATCATTCCGCTGCGCATGGTCGGCAAAATGGTGCTGAACCGGAATCCGGACAACCACTTCGCCGAGACCGAGCAGGTCGCCTTCTGTCCGAGCCACATCGTACCCGGCATCGGTTTTTCGGATGATCCACTGCTGCAAGGCCGCCTGTTCTCCTATCTGGACACCCAGCTCAGCCGCCTCGGCGGGCCGAACTTCCATCAGATCCCCGTCAACGCCCCGCGCTGCCCGATGCGCAATTTCCAGCGCGACGGACTCCGCCAGATGGAGGTTCCGACGGGCCGGGTCGCCTACGAACCGAACAGCCTCGCGCCAGAGGCCCCGCGCGAATGTCCGATGCATGGCTTCCGCACCCATCCGGAAGCCGTCGATGGCGCGAAGCTCCGCAAGCGCGCCGAGACTTTCGCCGATCACTACTCGCAGGCCCGGATGTTCTTCCGCTCGATGACTCCGCCGGAGCAGAACCACATCGCCTCGGCGCTCGCTTTCGAACTCGCCCACGTCGAGATCAAACCGATCCGCTGCAAAATGTTAGGACATTTACAGAACATCGACTCCGCCCTGCACGACACCGTAGCGGCGGCTCTGGGCATGGAAGGCCAAACTGAGCCGGTGGAACCCGCCATCCCACCCCGCGACCTGCCGCCGTCGGAATCCCTCAGCCTCATCGCAAAGGATCCCCAAACACTCAAGGGCCGCAAGGCAGGAATCCTGATAACGGACGGTTTCGATTCCGCGCTGCTCAACTTCATGCTGGCCGCTCTGAAAAAGGAAAAAGCCGCAGTCGCCCTCATCGCGCCCAAGATCGGGGGTGCGACCTCGGCGGATGGATTACTTCATGAAGTGGACTTCGCACTCTCCGGCGGCCCGTCGTTCTTCTTCGATACTGTCATCCTCCTCATTTCGGACAGGGGAGCAGCGGAACTCATCGAGGAAGCCGCTGCCGTCAATTGGGTTCGCGACGCCTTCGGCCACCTCAAGGTCATCGGCCACGTCCCGGCCGCTCAGCCATTGCTCGACGCGGCCTCCGTTGTGGCGGACGACGGCATCCTCCCCATTTCAGACCGCAAAACCTTGGCCGCCTACATCGCCACTGCCAGGGCCGGCCGCCGCTGGACGCGCGAGCCGAAACTCCGGGGCATCGGATAGAGGACACACACTAACATTCATGCATTTTGCGAGACAATCTGGCATTTCGCATCTCACCCATTGCTGCCCTTTCGCCTAACAAATGCTCCCGGTGTCACCTGCAAGTCCACCCTTCCAGTTGTTTCCGCAGACCTCTCCGACGAACACTCCGTGAATTCCCGATCCGCCGAACTGGCATGCGCCGTGCGATGAAGTCGCCGCTGTGAGATGGCTGGGGATGCTCGAAAGCAACCTTTCAGGACGATGTAGAAATTCCAACTACCGACATCAAATGCAAGGACCCGAAAAACCGCAGATTACAAGACGCGATTTCATTGTGATTGGAAGTGCAACAGCCGCAACAACGATGCTTCCGGGATTCGTCATGGGACAAGCACCTTCGACTGCCGAAGAGCCGCCCGTTCTGTCCAAGGTGTCGTTCACTGTGAACGGGAAGGCTGTCGAGCTGCAGGTCGATACCCGGACCACACTGCTGGATGCCTTGCGTGAGCATTTGAAACTAACGGGCACCAAAAAAGGCTGCGATCACGGCCAGTGCGGCGCATGCACCGTGATCTGCGGCGGGCGCCGGATCAATTCCTGCCTTACCCTGGCCGTGATGCGCGAGGGCGACCGCATCACCACTATTGAAGGGCTCGGAACACCTGAGAAGATGCACCCGATGCAGAAGGCCTTCGTGAAATGCGATGGCTTCCAATGCGGTTATTGCACGCCCGGCCAGATCTGCTCGGCGGTGGCGATGTTGGATGAAATCAAGGCCGGCATCCCCAGCCATGTCACTGCCGATCTAACTGTCAAACCGTTGTTGAACGGCGCGGAGCTGCGTGAGCGCATGAGCGGCAACCTCTGCCGTTGCGGTGCCTATTCCAACATCGCAGATGCCATCACCGAATTGGCCGGGAGGGGCGCATGAAACCTTTCACCTACGAACGCGCGAAAACACCCGCAGAGGCCGCAGCCGCAGCAGGCCGCCATCCCGGAGCCCGCTTCGTGGCGGGCGGCACCAACCTGCTCGATCTGATGAAACTCCAGATCGAAACTCCGATGCACCTGATCGACGTGAGCGGCCTTAAGCTGGACACCATCGAAGCGACAGAGCAAGGAGGCCTGCGCATCGGAGCGATGGTGCGAAACACCGACCTCGCAGCAGATGAACGGGTGCGGCGCGACTACGGGGTGCTTTCGCGTGCGCTGGTGGCGGGGGCTTCCGGTCAGCTGCGCAACATGGCAACCACCGCGGGCAATCTCATGCAGCGCACACGCTGCCCCTATTTTTACGATACCAACCAAGCCTGCAACAAACGTCAGCCCGGCTGCGGCTGCTCGGCGATTGGCGGGGTCACCCGGCAGCATGCGGTCGTGGGCGTCAGCGAGGCCTGCATCGCAACCCATCCGAGCGACATGGCCGTGGCCCTGCGCGTGCTCGATGCGGTGGTGGAAACGATCCGCCCCGATGGCACGACGCGGGCGATCCCGATTGCGGAGTTTCACCGCCTGCCCGGGGATCAGCCGAATGTCGATACAGTCCTGATGACTGGCGAACTGATCACCGCAGTGACCCTGCCCAAGCCCGTGGGTGGCACGCATATCTATCGAAAGGTGCGTGACCGCGCGTCATACGCCTTCGCGCTGATTTCAGTGGCCGCGATCATTCAAAAGGATGGAACCGGCCGCGTCGCTCTCGGCGGCGTGGCGCACAAGCCATGGCGCGTCGAGGAGGCCGAGGCCGAGCTGACCAAAGGGGCCAAGGCAGTCACGGCAAAGTTGCTGGCAGATGCCAGGACCACACCCGAGAACGCATTCAAACTCAAACTCGTGGAACGCACACTCGCCTCGGTGTTAGCGGAAATCAAAGGAGCCTGAGCCATGAAATTCGACACTCCCGCCAAGAACAATCCGATCGACCAGCTCAAGGTCGTCGGCAAGCCGGTTGACCGCATCGACGGCCCGTTGAAAACAACCGGCACCGCGCCCTATGCCTATGAGCGGCATGACGTGGCGGCTAACCAGGCCTACGGCTACATCGTGGGTGCCGGCAACGCCAAAGGGCGCATCCGCTCCATGAATCTCGCGGCCGCGAAGGCCGCTCCCGGGGTCATCGCAATCGTCACCGCAGAAAATGCCGGCAAGCTGGCGAAGGGAAATTTCAATACGGCATTGCTGTTAGGTGGGCCGGAAATCCAACACTACCACCAGGCGATCGCGGTGGTAGTGGCGGAAACCTTCGAGCAAGCCCGCGCGGCCGCCTATCTGGTAAAAGTGGATTACGCGGCCGAAAAAGGCAGCTATGACCTCGCGGCGGAGAAGGACCAGGCACCGATGGCAAAAACCATAGGCGGCGGTGGCGTGCCGGAAAGCAAGGTCGGCGACTTCGCTGCGGCGTTTGCCAAAGCGCCGGTCCAGCTCGATGCGACCTACACGACGTCCAACGAGTCGCACTCGATGATGGAACCACACTCGACGATCGCGGCTTGGGAGGGCGACCACCTCACCCTGTGGACATCCAACCAGATGATCGATTGGGGCGTGGGCGACATGGCGAGGACATTGGGCATCCCCAAGGAAAAGGTTCGTCTCGTTTCACCCTACATCGGCGGCGGTTTCGGCGGAAAATTGTTCCTGCGCGCGGACGCCCTGATGGCGGCGCTCGGCGCAAAGGCGGCGAAGCGCCCGGTCAAGGTGACCTTGCCACGCCCGCTGATGGCGAACAACACGACCCATCGCGCCGCGACCATCCAGCGCATCCGGCTTGGTGCGGGCCGGGATGGAAAACTCACGGCGGTCGGACACGAATGCTGGTCGGGCGACCTGCCGGGGGGCAACCCCGAAGCCGGGGCGATCCAGACGCGGGCGCTCTATGGCGGTGCGGACCGGATGACGGCAAATCGGCTGGCGGTGCTGGACCTACCTGAAGCGAACGCGATGCGGGCTCCCGGCGAAGCGGCGGGACTTGCAGCGTTAGAGATCGCAATGGATGAAATGGCGGAAAAGCTTGGGATGGATCCGGTGGAATTCCGAATTCTCAACGACACCCAAGTCGTCCCGGACAATCCGGTTCCACCGCCGTCGGAAGAATCAGAATCGAAGAAGTCGGAGGAAAAGCCGGATCCCAATCCCCCCTTCTCGCAGCGCCAGCTGGTCAAGTGTCTGAGGGAAGGCGCGCGCCGCTTCGGTTGGGAAAAGCGCAATCCGAAACCCGGACAGGTCCGCGAGGGCCGCTGGCTCATCGGAATGGGGGTGGCCGTTGCATTCCGGAACAATTTGCTCATGAAATCCGCGGCCCGAGTCCGCCTGGATGCGAAGGGCGTGGTGACCGTCGAAACCGACATGACGGACATCGGCACCGGCAGCTACACGATCATCGCCCAGACCGCTGCCGAGATGTTGGGAGTACAGCTGGAGAAGGTGGTGGTGCGTCTGGGAGATTCGAACTTTCCCGTGTCCTGCGGCTCGGGCGGCCAGTGGGGAGGCAACAACTCGACTGCGGGCGTCTATGCCGCATGCATGAAACTGCGTGACCTCGTGGCTAACAAAGGAGGCTTTGATGGAAATGACATCGTTTTCACCGATGGCGAGGTGCGCTCGGGAGACCGCCGCATCTCCCTCGGCGAGCTGGCCGGTGAAAACGGCCTCACGGCGGAGGATTTCATCGAGTATGGGGACTTGGATAAAAAATTCCAACAATCGACCTTTGGCGCGCATTACGTGGAGGTCGGCGTGGATGCCTTCACCGGCGAAACCCGCGTGCGCCGCATGCTCGCCGTCTGTGCCGCTGGACGCATCCTCAACCCGAAAACCGCGCGCAGCCAGGTGATCGGTGCGATGACAATGGCCGTGGGTGCCGCCCTGATGGAAGAACTGGCGGTTGACAAACGGCATGGCTTTTTCGTCAACCATGACCTCGCCGGCTATGAGATTCCCGTTCACGCGGACATCCCCCATCAGGAAGTGGTCTTCCTCGACGAGACGGACCCCATGTCCTCGCCCATGAAGGCGAAAGGCGTGGGAGAACTCGGCATCTGCGGGGCCGCGGCCGCCATCGCGAACGCGATTTATCATGCGACCGGAGTCCGCGTCCGCGACTATCCGATCAAACTCGACAAACTCATCGACGGACTTCCGGACCTTGTTTGAGCGATCGGATTTCAAATAATTCCATCACACCCATCCAACACAATGAGCAGCACCTGCAATCTGAACGGCAAGGACGCCGTTGAAAAACTCCGCCAACTCACCAAGGACACGCCGATCTGCATGTTCGGCAGCGGCCTCGCAAACATCCCCATGCATCTCTGCCCCATGCAGGTGCAGGAGGTGGACCCTCAGGGCTGTCTATGGTTCTTCAGCGGTGCGGACAGCGTTCATAACAAACATATCGCGGCAGCTCCTCAAACCCACTTGATTTTCGGCAACCCCGACAGGATCGAATACCTGACCGTGTTCGGCGAGACCACCATTTCGAGGGATCGTGAAAGGATCGAGCGGTTATGGAGTAAATTTGTTGAAGCATGGTTTCCAGCCGGCCCTGCTGATCCTAACGTAACACTCCTCTGCGTTCGTCCCGTGCTCGCGCACTATTGGGATACGGAAAACGGGAAGCTCATCACCTTCGCCAAGATCCTCACCGCAGCTTTGACCGGCGGTGCTACCGATGATGGCGTAGTGGAAGGCAAACTCGATGTTTGATGCTGCGTCCCAATTTCTCCTCACTCTTGATCGCGCGCGCAACTGACCGTAACAAGATGCCCCCGTCGCGTGAGTCGCGGCCTCATGGAAGCCGGCCCCACGATCTCCTTGAAGCCGGGGTGCAACCGCAAGCCTGAGATGCCCTTGTAGGGTCGGCCTAGTTTCTAGTTCCACACGAGCTTTCATGATTCATCCCACCAGTGAGAACCTTACTTGAGCCGACTGGCACATTGCAGAAATCCCTATCGCACTCGCATTTCGCAACAATCTGCCGGTGAAACCCACATCGAATGACAGCCGCTTTCCTTGCCACTGCTTGATCCGCCGCCGGTCCACCACTCTGGAATTCCTCCTGCTAAGGTGGCGGAGAGCGGGAGCATGATGACTCTGTCAGAAGCGCTGAATCCGCCTCAACAGAAACATATTAACGAAGACAAACCTCATGAAAAACACACTGATCCTGTCACTCATCCTTTCGGTTCCCGCATTTGCCGGGACATCGCAGGTCGTCACCGAATCCTCACCACCACCCATGACCCAGGACAACACCTGGGATTGGTTTGTCGGCGGGTCCGCAGGCTACCTCATCGATTACGATGAAGATATGTACACCCTCCAGGTCGGTGCGAACTCGCCTTGGGTGATGAGCGGCTGGAGCGTGGCCTTGTATGCCGAAGCAGGATGGACGGAAAATCACGACGCTTTTGACAGCACTCCTCTATTGGGAGGCAACGCGGACGTCGACCTTGTTCCCATCACTTTCAATGCGAAATTCGAACATCTTATCACCGGTGGTCTCAGCGCCTATGTCGGTGGCGGCCTCGGAACCACCTACGTGGATGCCGATATGCGTACCGCAATCGGAACCCGCCATGCCGATGACTGGGTTTTCACCGCGCAGGTTTCAGCCGGACTTGCCTACCATGTGAATGACAATCTCGAACTCTTCGGTGGCGCCCGCTGGATCTATTTTGATGATCCGGACTTCAAAGGCGTGTCGCTCGACGACGATGTCCTTTTTGAAGGCGGCCTCCGCTTCCACTTCTGATTGCTTTCCCGCCTGGTAATTGTAAAACGTTAGACCGCCCGTGCGAACGGGCGGTGTTATTGCGGGCCGATTGTCTGCTGGTGCTTCCCTCAGCTATCATCCTTTCACCCGTCCACCATGAAATCAGACGCGAATTACCATCAACCGGCAACCGTGGAGGAACTCACGGCTCAAAACGTCAGGACGATCCTTGAACTCGAAAAGGCCGTGGATGCCGAACGCTCGGTGGCGGATCATCTCGCGGATTTCATCACCCGCTTTTGCGGCTCGATCAACTTTGTCTGGGTTCACGTGGTGTGGTTCGCCTTGTGGATCGGCGGCAATGTGTATTTAGGCTCCAAATCGATTGATCATTTCCCATTCAATCTGCTCACCTTGCTCGTCTCGCTGGAGGCAATTTTTCTTTCGACCTTCATTTTGATCTCTGAAAACCGTCAGTCACGGATGGACGAGCGACGCAGCCGGTTGGATCTGCAGATCAATCTCCTCGCCGAGCAGGAAAACACGAAAATGCTCCGGCTGCTGAAAGAGATCGCGGAAAAGCTCGGTGTCGATCCTGATAAAGATCCCCATATCGCGGTTCTCGAACAGTCAACGCGCCCGGAGACGCTTCTGGCGCAAATCGACGAAACACTCAATGGCACCAGTGACACCTAGACGCATCCTAACGCAGCATCCGGATGATGGTTCTTCACGATTCCCGCGGCAGCATCGGTCCTGACCAGCCCAGGGGCTATTCCAACTCCAACTTTGACGCCCCGATCTGGGGCCTTCAATGTTCCTACGCTTCCTCCGCATCCAAAATCACTATCTTATCATCTCCTCGGTGGGCGGGGATCGATCCTCATTGCCAGCAGCCAGAAAAGCACCGCCCAGGCCGCGCCGAGGAACCAGCCGGCGAAAACATCCGTCGGCCAATGCAGGCCTAGATACACGCGGCTCACCCCCACCAACACCATTATAAGGACGGCCACCCCCACGATGAACACACGCACCGCATGCCGCTGCTGGATGCGCGCCAACAGGATCGCCAGAGTCAGATAAACCACCGCCGACATCATCGAGTGCCCGCTCGGAAAGCTGGCATTGTAAACCCATGTCCCGTGCTCAACTAAATCCGGCCTCGGCCGGGCGTACCCGGATTTCAACAGACTCGTCGTAACGCTCCCCGCGATCACCGCCACAATCGCCGCCCCGCCGAGCTTCGCCCTGCCGGAAAACACCGCAGCACCGAAGGCGGTCAGCGACACAAGGGTCAGCACGGTTACCCCTCCCAATGCTGTGAGATCCCTCGCAATCTCCTCCACCCTCGGCGAGCCGATGGGATTATCCGGATGGCCGGGCTCGCGCATGGCGAGAATTACCGCCTGATCGAAGGAACGCGTCTCGTTCTCCCGGATCTCGCTCGCCAGTTGCAGAAATCCTCCCACCGTTCCGAAAACGGCGAGCAGAAGGAAAAGCGCTAACGGGTTTTTCACCCTTCCGCCCAGACTCATCATCTCCGCCAAACGGCGCTTCCATCGGGTGGTTCTCTCCGGCATCCGTCAGACTAGCACGCACCTCGGAAATGCAAATCGCCAATTCGCAGGGCCTGTCCGGTTCTCCTCCCGGATCTCCCGTAACTCCAGTCCTTCAATGGAGCTGCGGCGTCCCGTCGCGAATCCAGATCCGGCAGGGCGCGACCTCCGCAGCGCGCCCACTTTCCCCTTCTCCCGCCAGACGCTGTTCTTCATCTACCGGATCCCTCTTCCTTCGCATCGCCCATTCGGACGGAAAAGTGGGCTGGCCGAGACCGTCCAGCCCTACCGCCTTCGGGCAGGCGTCTCTATCACCTGAGGCAATCACACAAACCCGGCTTTCGCGAAAAGCCTTCCCGCCCTCTTCTTTGCCTCCCTATCCAAAACCTCGCCGTGTCCGGGGACGATCCGTTGGATCGGCAGCGCCATGACTTTTTCCAAGCTCGCACCGAAGGCACGGCGGTCTTCGATAACAATCTTCAGGCGCTTGGAAAATCCCGGGGCGATCTCCCGGCCCAGCGCGAGCCTGAGAAGGATCTTCGCCCACAGCGATGCCGGCTCGGGGAAATGGAATAACAGGTCACACACCACCAAGGTCCCCGACGGATGATGTAAAAGCACGCTTTCCGCCATTTTCGGCGCCCCGTCGATCCGGATCACCTCCAGCTCTGGCAGCCATTCCGCTGGCGGGGTATCCAGGCTACCCACCGCGAAGTCCACCCGCGTCTGAAATCCCTCAGGAGCCAGGAAAAAAACCTCTGGAAATGCCTTCCGCCCTTCCCCGCTGAACGTATCGTGATCCACCATCCCCTCCACCAGCCATCCCGGCTCCCCCAGTTTGCGAATCTCCCCGATGTCCGTCTCCGTAAAAGTTGCCGTCGAGTGGATCACCAGCCGCCCTGATTCCAGACGGATCACCGTCACATTCCTGCCGATGTTCACTCCCGCGGTCGTCAGCCGATACGAGTAGAGCCCATTCGCGTCAGGTTAAGGCTAGGATGCCTGATTCTACAGGGGATTTTCGGATTCGCTTGTCCCGTTCAACGTGCCTCGGGTCGGGATCAAATGCGGCCAACTCTGCTAGATTTCGAGCTTTGATCAGCCGCACTGCTAGCAGGTCGTAGAGTTTCTCATAACTCAGCATCGCACGTCCGACCATGTTTCCGATCCTCTGTGCAATCCTCATCCCGAGTTGATGGGCAATCATCCCTGCCAACACCAGTGCTTGCAGATGATGTTCGTTGCTCTTGCGATTGAGGGCCTTGCCTAGGTTCAATGCCTTTAGGGAAAAACTTCTTAAAAATTAAACTTGTACTTTTAAAAAATATGCGTACCTGGGAGAGATGTTTTGCGAAACTCCCTGCAATCGAACCGATTTCATCGGTAAATTTGAAAGTCTCTTCGGTCCGGTTCTCGAAGGATTCG
>Ga0209512_1003650_pt1 | contig 14307 bp, 14 predicted proteins | sample frozenSSSSmetaG_FD_184142 | JGI IMG/M metagenome (GOLD analysis project Ga0209512, IMG submission 184142) | Glacier valley bacterial and archeal communities from Borup Fiord, Nunavut, Canada, to study Microbial Dark Matter (Phase II) -... | ecosystem: Environmental > Aquatic > Freshwater > Ice >... | reverse complement strand
TCGCGAGGCGCTGCCGCGGACGGAGACGGGGAAGCTGCAAAGGTTCAGGTTGCGCGCGTAGTCGCTGCACGGGAGCCCTCGAATGCGAAAGCGCTTCGTCGCGATACGTGAAGCCGTACCGGGCCCTGCCTGGCTCGCCCGGTTTGTCGCGGGTCGGCGTGAGGCCGAAGCCTGGTATCGCGGAACCGGCCGGGGAGAGCCGCCGACCGTTCCGGAGTGCGCGAAAGCGCTGCGCACCTACATGCCCGAGCTGGTTGTTCCCTACCAGCGCGCTTGCGCCCTCGTAGGTGACGATGAATCGGCGCACCAGATCCTGAGTCAATGGAGGCCGCCGCCGCTGCCGTGCGGCTGCACGCAGGCGATCTGGCTCGGCGACGGAGGCCCGGCGCTGCTTCGCAACTACGACTACCCCATCGAGACCGTTTCCGATGACTTCGAATCCACGTCATGGTTCGGTCGCGAAGTGATCTCCAAGGGTCAACGACCATGGGGCGGCTGCACCGATGGGATGAACGCCGACGGGCTCGTCGCGAGCTTGACGTTCGGCGGCAGCCCTGAGCAGGGGCTCGGGTTTGCGGTGATCCTGATCCTCCGCTACGTACTGGAAACATGCACCCGCGTACCCGAGGCGGTTGGCGTGCTGTGCCGGATTCCGGTGGCCCTCTCGCACAACGTGACGCTGCTGGACAGGTCGGGCGACCATGCGACGGTGCATCTGTGCCCCGGCCGCGCGCCGGAAGTTTCCCGCGTGCTGGCCTGCGCCAATCATCAAGAGCCGATTCCCTCGGCGAGTTCGGCCGGACCTGCAAGCAACTCGATCCAGCGACAGCTCACGGCACTGCGAGCCCTCGAGGATTCGAGCGCCACGCTACCAAGCGTCGTTGCCACTTTCCTGACCGCGCCGCTCTACTCGCGGGCCGCAAGGTCGCCAACTGTCTACAGCGCCGTCTATCGACCGGCTGAACTGCAGGTCGACTACTTGTGGCCAGGGCGGGTCATGACGCAGCGGATCGGAGGGTTCGAACCCGTCGAGTACGTTCACGACTACGGAGAGCTCTCCGGCTGATAGTAGGAGCCTGCAGAGGTCCCGGTTGCGGGGGGGCGGGGTGGGAGGTAGAAGACGTGCTGCTGCGGCATGAGGCCATGGCCGAATGCGCCGTCATCGGCCATGCCGACGAAGAGCGCTGCCAGATCCGTCAAGGCCTTTGTCGTGCTGCGCGCGCCGCGCTCGGGCGACGAGGCGATGATGAAGGCGCTGCGAGACTTCGTGAAGGCGACGGTAGCGCCGTACGAATATCCGCTGGCGGTGGAATGTCGGGAGGCGCTGCCACGGACGAAGACGGAGAAGTTGCAGAGGTTTCGCTTCGCGTGTGAGCCTTCCGCGTGCTGCATTTCTTTAAGTTCGTCCAATTGCGTCGGGAAGTGGAGTGACCACTTCAGACTAGCTGCTGCCGGTCACATTTGGCCGCTGAGCGGCGGCTGTGGTCGAAACCTGTCATTCAACGTCCCTGAAGACGTCCGGCCGCTGTACCTCGGAACTTGCCGGTCAAGCCGATTTGGCCGATGCCCGCATGACGCGGGCATCCGGCAAGCGGCGGCTTCCAAGGGCGGCGAAGGGGGACTACCGACCCTTTGCAGCCGGTTGCGGAACAATGAAGTCGTCGCGGTCGAGCTGCGCGAGGCATTCCAATTCAATCTCCAGGCCTGCGGACACGGCGCACGTGAAACTTGCTTGCGGCACCGCTGCTCGCTATCCCGTCTATTCGCCATACAAAGACATGAAACCTCAAATCAACTGCGTTCGACTGAAAACTGGGTTCGCGCTCTTGGCACTGCTGGTCCTGCTGGGTGCGTGCGCTTCGACCACGCCGGATTCCGGCAGTCCTGGCCTGACGTGCCTGCTCCCGAGCAACTGCGTGATCTCGCGTGAGGGCGGCGACCTGATGCCGCTGCGATACACCGGCACACCCGCGCAGGCCATGGAGCTACTCCGGGCCACCGTGGCGACCTTTCCCGAGGCGACGGTCGTCCGCGCCGATCCGCTGGGGATGGAATTGATCTTCACCACGCCGATCGGCTTCAGGGACGACGTCGATTTCAGGATTGACGCACAGGCGCACGTCATCCACTTCCGGTCACGTTCCCAGATCGGCCTTTTCGATTTCGGTAAGAACCGCTCTCGCATGCGCGAGTTCATCACACGCTTCGAGCAGTTGAGCCGGCGCTGATGCTGCGCTTTCCCGCGTGATGTCGGTGCGTCTCGGCTCTGCCGAACACCACCTCAGGCGCAACCAGAAATGCGCCCCACCATGATTCCCAGCATTGCCCGTACCGCCTTTCTCGCCGCCGCGCTCGCTGCAGCCGCGCCGCTGCATGCCGAACCGGAGACCCGCCCATGGCCGGACATTCTGGCGCGCGCCAAGGGACAGACGGTCTACTGGAACGCCTGGGCAGGCGACGAACGCACCAACGCCTTCATCGCCTGGGTTGGCGACGAAGTCAAGCGGCGCTACGGCATCAGGGTCCAGCAGGTCAAGCTGAAGGACACCGCCGAGGCGGTCGCGCGCGTGGTTGCCGAGAAGAGTGCGGGCCGTAACACGAATGGCAGCGTCGACCTGATCTGGATCAACGGCCCGAACTTTCTCGCGATGAAGTCGCAGGGCTTGCTCTACGGCCCGATCACGCAGTCGCTGCCCAACTACCGATACGTCGACACCGAACACAAGCGCTCCAACCTGATCGATTTCACCGTGCCGATCGACGGCATGGCCGCACCGTGGCGACTGGCCCAGTTCGTCTACATCTACGACAGCGCGCGCCACAAGCTCGCCGAGATGCCGACCTCGGCACCCGCGCTGCTGGCGTTCGCGCGCCAGCATCCCGGGCGCGTCACGCACCCGACGGTGCGCAACTTCCTGGGAGCGACCTTCCTGAAGCAGGCGCTCCACGACCTGCTGCCCGACCCGTCGGTGCTTCAGGAGCCGGCGACCGATGCGACCTTCGGGCCGGTGACCGCGCCGCTGTGGGCCTGGTACGACCAACTGCGGCCCGCGCTCTGGCGCGCCGGTCGCGAGTTCCCCGAAACCGGCCCGGCCGAACGACAGTTGATGAACGACGGCGCGATCGACATCCACATGGCGTTCGACCCGGCCGAGGCCGCAGTGTCGATCGCGAACCAGTTGCTGCCACCGGGCGCGCGCACTTTCGTGATGGCCAAGGGCACGATCGGCAACACGAGCTTCGTGGCAATTCCGTACAACGCCGCGCACAAGGAGGCCGCGCTCGTCGTGGCCGACGTCCTGCTCGAACCCGCCACGCAGGCCCGCGCGCAGGATCCGGCCTGGGGTGGCAACCTGACCGTGCTCGATCTGGCCAAGGTGCCGGCGGCCCAGCGCGGGCTGTTCGCGCCGAAGGCCGGCATGCCGGGCTTGCCGACGAACGAGGAACTTGGCTCGCCGCTGCTCGAGCCGCACCCGAGCTGGATGACGCGCATCACCGCAGAGTGGGAGAAGCGTTATTCACGCTGACGTCGTGGCCACCACGACATGAATGCGCGTTCACCCTCTTTTACGCAGACGGGCGGCCTCTGGGCGTTCGCGCCTTGGATCACGATCGCGGTATTCCTGCTCCCCGTCGCGGCCGGCCTCGTCGGCACCGGGCTGCCCGCCTTCGGCTACCTGCCGGCGATCGGGGGCGAACACCTGTCGCTCGGGCCCTGGCGCGAGCTGGCGGAGCAGCCTGGCGTGATGACCTCGATGAGATTGAGCGTGCAGACCGGTCTGCTCGCCACGGCCTTGTCGCTCGCCTTCGCCGCCTCGTTCTGCGCGCTGCTTCAGGACCACGCGATCTATCGCCGCCTCTGCGCGATGGTGTCGCCGCTGCTGGCCACGCCGCATGTCGCACTGGCGATCGGGCTGGCGTTCGTCATTGCGCCAAGCGGCTGGCTGTCGCGGCTGGCGTCGCCCCTGCTGACGGGCTGGGATCGCCCTCCCGTGGGCCTGGTGACGGTGCGCGACCCCCAGGGCCTGGCCATGGTGCTGGGCCTGGTGCTCAAGGAGGTGCCCTACCTGATCCTGATGATCTTGTCGGCACTTGGCCAGGTTCCCCACGTCGCGCTGCGCAGGGCCGGCTCGGCGCTCGGGTATCGCCCTGCCACAGCCTGGTTCAAGCTCGTCTTTCCTCTCGTCTACCTGCAGTTGCGGTTGCCGGTCTATGCGGTGCTGGCGTTCTCGATGTCGACCGTCGAGGTCGGCTTGATCCTCGGGCCCGGCAACCCGCCCTCACTGGCTCTGCTCGCCGCCCGGTGGTTCGCCGATTACGACCTGCAGCGTTACTTCCCGGCAGCGGCTGCGGCCACCCTGCAGGGCCTGCTGGTGCTCGCTGCGCTGCTCGGATGGCGCGCAGGCGAAATCTGCGTGGCACACATCGGCAGAGCCCGGTGCGAGCGAGGCGTGCGCGCCGGGGCCATCGAACCGGTCGCCCGTTTGTCGGCGGGTCTCGCTGCGATCGCGCTGGCGCTGGGCCTGGTCGCGTTGCTCGGCACGGCGGTCTGGTCGCTGGCGCAGAGCTGGCGCTTTCCCGCCGCCTGGCCTGAGCAGTGGACCTCGCAGACCTGGGCGCAGCAACTCCCGCGCATGGCCGAGACCGTGACCACGACGATCGGCCTCGCGCTCGCGAGTGCATGGGCCGGCGTGCTGCTGGCCGCCGCCTGCCTCGAGGCCGAGACGCGCCGCGGCCAAGCACCGACCCGCCGTGTGCTGTGGCTGGTCTACGCACCGTTGCTGGTGCCGCAGATCGCCTTTCTCTATGGCTTTCAGGTCGTGCTGGTGAAGCTGGGTCTGGACGGCCGCTGGCTCGCCGTGGCCTGGGCCCACCTCGTCTTCGTGTTGCCGTACGCGTTTCTCTCGTTGGCGGACCCCTGGCGCGCGCTCGACCCGCGCTACGCCCGCGGCGCGGCGGCATTGGGCGCGACGCCCTGGCAGGTGCTGTGGCGCGTGCGCCTGCCGATGCTGCTCAAACCATTGCTGCTCGCCTTCGCGGTCGGCTGCGCGGTGAGCGTGGGCCAGTACCTGCCGACGCTGTTCGCCGGTGCGGGCCGCGTGGCGACGCTGACCACCGAAGCGGTCACGCTTTCCTCGGGTGCGGACCCACGCATCATGGGCGTCTATGCGTTGTTACAGGCAGCCATCCCGCTGCTTGTCTACGGCGCGGCGTTGACGCTGCCGGTGCTGCTGTACCTACGTCGCAAAGGCATGGCATGACGAACGGCACGGCGCAGACGCTGAGCATTCGCGACGTGTGCATCTCGCTGCCCGACCGCGAACTGATACGGTATCTGTCGATCGACATCGCCCCCGGCCAGGTCGTGACGGTGATGGGCGCCAGCGGGTCCGGCAAGTCGACGCTGCTGGCCTGGATCGGCGGCTTCCTGCAGGCGCCGTTCGTGGCCACGGGCGACGTTTCGATCGGCACACGACGCATGAACGACGAGCCGCCGCACGCACGCCGCGCCGGCATCCTGTTCCAGGACGACCTGTTGTTCCCGCACTTGTCGGTGGCAGGCAACCTGCTGTTCGGCGTGCCGGCGTCGGTGCGCTCGCGCGCGGCGCGGCGCCGCGCGGTGGACGAGGCGCTCTCGGAGGCGGGCCTCTCTGGCTGCGGCGAGCGCGACCCCGCGACCCTGTCCGGTGGCCAGCGGGCCCGTGTGGCCCTGCTGCGCACGCTGCTGTCGCAGCCCCTGTTGCTGTTGCTCGACGAGCCCTTCGGCAAGCTCGACGCAGCGCTTCGCGAGGATTTCCGGCGCTTCGTCTTCGAGCACGCGCAGCGGCTCGGCCTGCCGACGCTGATGGTGACCCACGACGCGGCCGACGCCGATGCCGCGGGTGGGCCGGTGGTGGTGCTCGAATGACCCGATACACCACGGGAGTCCGGGAGCGACTCGCCGCCGCGATGGCGCAGGCACGGTTGCGCTGGACTGGCGCCGAGCTCGACGTGCTGCCCGACAGCGGCCTGGCCCACACCCACGTGAGGCTGGTCGGCCACGGCGCACTGGCGCGCATCCCGAAGCAGAGCCAGATGGACCTCGCGCCCGCCGCGAACCTGGCCTACCAGGCGGCGTGCTTCGAGCGTGCCGCCGGCAGCGGCCACACGCCGGCGCTGCTGGGCGTGCTGGCACCTTCTGCCGCCTTGCCGCGCGGCGCCCTGATCGTCGAAGAGATCATCGGTCGCGCGGCGCGTTTGCCGCACGACATGACGGCCATCATGACCGCGCTGGCACGCATCCACCAACTTCCCTTGAGGGCGCATGATGCGCGCGCGCCGTTGATCTCGGCCGCCGATCCCCTGCTCGACCTGCTGGCCGAGATCGAGGCGCAGGCTGCGCACCTGGACGCCGCGCGGGCCGATCCGATCGCGCGGCGCTGCATCGACGCCGAGATCGAACGCTTCCGAGCGCTGTGCGCGCAGCCGCCGCGCCCACCGCGGTGCCTGATCTCGTTCGATGCGCACCCGGGCAATTTCATCGTACGTGCCGATGGGTGCGCGGTGCTGGTCGATCTGGAGAAGTGCCGCTACAGCCACGCGCCGCTCGATCTGGCCCACGCGACGCTCTACACCTCGACCACGTGGGATGCGACGAGCAACGTCGTACTCGGTGTCGACGAGGTCGCGCGGGCCTACGCCGACTGGTCGCGCGAGATGGGCCCGTCGGCGGCCGCATGGAACGACTGGCATCTGCCGCTGCGGCGCGCGATGTGGTTGTGGTCGATCACCTGGTGCGCGAAGTGGCGGGTCGCGTCACGCGCCGCGAGCCCCGCGACCGTCGCCGGCGAAGACTGGTCGACCGACCTCAGCGAACCGGCACTGATCGCGCACGTGCGCAGCCGGGTCGATCACTACCTGGGCGCGCCGATCGTCGAGCGGGTGCTGGACGAAATCGTCGCGCTCGGGCAGACCTTGCCGACCACGGCCTGCCAGGTCGCGGTCAGCGTGGGGCCGCGCACATGATCGACCGGCAAACCACTGCCCTGATACGCCCCGCCCTCGAGCGCCTCGCGCACCTGCTCGTGCGGCGCGGGATCGGTGCAGATGCCTTGACCTTCACGGGGCTCGCGGTCGGCTGGGCCGCCGCGATCGCGATCGCGATGCACGCCTTCTGGCTTGGGGCCGCGCTGATCCTTGTCTCCCGGCTGCTCGACGGCCTCGATGGCGCCGTCGCGCGCGCCACCACCCCGACCGACCGCGGCGGCTTTCTCGACATCAGCCTCGACTTCCTGTTCTACCCGGCGATCCCGCTCGCGTTCGCGATCGCGGACCCGGCCGCCAACGCGCTGGCGGCAGCCGTGCTGCTCGCCGCGTTCGTCGGCACCGGCACGTGTTTCCTGGCGTTCGCGACGATCGCGGCCAAGCGCGGGCTGACCAGCGTCGGCTACCCCGACAAGTCGCTCTACTTTCTCGGCGGCCTGACCGAGGCCACAGAAACGCTCGCCTTCTTCCTCGCGATGTGCGTGTGGCCGCAGCACTTCGCCGCTCTCGCGTTGCTGTTCGCAGCGATGTGCGCGGTGACGATCGTCACCCGCATCTACTGGGGCTGGCAGGCGTTCCGGCCGGATCTCGAGCAAGGTAGCGAGCCATGAGTTCAGGCAAGCGTGGGGGCCTGCTGGCCGTCCTGGTGATGGCGGTGATCGCGTTCTTCGCGCTCGGGTTGCAGCGCTACCTGAGCCTGGAGTACATCAAGAGTCAGCAAGGCCAGCTCGAGGCCTGGCGGGCAGCCAACCCGCTCGTGGCCGGGCTGACCTTCTTCGGCCTCTACGTCGCCGTCACCGCGCTTTCGTTGCCCGGCGCCACCATCCTGACACTGGCGGCCGGCGCGATCTTCGGGCTGGCCTGGGGCAGCCTGATCGCTTCTTTCGCGGCCTCGATCGGCGCGACGCTCGCGTTCCTGATGTCGCGGGTGGTGTTGCGCGACTGGGTGCAGGCTCGCTTCGGCGAACGGCTCGCCGCCATCAACGACGGCGTGCGCAAGGACGGTGCCTTCTACCTCTTCACCTTGCGCGTCGTGCCGCTGTTCCCGTTCTTCCTGATCAACCTCGCGATGGGCCTGACCCAGATCCGTGTGCTGACGTACTACTGGGTCAGCCAGATCGGCATGCTGCTGGGCACCGTCGTCTACGTCAACGCCGGCACCCAGCTCGCCCGCATCGACAAGCTCGCCGATGTGGCGTCGCCCGGCCTGCTCTCATCGCTGGCGCTGCTCGGGCTGTTTCCATTGATCGCGAAGAAAGGCGTCGAGCTGTTCCGGGCACGCAAGGCGACGCGCCGCTGGAAGAAGCCGGCCCGCTTCGATCGCAACCTCGTGGTGATCGGCGCCGGCTCGGCGGGGCTGGTCTCGGCCTACATCGCCGCCGCCGTGAAAGCCAAGGTGACGCTGATCGAGAAGCACCGGCTCGGCGGCGACTGCCTTTACACCGGCTGCGTGCCATCGAAGGCCTTGATTCGCTCCGCCAGATTCCTGTCGCTCGTGAAGCGGGCAGGAGAGTTCGGCATGCGTTCGGCCCACGCCGAGTTCGACTTCGCCGACGCCATGGAGCGCGTCCAGCGCGTCATTCAGGCGATCGCGCCGCACGACTCGATCGAGCGCTACACCGCGCTCGGTGTCGACGTCGTCATGGGCTCGGCCCGCATCGTCTCGCCGTGGGAGGTTGAAGTCACGGACGCAGACGGGCAGGTTCGACGACTGAGCACGCGCAGCATCGTCATAGCGACCGGCGCGCGCCCGGTCGTGCCAGCCATTCCCGGCATCGAGCAGGTCGAGGTGCTCACCTCCGAGAACGTCTGGAACCTGCGGCAGCGACCTGAGCGGCTGGTCGTGCTCGGTGGTGGGCCGATCGGCAGCGAACTGGCACAGACCTTCGCGCGGCTGGGTTCGCGGGTCACGCAGGTCGAGCAGGCGCCGCGCCTGCTGATGCGCGAGGACGTGGAAGCATCGGATATGGTGACGGCACGTTTTCGCAGCGAGGGCATCGATGTGCGTCTCGGCCACATCGCGAAGCGGATCGAGGTGATCGACGGCGAGAAGCTGCTGATCGCCGAATACGCCGGAAGCGAGGTGCGCATTCCGTTCGATGCGCTGCTCGTCGCTGTCGGCCGCCACGCCAATCTGACGGGCTTCGGGCTGGAGGAGCTCGGCGTCACGACCGGCCGCACGGTCGAGGTCAATGCCTATCTGCAGACCAACTTCCCGAACATCTACGCGGCCGGCGACGTGGCCGGGCCGTATCAGTTCACGCACACCGCGTCGCACCAGGCCTGGTATGCCGCGGTCAACGCGCTGTTCGATCCGTTCAAGAAGTTCCGGGCCGACTACCGCGTGATTCCGTGGGCCACCTTCGTCGATCCCGAGGTCGCACACGTCGGATTGAATGAACTCGAGGCCGACGAAAAGAAGGTGAAGTACGAGGTCACGACCTACGCCCTCGACGACCTGGACCGCGCCATCGCCGATGGCGAGGCGCACGGCTTCGTCAAGGTGCTGACGGTGCCGGGCAAGGACCGGATCCTCGGCGCCACCATCGTCGGCGAACACGCGGGCGACCTTCTCGCCGAGTTCGTGCTCGCGATGAAGCACGGCATCGGGCTGAACAAGATCCTCGGCACGATCCACACCTACCCGACGATGGCCGAGGCCAACAAGTATGTCGCCGGCAACTGGAAACGCGCGCATGCGCCACAGCGGCTGCTTGCGTGGGCCGAGCGCTTCCATGCCTGGCGGCGTGGCTGAACAGGAGGGCCGATGAAACGATCACGCTGGATCCCGATCACGTTGCTGGCGCTGTGCGCATGGCTGTGGGCGCCACTGGCGCAGGCGGCATTCGATCTGCGCCACCCGGCCTGGGACGCGCTGCTGAAGCAGCAGGTCGTCGTCGCGCCGGGCGGTGTGGCCTCGACGGTTCGGTATGCCGCCCTCCGGGCCGACCCGAAGGCGCTGCGCGGCTACCTCGCCAGCGTCAGCGCGGTCACGCCGCAGGAGTACGCCGGCTGGTCGCGCAACGACCGGCTGGCGTTCCTGATCAACGCCTACAACGCCTTCACCATCGAGCTGGTGCTGACGCGCTACCCCGACCTGAAGTCGATCAAGGACCTGGGCAGCGTGTTCCAGAGCCCGTGGAAGCGCAAGTTCTTCACGCTGCTCGGCGAGCAGCGCAGCCTCGACGATCTCGAACACGGGCTGATCCGCGCGCCGGGGGTGTTCGACGATCCGCGCATCCACGTGGCCGTCGTGTGCGCGTCGGTCGGCTGCCCGATGCTGCGCGAAGAAGCCTATGTCGGCGAACGCCTCGGGGCGCAGCTCGACGACGCGATGCGCCGCTTTCTGTCGGACCCCAGCCGCAACCGCTTCGATGCGCAGAACGGAACGCTGTCGGTGTCGAAGCTTTTCGACTGGTACCACGCCGACTTCGAACAAAACCACCAGGGCATCGACTCGCTGCAGAGCCTGTTCAATCGGTACGCCGACGTTCTGGCCACGACGCCCGCGGCGCGGGCCGAGGTACGTGCCGGCCGGTTCAAGCTGCGTTACCTCGAATACGACTGGTCGCTCAACGATGCGCGCTGAATCATGGACGCGATGAACCCTGCGCTGTGCATCGTCGTGCCGGTTCTCGACGAAGCACCAAACCTGACCGCTTGTCTGGGCGCGTTGCAGCCCCTTCGACAGCGTGGCGCACGCGTCGTCGTCGTCGACGGCGGCAGTTCAGACGATTCCCTGGCGATCGCACGCGATCTCGCCGACCTCGCGTTCGTCGGCCCGCGGGGCCGGGCCCGGCAGATGAATGCCGGCGCGGCCGCCTGCTGCGGCGAGCTGCTGCTGTTCCTGCACGCCGACACCCGGTTGCCGCACGACGCCGACGCGCTGGTGCGCCGCGCGATGCAAGGCCAGCGCCGTTGGGGCCGGTTCGACGTGGCGATCGACAGTCCGCTACCGGTGATGCGCGTCGTCGAGGCGCTGATGAACCTGCGTTCGCGCTGGACCGGCATCGCCACCGGCGATCAGGCCATCTTCGTCCGGAAAGACCTGTTCGAGCAGATCGGCGGCTTCCCGGACCAGCCGCTGATGGAGGACGTCGCCCTGTCGACGCGGCTCAAACGACATGGCTCGCCCGCCTGCCTGCGCGAACGGGTCACGACCTCCGCCCGACGCTGGGAACGGCATGGCCCGTGGCGCACGATCGTGCTGATGTGGCGCCTGCGCGCGGCGTACTTTCTCGGTGCCGATCCGTCGAAACTCGCGCTGCGCTATGGCTTGCGCGCACCGCCGCGCTGAGATGCTGCGGAGGGTGCAGATCGCCATCATGGCGAAGGCCCCGATGCCGGGTCTGGCCAAGACCCGGCTGATCCCCGCGCTAGGCGCCACAGGCGCCGCGCGGCTGCAACGGCGCCTGACGCGCATGACCGTGGCGTGCGCGCTCGATGCACAGCTCGGCGCGGTCACCGTCTGGTGCACCCCCGACAGCCGGCATCGCTTCTTCCGCGCGCTGAAGCAAGCCAGCGGCGTGGACCTTCTCGTGCAGTCCGGCGGTGACCTCGGCGCCCGCATGCACACCGCCTTCCGGCTGCACTGCGTGCAGGGCCCGTTGCTCGTCGTGGGCACCGATTGCCCGGTGTTGCGCCCCGCGCATCTGCGCGAGGCGGCGCAGGCGCTGATCGCCGGCGACGACGCCGTTTTCCATCCGGCCGAGGACGGTGGCTATGCGCTGGTCGGCCTGCGCGCGCCGCAACCGACGCTCTTCGCAGGCATGCCCTGGAGCACGCCCCGCGTGATGTCCGAAACCCGTGCGCGCGCGCACGCGCAGGGCCTTCGCGTGCGCGAGTTCGAGACCCTGTGGGACGTCGACCTTCCGGCACAACTCGAACGACTGGATGCGCTGCTGGCGCAGGCCGCGCCATGAAGCGTCTGGTGCTGCTGGGCGGTGGCCACGCCCAGCTCGCCGTCCTGGCCAGCCTGACCGAGCAACCGCTGGTCGGCTGGGACGTCCGCCTCGTCACGCCCCACCGGCGCCAGATCTACTCCGGCATGCTGCCCGGCTGGGTCGCCGGTCACTACCCGCTCGATGCGTGCGCGATCGCGCTGGACGCGCTGGCCTTGCGTGGCGGCATCACATTCCACCAGGCTGCCGCGGTCGCGATCGATCCAGCCCGGCAATCGATTCGCTGCGACGACGGCGCCGAACTGCCCTTCGACAGGCTCTCGATCGACACCGGTCCGGTGGCGTCCATCGCGAACCTGCCCGGCAGCGTGGAACACGCGTTGCCGATCCGGCCGATCGAGGGCTTCGTCGCCGCGTGGCCGCCGATCGTCGAGCGTCTTCGCAACGCCGGCCAGCACTTCCGTCTGGTCATCCTCGGCGCTGGCGCCGCCGGGGTCGAACTGGCCTTCGCGATACGCCACCGAGCCGCGATCGAAGGTTGGTTCCGGCTGCGCCTGAGCCTGGTGGGGTCGGACACGTGGCCACTCGACGGCTCGCCGGACAAGCTGCGCCGCCAAGCGGCCGCCCTGTTGGCCGAACGCGGCATCGACTGGGTCGGCGGCCGCCAGGCCGAACGGATCGAGCCGAACCGGATGCGCTTCGATGACGGCACGGCACTCGACTTCGACGCCTGCCTGGTCGTGACCGGCGCCGCGGCTCCGGCGTGGCCGCGCGCTGGGGGACTGGCCACCGACGACCGCGGGTTCATCCAGGTCGGCCCGACGCTGCAGAGCCTGTCGCACCCGCGCGTATTCGCCGCCGGCGACATCGCGGCCTATGCGCAAGCGCGCCCGAAGTCCGGCGTCTTCGCGGTGCGGGCCGGGCCGACGCTGGCGCATAACCTGCGCGCCTCCTGCGAGGGCCGCTCGCTCGACGCATGGCATCCGCAGCAGCGCGCGCTCTACCTCATCAGCACCGGCGACCGGCACGCCTTTGCCTCGTGGGGCCACTGGGCCTGGCACGGCCGCTGGGTCTGGGATTGGAAGGACCGCATCGACCGACGCTTCGTGCGCCTCTTCCGCGCCGTTGCCTGAGGCCGCAGATGCCGCAGAGGCTCGACCCTCAGGGCGACGCGACAAGGGCAGCGCGCACGGCTTCGATCCGCTTGCGGTTCACCCCCAGATCGCTTTCGCCGACGCGGGAGGCCGAACGCACCTGGATCGCCTGGGCGGCGGGGTCGTACCAGAACTCGACGTCGTCGACAAACTTCATGAGCGGCGTCGTGTACTGCGCGTACAGGTAGTCGGCATCGCTCTTGACGACCTTCGCCCCGGCCATGGCCTCGACGACGGCCCTGATCTTGGCGAGGGTCATGGGGCCATCACCGCGAAGCGGCAGCGGCGCGATCTGGGCAGCCTGGTGCTGGAGGTTGTCTGGATAAAGCAAGGCCTGGCTGGACACGCTGTTGTCGGTCGCCGACGGGGGCTTGAGCTTGCCGTCGTGGACACCCAGGTCGGTTGGCGGCGAACTCCCGAATAGCCCCGCCTTGCCAGCGCCGATGGCACCGACGACCACCACGGTCAACAGGATCAACAACCATTTCAGAATCGACATCGCTTGACCCCGGCCTGAGTGCGTGTCCGTAGGCTTATGGCCGAGTCCGGGTGTACTCGGGCAGTCGTTCTACTCCCAACCAGTTCGGCCGGCAACTTCTCGGCGCTAGTCGAGTCGGCTCCGGGCGGCGGCCGACCCTGAGCGAACATGTGCGTAAGCCTCTGACCAGCGCCGGTAGCGGACGCCCGTTTCGTTCTTCATCTTGCAGCGGTCTTGTCATCTTGGCATCATGCGCCGCGCAGATGCATCCCGAAGCAGAGCCAGACGGACCGCGCGCCCGCCGCGAACCTGGCCTACCAGGCGGCGTGTTTCGAGCGTGCCGCCGGCAGCGGCCACACGCCGGCGCTGCTGGGCGTGCTGGCACCTTCTGCCGCCTTGCCGCGCGGCGCCCTGATCGTCGAAGAGATCATCGGTCGCGCGGTACGTGCTCGAAACTTGCAGCCGTGTATCCGAGGCAGTAGATGCGCTGTGCCGGATCCCGGTGGCCCTTTCACAGAATGTGAGGGTGCTTGATAAGACCGGTGCCTATGCCACCGTCTTGCTCGCGCCTGATCGCGCTGCGTCCGTGTCACACACGCCGGTTTGCATCAACCATCAGGCAGCGCCCGACTCCGCCGCGCTCACGGCCCCACTCTCGAATTCCATCGAACGGCAAAGTGCAGCCCTTCGAGCGCTCGAGACCCCCGGCGTCTCGCTCGGTCAGCTGCAGCAAACCTTCTTAAGGGCGCCG
>Ga0209512_1003649_pt1 | contig 14308 bp, 10 predicted proteins | sample frozenSSSSmetaG_FD_184142 | JGI IMG/M metagenome (GOLD analysis project Ga0209512, IMG submission 184142) | Glacier valley bacterial and archeal communities from Borup Fiord, Nunavut, Canada, to study Microbial Dark Matter (Phase II) -... | ecosystem: Environmental > Aquatic > Freshwater > Ice >... | reverse complement strand
CGCCCGCTTGATGCCTCAGAGATGGAATTTATTATTGAAAAGGTCCAAGAACGTGCCCAGGTCAAAGCACAGCGACAAATTGCGCTAGAGAGTGGCAACGACGAAGTTGAAGTCAAACTGGTCAACAGCGCTCTTGTCAGTATTCACATCGATGGCTACAAAGTCAGTAACCCAATCGGCTTCCAGGGTCGAGACGTTGCTGTCCAGATCTATACTGCCTTTGCCCCAATGGTACACATTGGCGCCTTGGAGCGTGTTGCTGATGAACTTTCTTTGGAACTACTTGCTGTGGCGGCCGAGCCGTTTGCAGTCAGTCGTTCAGTGCTCGGGAACGACGCCAGTAGTAACTTTACAGCTATCCTTGCTGACGTTGGTGGTGGAACAACAGATATTGCTGTCGTCAACGATGGTGGTGTTGAAGGCACGAAGATGTTTGGTATCGGCGGACGAAGCTTTACTCAGACAATCGCTAGTGAAATGGAACTTTCTTACAAAGACGCTGAAAAGCTAAAAGTGAACATTGACCACAGCCAAATCAAGGCCAGCGTCGCAAAAGACGTCAATGATGCCATCGATAAGACCCTTGAGGTTTGGATCGCTGGTGTTGAACTCGCGCTGAGTGAATTCGATTCTATCGATCACTTACCGAATCGTATCTTGCTTTGTGGTGGTGGTTCGAGCCTTGAAAAGCTCGTGACAGCGCTCGAAGGAACTGAATGGCGCAAAGATTTACCTTTCACAAAAAAGCCAACCGTTCATCACATTCAGCCGTCAGAAGTGATCGGTGTTGTCGATATGACCAAGGATGTCACGGATCATACCTTCATTACCGCAATGGGTCTGCTTCGAGTTGGCTATGATACAATATTAGGGAGTGGAGAGGGTGATTCCATAAAAGAAAAACTTAATCGCCTTCTGAGAATCTAGTATGAATAAAGACGTTATCTATATCGATGTCGACGACGACGTAACAGCGATCATTGGTAAAATAAAAAAAGCCAAAGAAAAAATTGTTGCTGTTGTGCCTCCGAAACGAACCGGAACAATTCAGAGTGCAGTCAATCTGCGCCTCCTGGACCGTATGGCAAAAGCCGATAAAAAACAGCTTGTTTTAATCACGAGTAACCCAGCATTGATCGCACTTGCGGCTAATGCGTCTATTCCTGTTGCCAAAAATCTTCAAACAAAACCCGAAGTTGCTGAAATTCCTGCAATTGCAGTTGATGAAGGTGACGATATTATTGATGGTTCAGACCTTCCGGTCGGTGACCATGCCGGTACGTTCAAGGTGAAAGACAACACGCGTCCAACAGGCCGCGCAGCCCGCAGTGACGTGATTGAATCAATGGATATTGATAACGAATCTGTCACTGATGCTCCGGAAACAATTGCAGCTGCAGCGCCAGCCTATGGGGCAGCCAAGCGAGCACGTGGACAAAAATCTAACGTGAAGATTCCTAATTTTGATAAGTTCCGCAAGCGCCTCTTCCTTGGGATTGGTGGCGGAGTTGCCCTTATTGCACTACTCATTTGGATGTTCGTATTTGCCCCAGCCGCAACAGTTATCGTTACCGCGGCGACGACGCAGACTCCAGTTAGCGCAACGATTAAACTTGGCGGTACTGCCGCAACAGACTTTAAGACTGGTGTCGTTAAATCTATCTCACAACAAATCAAAAAAGACGAGACACTCGCTTTTGACGCGACTGGAACGAAGGATGTTGGAACGCAGGCGACAGGCGTCGTTACATTCTCTACGAATGCAATTGATGCTTTGGGCACGGTGATACCTGCAGGAACTAAACTCACATCAGCTTCTGGGTCTACTTTCACAACCGATACTGCCGTTACTATGACGATTAGTAATTCCAAAGGTGCGGATGTTGCGATCACAGCAACAAATAGTGGAACAGACTACAATGCAGCGTCTGGACGCGTTAGTGGTGCACCGTCTGGAATTTCTGGAACAATCTCATCTCCTACCGCTGGCGGTACAAGCAAAGTCGTCAAGGTTGTTACTTCTGACGACGTCGACCGTGCAAAAGGCCAGCTCATCGGTAACTCGGCTGACGTCGAAAAGAAAGCTTTGATTGCAAAATTCAAGAACGGCGAGAAAGTCATCGACAGTAGCTTTACTGTTGACCGCGCTGAAGCAGTCTCGACACCAGCAGTTGACCAAGAAGCTCCAACGGGCAAGGCAACACTAACTATCTCGACAACGTACAGTATTCAGGCAATTGCTACTGCCGACCTTGAGTCCTACCTTAACAGTAGCCTGACGAGCCAGCTGACCAGTGCAAAGGCACAAAAAGTATACGATAGTGGTATTAGCAAAGTTGGCCTTAGTAACTTCCTCAACGAAGGCGGAACGATGACGGTTGCTGTCACGACGACTGGCCAGATTGGCCCAAAGATCGATGAAGCGCAGATAAAAGACCAAGTGAAGGGTAAGATTTACGGCGAAGTTCAGTCAACTCTTCAGCAGATTGATGGTATCCAAAATGTCGATGTCAAGTTCTCATACTTCTGGGTAAGAACTGTTCCGAACGACCCTAATAAGATTCACATCCAGTTCCAAGTGCAAAATGACTAGTCAATCTCTCGTATGTCTAGACGTGGGGGAAAAGCGTATTGGTGTTGCCATCGCGAGTACTGGTGTACGGATTGCTATCGCTCTGGATACAATCGAAGTAGACGGGAACGAATTGAAAAAAATTGCTGAAATCGTACTACGCGAGAAGGCAAAGACAATTGTTGTTGGATACCCACGTAATCAACAGGGTGAAACAACGATTCAAACTGAATATGTCAAGAATTTCGCTAAGCAACTTGATGACATTGCCGAAGAGATCGTTTTTCAGGACGAGTCTCTGACAAGTGTGATGGCCGAGAACCGTTTAATAAGTATGAAGAAGCCTTATACAAAAGGCGATATCGACGCTCAGGCAGCTGCAATTATCCTCGAAGACTACATGGAGTTACGATAATAGATATCAAGCCTCGGCCTTCCCGAAAACCACCGATCTCGGACATGATGCCGCCGGCGTCGGCGCCAGTAACTGCACCGATGACCCACGTGCCGCTCCCAATAGAGACACCTGCTTTGATTGCTGGTGTGCAAAAGACACATAAAACCAAACGCACAAAAAAGATCGTCCTATTTTCTCTACTTGGCATTGTCGTGACCGCGCTTATTCTCGTGGCGGGTGGATGGCTGTGGTATCAAGCACAACTTTCAGCGGTCGGCACCAACAAAAACGAATTTATTAAAGTAACCATCGAACAGGGGAGTGGCCCAAAGACGATCGGGCAGCTTCTGGAAGATAAGGGCGTCATCCGTAGCCAACCGGCATTCTCGTTTTATACTCGCTTCACAAAGACGCAGAACAAGCTTCAGGCTGGCGTCTACCGACTGTCGCCGAGTGAAACAACGCCAGAAATTGTTGCTCACTTGACCGCAGGTACAGTCGATACGTATAAAATGACGTTCCTCCCTGGCGCAACGTTAGCTCAGAATAAAGAAGTCTTGATGAAGGCTGGATATTCGACGTCTGAAATTGATGCTGCCTTCTCGGCGAGCTATGACTCACCGTTATTTGCCTCAAAACCAGCTTCGAGTGACCTCGAGGGGTATATTTACGGTGAAACCTATAATTTCAGTAGCAATGCGACCGTGAAGGATGTTTTGGCGCGAACTTTTGCCCAATACGAGCAGGTTATTGCGGCGCATGATCTTATCGCAAAATTTCAATCTCATGGATTGACGCTGTACCAAGGAATTACGCTCGCCTCGATTATTCAACGAGAGTCCGTTAAGGGTGATGAAGCGCAAATCGCCCAAGTGTTTTATAGCCGACTTGCAATCGATATGCCACTTGGATCAGACGTAACATATCAGTATATTGCCGATAAAACAGGTGTGGCACGAGACACGAACCTCGATTCTCCCTACAATACACGACGCTACACGGGGCTTCCTCCTGGCCCTATTGCCGTCCCTGGGCTTGCGGCCCTTGAGGCAGTCGCCGATCCCGCTAATGGTGATTACCTGTTCTTCCTTAGTGGAGATGATCATATTACCTATTACGCCCGCACTCTCGCTGAGCATGAAGCAAATATCGCTAATCATTGTAAGGTGAAGTGTAGTACCCTCTAACAGGGGTCACGGTGGATAAAAATACACAAATAAAATTGACCTGTAGATATAATTTTGCTACACTTGTGAAAGCACATTACGTGATACTGTCTACTAGTGATATCGAATGAGTAACGAATACTCACGAAAATAAACACAAGCGAGTGGGAAGAGCAGCACATGAATGAGCCTACCAAAACTGTCGCACGGGTACCGAAAACTCATAAATATTATAAATTAATCGGTCGACATGTACCCTTTTCCTGCAAAGGAAGTAAGACTTAGTAAGGTAGACGCCCTCGTAGTAATATGAGCGGCAGGAGAACGATAATTCGTAATCAGATCTCTGGCGAGATAACTCATCAAGGATCCGTTGTAGCCCAAAGGCCGCAAACGCTCATCCGTACCCCTTCAGCGAAGGCCTTTAGCAAGGGTAAGGGACGGATAAAATCATCAACCATTGCAGTCTATGCAAGTGTGTTTGTACTCCTCGTAGTACTGATTTCTATCGGATACCGCACACCTCAGCAAGTATCTGGTGTTGCCAACGCAGCACCTCTCGCCTCACAACCTGTCGCTGACACGCAAACCAAAACAGTGAATGATGTTGTGGCATCAAACATTGCTGCGACTGTCGCAACGGCAACTAACCTCTCTGTTGCACCATCAGTCTCTAGCCTCGCTATCTCAACTCAGATCGAGAGCGAGCTCCCAAGTACTAACGATTCTTCAATCTCGAAGCCTCAGATCATCCAGGTTTCATCAGCAAGTCGTAAGATTACCTCTTATACAGTTGCTGCTGGTGATACTCCTGCGAGTATTGCTGCGAAGTTTGGTATTTCAACGACCACAGTTAAATGGGCAAACAACCTGACGTCAGACAGCCTGACTGTTGGTAGTAACCTTGATATCCTTCCTCGTGACGGTATCGTTTATACCGTTAAGGCAGGTGACACCGCCCAAAGCATTGCCGACAAGTATAAGTCTGATGCCTCAACGATCACGACATACAATGACCTTGAAATTAGCGGCGTTACTGTTGGTCTCAAAATTGTTGTTCCAAACGGTCAACTTCCAAATACAGAACAACCTGGTTATCTTGCACCAGTTGTCTACGCATCGACGAGTAATAACAGCTATTACGCCGGCTACCGCGCTGGATCAGTCGGTAACCGTTATGCCTACGGTAACTGTACCTGGTACGCTTACGAGCGCCGTGCAGCGATGGGCATGCCTGTTGGAAGCTTCTGGGGTAATGGTGGCTCTTGGTCTTACAGCGGACGAGCTGCTGGCTACGCCGTCAATAACGTGCCATCATACGGTGCTGTACTTGTTGAAGTTGGAAGTCCTGGACACGTTGCTGTCGTCGAAAGCGTCGCAGCGGACGGAACGGTTGTTGTGAGTGAGATGAATAACTCTGCCTACGGTGGATTCAATATCATCAATAACCGCACAATTAGTGCTGGTCAAGCAGCGCTCTACACCTACGTTCACTAGGCCATATATGACAAATCTTAATCGCCTCTGTTAATTCAGGGGCGATTTTGCTATAATGAGGATATATGTTTGTTGATACCGCCAAAGTATTTGTCCAAGCTGGACGCGGCGGTGATGGTGCCGTCAGTTTTAGACGTGAGATCTATATTGATAAAGGCGGCCCTGATGGCGGCGATGGCGGCAAAGGTGGCGACGTTATCTTCGTTGGAACCGGTGGCCTCAATACTCTTATTGACTTCCGATACAAGCCCGAATTAAAGGGTGCAGTTGGACAAGCGGGCTCGAAGCGCGATCGTCATGGCCGCTCTGGTGACGCTATCTATATCAAGGTTCCTGTTGGAACAGTCGTGAAACGTGAAGGTCGCATTATTGCTGATATCACCGAAGACGGCCAACAAGAGGTTATTGCCAAGGGTGGTGATGGCGGATTTGGTAACGCTCACTTTAAATCATCAGTTCGTCAAACGCCTCGTATCGCCGAAAATGGTGAAGACGGTGAAATCTTTGAAGCCGAACTTGAGCTGAAGCTACTGGCCGACGTTGGACTCCTAGGGTTTCCTAATGCTGGAAAATCAACCTTCCTCAGTGTTGTTACGAATGCTCGTCCAGAGATCGCTGATTACGAATTTACCACGCTGACACCTAATCTTGGTGTCGCTGATATCGACGACGGAAGTCTATTGATCGCTGACATTCCTGGACTTATCGAAGGTGCCAGTGAAGGTAAGGGTCTTGGTGATGCATTCCTTCGTCACGTTGAACGTACGGCCGTGCTGCTTCACCTGATCGATGCTTACACGAGTGATGTTGCCAAAGCCTATACGACAATTCGTCATGAACTTAGTTCGTACAACGAAGTACTCGTTAGTCGGCCAGAGATTATTGCTCTGACAAAGGTTGAGGGACTGGATGAAGATATTATCCAGATGCAAATTGATGCATTACGTGAAGTCGCTCCAGGCGTACAGATCTTTGCAATTTCATCACCAGCACACACTGGCCTAAAGGAAGTGCTTCGTGCCCTTCGTGCTACCGTTGTGGCAGCTCGCGAAGAAGAGGCAATAGAAGAAGAGTCCGAAGGATTACCTGTGATTTCTTTGACGACTGATCAGACTGCCCTCTCTTGGAAGGTCAAAAAGATTAAAGAAGATGAACTGGATGTTTATTTTGTGACCGGCGCAAAGATCGAAAAGTTTGCACGTCGAACGCGATTTGATTCTCACGAAGGCGTTGGCCGTCTCCGGGACATTATGAAAAAGATGGGTATTACCCATGCTTTGACCCGTGCCGGTGCCGAAGGTAATAGTGTGATCCGTGTCGGTAATGATACCTTTACGCTTCTTGAGCAGCACGACGACAAATAATCGCAGGTTGTTTTTTAACTTTTCTGAAAGTTACGCCAATCAAGCACGCCAGATGGCGTGTTTTTTTGTTATGCTAGAGGTATGGCTCAAACTTTTTTCTTTTATGACCTCGAAACGACCGGACTCAGTCCTCGCGATGACCGTATTATGCAGTTCGCCGGTATCCGCACAACCATGGATCTTGAACCGATTGGTGAGCCGTACAACATCCTCGTAAAATTAAATGACGATACGCTCCCAAGCCCTGACGCCCTGATGGTGACAGGTATCACACCGCAAGATACGCAGGCAGACGGATACACCGAAGCCGAATTTTCAGAACTACTGATTAACGAGATCTTTACTCCTGATACAATCACTGTCGGATTTAATAGCATCCGTTTTGACGATGAATTTATCCGTCACCTTTTTTGGCGCAATTTTTATGACCCGTATGAGTGGACTTGGAAAGACGGACGATCTCGATGGGATATGCTCGACGTCGTTCGTATGACCCGAGCCTTGCGACCCGACGGCATTGAATGGCCGTTTGTCGATGGCAAAGAAGTGAACAGGCTCGAATTGATCACGAAATTAAATGGTATCGATCACTTGAAGGCCCATGACGCACTGAGTGATGTCGAGGCCCTAATAGCCGTCACCAAGCTTGTAAAAGATAACCAACCGCAACTTTATAGTTACTTGTTAAAGATTCGTGACAAAAAAGAAGTCAAGAAGCTAGTAAATCTAGATGACAAACAACCTTTTATATATGTGAGTGGACGATTTAGTGCCGACTTCCACAAAGCGACGGTAGCCTTTCCATTAACGAGCGGACGAAATAGCAACGTGGTTGTCTACGACCTTCGGTACGATCCAACGCCATTTCTTGAACTAACGCCTAATGAACTAGAGAAGCGCCTCCTAGCGAGCTGGGAAGACCGTCAAAAAGAAGGTTTCGTTGCGGTACCTATAAAAGAGATGCAGTACAACCGGGCACCCGCGGTGGCTCCACTTGGTGTCTTGGCACAATCTGATGGATGGGCGCGTGTCGGACTTGATGAAGCGATTATTACCAAGCACCGGAATGCATTATTATCTGTTCCGAGCTTTGCTGAAAATATACGAAGCGTTCTAGAAAAGCGACCAGAATTTAAAAAATCTCTCGATGTTGAGGCTCAACTATACGACGGCTTTGTTTCCGACGTTGATACGCTTCGAGTTGCGAAAGTTCGTCAGGCAAATGAGCAACAACTTGCAGACCTTCACCCAGATTTTACTGACGAGCGTTTGTCGCCATTACTTCTTCACTATAAAGCACGTAATTTCCCAAAAAGCCTCGCTGAAGAAGAAGCGATTTTATGGGAAACATGGCGAGCAGCTCGCATTATGCAGCAATTACCTAGTTTTGTAAAAAGAGTACAAGAATTAAGTGCCACAATGAGTGATGAGAAGAAGAGATTTGTTCTCGAAGAGTTACAGTTGTGGGCTGAAAGTATTGTTCCAACTGAGAACGATTAGGCTTGCGTAAAGCTTGATGTTCGTCGGTCAAAAAATGATAAGACTGCTCGGTTGCTAATACGGGCGATCACAAAACCGATGAGGAGTGCAAACAGCTCTAGCATTGTTCCTGCGCTTATTGAACTGTGGGTACCAGGAATTTCACCTGCAATATAGAACATAGCGATAACTTGCCACGCATTCATACTGTCGAGAATAAGCGCGGCAGATAGGATGAGGCAGATGATAATGATGGTTTTTCGCATGATAATGTCCTTATGAATTGTTAGGACTATAACAACGGGGGTGGCAATATGCAAGCATAAGGGTGACTGATCCCTTTCCCTTTACAATGTATAGGGTAGAAAAAGTGTTATAAAAAGCGTATAATTAGACGGTTATGTCAGAGGTTATACGGGTAATTGGTGCTCGCGAGCACAACCTGAAAAATATTAGTGTTGAAATCCCACGCGATAAATTAGTCGTGATTACGGGATTAAGTGGTTCTGGTAAATCGAGCCTTGCTTTTGATACCATTTACGCTGAAGGCCAACGTCGCTACGTTGAAAGTCTTTCAAGCTACGCTCGACAGTTCCTTGGTTTGATGGAAAAGCCAGATGTTGACCAAATTGACGGGCTCAGTCCTGCGATCAGTATCGATCAGAAATCAACCAGTCGAAACCCTCGTAGTACCGTCGCAACGGTCACGGAAATTTACGACTATTTGCGTTTATTGTTTGCACGTATCGGTGTACCGCACTGTCCTGTTTGTGGAAAGCCGGTAAGTCGTCGAACTCCCGAAGATATTATCAACGAAATCATGAAGTTAACGGCTGGAACCCGCTTGATGATTCTCGCGCCAATTGTAAAGAGTAAAAAAGGTGAGTTTGCGCACGTTCCAGAACAGTATCGTCGTCTCGGCTTTGCTCGTGCCCGCGTTGACGGCGTCGTATATTCACTCGACGAATTCCCTGACCTAGACAAGAAATTTAAACACGATATAGAAATTGTCGTTGACCGTATTGCGCTGTCCGACGATGTGCGTCCACGTGTTGCGCAGTCAATCGAACAATCACTTGAAATTGCCGATGGCGTCGTACAGGTGCATGATGTCGATTCCGACACAAACTATATCTATAGTCAGCGCTATGCCTGTATCGATCATCCAAACGAGGAGATCCCGGAACTCGAACCTCGGCTCTTTAGTTTTAACTCGCCGCAAGGAGCCTGTCCGGTATGTACTGGTCTTGGGAGCCGGCCTGAAGTCGACCCAGAACTCGTTTTCAACTCAAGCCTGACCTTACTGGAAGGTGCGATCCGTCCTTATAACCGTGTCAACAGCGATGCATGGTATATGAAGCGCTTACAAGCAGTGGCTGATCGACATCGGTTTAGCCTTCGAGTGCCTGTTCGTGAACTACCTGACGACGCAATTCAAAAGATTCTGTATGGTACTGGTGACGAAACCTATCACGTTTCACTTGGTGACGGCCGTGCTTACGATGCCGCCTACGAAGGGGTGATTCCTAATCTTGAGCGACGATACAAAGAAACCGATAGTGACTTTATGCGCAAGGACATCGAGCGATTTATGCGTGAACGTCAATGTACGGCGTGTCATGGCGCTCGACTCAAGCCAGTTGTTTTGGCAGTTACGATTCATGATCTCAATATTATGGATTTCGCTGGACTCGACGTTGATGCTGCCTTGGATATGTTCGAGAATATCCTCAAGCTCAATGACCAAGAGGCCTTTATTGCTGAACAGATTTTGAAAGAGATTAAATCTCGACTTGGGTTTATGAATAACGTCGGACTTAATTACCTTGAACTGTCACGTGCCGCCAATACGCTATCGGGTGGTGAGGCGCAGCGAATTCGTCTGGCAACACAAATCGGTTCAGGGCTTCAAGGTGTCCTATATGTCCTTGACGAGCCTTCTATCGGACTTCACCAGCGTGATAATGATCGCTTGATTGCCACATTAAAACACCTCCGAGACCTTGGTAACACGGTACTCGTTGTTGAGCATGATGAAGATACTATCCGTCAGGCAGATTACCTACTCGATATTGGTCCTGGCGCAGGTGTAGCCGGTGGTCACGTCGTTGCGTCTGGGACACCTGATGAAGTTGCTCAGAACAAAGATAGTATCACGGGGCGATTCCTGATTGGGACAGAGAAGATCGAAGTACCGAAAAAACGACGCCCAATCAAAAAGGACCGCAGTCTTATTATTAGGGGTGCGCGTGAAAATAATCTTAAAAATATTGATGTCACATTCCCACTCGGTGTTATGACCGTTGTGAGTGGTGTGAGTGGCTCGGGTAAATCAACACTCGTGAATGACATTCTTGCGAAGGAGCTATCAGCTCGACTCCACCGTGCTCACGTTGTTCCTGGTGCGCATGATCAAGTCGAAGGCATTGACCAACTCGATAAGGTTATCGTGATTGACCAGTCGGCTATTGGTCGAACACCACGTTCGAACCCAGCGACCTATACGGGCGTATTTACTCCAATCCGTGAACTATTTGCCAGCACTCCTGAAGCGAATATTCGTGGGTACAAGGCAGGACGCTTTAGTTTTAACGTTAAAGGTGGACGCTGTGAAAACTGTCAAGGCGACGGCGTGATCAAGATCGAGATGCACTTCCTGCCTGATGTCTACGTGACGTGTGATGTTTGTAAGGGAAAGCGCTACAACCGCGAGGCACTCGAGATTAAGTACAAAGGCTCAACGATCAGCGACATTCTTGATATGACCGTCGAACAGGGCGCGACTTTCTTTGAAAATATCCCGACAATTGCACGGAAACTTAATACTTTAGTTGAAGTCGGGCTCGGCTATATCAAGCTCGGTCAGCCAGCCACGACATTTAGTGGTGGTGAAGCGCAACGCATCAAGCTTGCCTCGGAACTATCTCGTCGCTCGACAGGTAAGACGTTATATATTCTCGACGAACCAACGACCGGACTGCATAGCGCCGACGTGAAACGACTCCTCGTTATCTTGCAAAAATTAGTCCAGGGCGGGAATAGCATGGTGGTAATTGAACATAATCTTGATGTGATTAAAACCGCCGATCACGTGATCGACATGGGCCCTGAGGGTGGTGTCGGTGGCGGCATGGTTGTTGCTGCGGGAACACCAGAGGATATCTCGAAGGTTGCCGGATCATTTACTGGCTTCTACTTAAAGCCACTTCTTTAGTCTTGCGACAAGATCAGTATGTTGTAGTCTGCTAGCGCAAGGCTAATTCGATGACTCGAATCAGTCGTGACGGTAGAAACTTTGGTCTCATTAAAGTCAGAACTATAGCCTTTCCAGCTGCTATTAAAGCGAACTCGCCACGTACCAGGCAAAGGCAATATAAGTTCATATTTTTTAAATCTTTGATCATTAAAGTTAGCTATGACGATAACGTCATCGTGCGTGCCGCCATTAAGCCATCGATGGTATGCGATGACTTTGTTCGTTGTATCGCGATGGAATACGTTGATTGATGGACCTAAAAGACCAGCGGTATTTTGATAGGTGTTCAGCCGGAGTTTTGTGAGGTGCTGATGGGCGAGGACGAATCCCGCAAATTGCTGCGTCTTATCCCAGTCGAGCATTTGCCAGTCATTGAAGTTACCTTTTTGGAGGAATTCTTCACCCTGAAGGAGCATCGGAATACCTGGTGCGGTGAGCATGACGGCGTTTGCGAGCAGACCAAACTGTCGCGCAAAGATACTCCCGGCGTTACCTGGTGACGCCGACTCGTTGAGGCGGACAGAGCCGTTTGCGGCAGTGTCGTGGGAGTCGCTAAAGATAACTTTCTGGAATCCTTGTCCGTTATATTCATGCTGCAATTCATTTACGAGACTATCGTCGTAGCGGTCTTTTGCTAGGTGGAGCGTTGCACGGATTGCATAAGGAAATGAAAGCCCCCATTGTGCGTCAAAGCCTGCGCCGCCTGCCGAGATGGGCTGAGTGATAGTGTCGTTACCTGAATTGTCTTCGGCGATCATTATCGCGTGAGGATTGATACTGTGGGCAAGTTTTGTCATCTCCTGCAGCAGTGACCACGCATCAGGGATGTCATGCTCGGGTCCGCCTTCCGATCCTTGGGTATTGCGCATGTAGATAGTTGAATCGATCCGTAGTCCATCGATGTGGTATTCGGTGAGCCACATCGTGACATTGTCGAGAATGAATTGTCGAACTTCTGTCCGGCCATAGTCTGGGCGCCCGCCCCATGGGGTGTCGCCACGCTCGTCGTTATAAAAATAGATCCCGCCACGGTTATGCTCACTCCAGCCATCAAACTGCCAGAGTCCCGTTTCGGTTGAGAAATGGTTATATACAACGTCAAGGATGACGCCAAGCCCAATCGAGTGGCAGGCTTTTACGAAATCAAGTAGTCCACGTCGTCCACCGTATGAGTTTTCAACCGAGTACAGGTAGTTCGGAGCGTAACCCCAGCCATTACTACTAGCCATGCTTGCGACTGGCATAAGTTCAATCATGTTGATGCCAAGGTCTTTGAGGTAGCCAAGCTTTTCTATTGCAGTGTAAAACGTCCCAGGTGTTGCTGCGTCGGGGCGATTAAATGTCCCAACGTGGAGCTCATAGATAATCTGCTTTTCTTTTGGGATGTTGGGTTGAACGGCATCTTCCCAATCATAGGTAGGGTCGACGATAACTGATGCACCATTATCTGAGACAGTTAATTGTCTCGCGTAGGGGTCGTTTTTCTCTCGCTGAGTGCCGTCGGCGGCTGTAATACGATATTTGTATGACTGGCCAGGACTGGCTTCTGTGGTTTCTCCTGACCAATAGCCATTACCTTCGCTTTTTAACAGCGTCTCATTCCAGTTAAAGTCTTCGCTGATGAGTGCGGTGACGGCCGTCGCAAACGGTGCCCAGACACGAAAAGCAACTCCGCTACCGACCAATCGTGATCCAAGAAAGTGTGATGCTTGATGCCTCATAGTTAGCCTTTAGTATGGAGGCATAAGCGTTTTTTGACAACCCTAGTAAAGACACTACTTTCGTTTTCGAAAGAGGAGGGAGAATTGTTGTTTTGTGCCTGTCCACAAAGCGTCACGGGTCTTTTTATCTTTTAGGATATGAATCGCTGGTGGGAGGACGGAAACGACGATAATAACAGCAACGACAGGAAGAAGAATCTGGTCGATCTCCCAGCCCATTGAGTGGAACCATTTGCCAAGGAAATAGCCAGCGTAGGTGATACCGGCTGTCCAGAAGAAGGCACCGATAACGTTAAACGAGATAAATCGGCGATATGACATCTTGCTTGCACCAGCAACGATTGGAGCAAATGTACGAATGATAGGAATAAAGCGTGCAAGTACGATCGTCTTTGCGCCGTGTTTTTCATAAAATTCGTGTGCCCGAACGATATATTCTTGTTTAAATAGTCGCGCATCAGGTCGACTGAATATGCGGGCTCCAACTCGTCGCCCAAAGGTGTAGCCGACGCTATCTCCGAGGACAGCAGCGAAAAAAATAATGAGGATAGCAAGGTGGATATTAAAGTTCAGCACCCCTGTAAACATCAAGAATCCGGCGGTGAAGAGAAGGCTGTCACCGGGGAGGAAAAAGCCAATCAAAAGGCCTGATTCAGCAAAAATAACGAAAGCAACTCCAAGGATGCTGACAGCTTGAATAAAGGTAATAAGATCTACTCCGGGTATCATCTCCCCCATTTTAGCACTTTAAATGCTATAATAGATAGATAAAAGACTATAATGCATAGAGAGAAAAGACAGCAACCGACGGAGGTTAAATAATTATGAATGAATTCTCATTGAAACTAGATACACG
>Ga0209512_1003647_pt1 | contig 14317 bp, 11 predicted proteins | sample frozenSSSSmetaG_FD_184142 | JGI IMG/M metagenome (GOLD analysis project Ga0209512, IMG submission 184142) | Glacier valley bacterial and archeal communities from Borup Fiord, Nunavut, Canada, to study Microbial Dark Matter (Phase II) -... | ecosystem: Environmental > Aquatic > Freshwater > Ice >... | reverse complement strand
GTTGCTTGGTAGTGCGTCGGCGGTAGTGTTTGATACCGATGACTCTTGTGAAGTCAGGTTGGTGGTTGATTTTGGAGATTTAGGTTGTTTTTTAGAAGTTTTGGATTTAGTTTGCTTGGGAACAGTTAATTCCGTCGCCGTGGGAAGAGAGTGAATATCCTGTGACGGTGTCGTTTGAATATCAGGTCTTGCTAACCTTTCTGGCTGCGGGACTATAGGCGATGATGAGATTATTGGCTGTTCGTTATCAATAATACGGTTGAATGTAGAAGGCTGCTGTTGATTACTATTGGGGAGTGGTGCTGCCTGTATCGGAGTACTGTCATCAGATACACCTGTAGACTGAGTAGTTTCAACCAATTGGCTAGGAGTACTGTCATCAGATACACCTGTATACCGAGTGGTTTCAACCAACTGGGTCGAAGTAATGTCATCAGATACACTTGTATACCGAGTGGTTTGAACTAATTGGCTAGGAGTACTTTGGCTCTTTTCGTCAACTGCGGAAAGAGGATGAATGTCTTGTGACGGTGTCGTTTGAGTGTCAGGTCTTGCTACAGGCTGTGGCGTCGGGGATGGGTCACTTGGTAGTGCATCGGCGGTAGTGTTTGATACTGATAGCTCTTGTGGAGTCAGGTTGGTGGTTGATTTTGGAGATTGATGAATGTCTTGTGACGGTATCGTTTGAGTGTCAGGTCTTGCTGCAGGCTGTGGCGTCGGGGATGGGTTGCTTGGTAGTGCGTCGGCGGTAGTGTTTGATACCGATGACTCTTGTGAAGTCAGGTTGGTGGTTGATTTTGGAGATTTAGGTTGTTTTTTAGAAGTTTTGGATTTAGTTTGCTTGGGAACAGTTGATTCCGCCGTTGTGGGAAGAGAGTGAATATCCTGTGACGGTGTCGTTTGAATATTAGGTCTTGCTAACCTTTCTGGCTGCGGGACTATAGGCGATGATGAGACGCTTGGCTGCTCATTATTAGTGAGACTGTTGAATGTAGAAGGCTGCTGTTGATTACTGTTAGGGAGTGGTGCTGCCTGTATTGGACTAGTTTCATCAGATACACCTGTAGACTGAGTGGTTTCAACCAATTGGCTAGGAGTACTGTCATCAGATACACCTGTGTACCGAGTGATTTCAACCAATTGGCTAGGAGTAATGTCATCAGATACACTTGTAGACCGAGTGGTTTGAACCAATTGGCTAGGAGTACTTTGGCTCAACTCAATAGGAGTTCTTTGGCTCTTTTCGTTAACCGTAGAAAGAGGACGAATTTCCTGTGGCGGTGCTGTCGATAGTTCAACTTCAACATGGGGAAGGTTAGCATCCGATTCCATCGATAAGCTATTTGCAGATGTAGACGAAGGTTCCAAAGATCTGCTTGATGGTGGAAATTGTGACAAACCTAGTGACTGAAGAGGAGCCAAAGGCTTTATCAGTCTATCCAGCAAAGGTGGAAAAGTAGACTTCTGTAATAAAAGCCTAGGTGGAGATGAAGACACTCCTAACCCAAGCGAGGAAGTTTGGATTCCAAGTGGAGATTTAATGATTTGCATAAGTACTACCACAAGGGAGGCTGATTAAGTGGCTCGATCACGAGCTAGAGAAGAATCCTGTCTTGACGCGTTTTGTGCTATTTCCTCCACCTGATTTTTTGCCGACATTCAAGCCTTCAAAGGACAAAGTTAATTCCTCTATAGCGACAGTTTCTCCATCTGCTTGCAGAGGCGATGATTTCCAGGCTATGGGAACAGCACCAATGAGGGTCCAACTTTTCATGATTTCGCCTCCTTGATTGAACACAATAATGTTCACATTTCGCCGGCTAGTCGGTTGCAGTTTAAATATTTCATCGATCCATTTCCCGAATATCAGATCATCTGTAATGCCGCGTTTGAGAGTTACATCTGCAAACTCTGCATGACCTAAAAAAATACGTTGCTGGTTATTCACACCCCCTTCATAGTGGGTTTCATGCTGAATTTTAACGCTGAGTTCGGAGCATTCAGTAAAAGATGCAGCTATTGTGCCGCCGATCTCTACATAAAAACGATTGGCTGTAACATAATTTAATTCGTGTTTAACGTTACCATTGACATCATTGGAAGTGTTAGCAGCCATTACAACCACCTTTGTTTGCCATAGTTTCTCACCCGCTCCTGCTGACAGCGTATGTCCTCTAGGAAAAGCTCATACACGCGGTCAGTCAGCTGGTTCAAAACCAACGGGTCATTGAAGTGCTTTCCTTTTATCACAGGTATCGCAGCATACCCGGCTGTGCCAGCAATATCTCCAATTGGTGCTAAAAAGGACTGTCTTTGCTCTGAGTGCATAAGTTCAAGAGTCTACTAGGTTGTCAAACGGAAATTGATGGGTGAGCTTGGTTGGTTTGCATACGCTCTTCGCACAATTACAAACCTAATTTAAGGCTATAGGCAGTACATCAAAATCAAAAGTAGCCAAAAGTCTAACTTAGCAAAGACCTTTGAGATGTTCGTAAGTAGGTGGACATGAATAACGAAGGTTCGTAGTTGCGCTTTAGCGCATAAGATCAGCGTGCGCTAAAGCGCAACTACGAACCGATACAAAAATTTATATAGTCATGTTTTTCTCTGCCTACTTAGTAGCGCAAAGAGAAATTACATCATTGCAACTGTGAAACACACCAGATAATCTTGACCGAGTTGTAAAGAATCATTGTGATTGAGGCGATATGGAGCACTGGCAGCGAGAAGATTGCCGTTGAGGTAAGTTCCATTACGGCTGTTATTATCAACCAAATTGTACGTATTTTGGGAATGATCCCAATAGATTCGGGCATGGGAACGGGAAATTACTCCCTCATTAGGAATACCCGTTAGGTCAATTTCTGGCAAATTTTTGCTAGTTTGGGTTTGGCGACCAATATTACCCTCTTCTCCCAGCAAGCGAAATTCTCTACCAGAAGTATGGATTAGCCGCAGAGTTGGTCGAGCAATTGGCGGCGGTATATAAACAGCCGGGGTTGGTGTTGGTGGTTTATAAGGTTCTTGAGCTATTGGTCGTTCTACTATAGGAGGATTTGGATTATTCGGTACTGGAGCAGCATTTATCATATTGCCTAAAGGTGCCCCACACATCGGGCACATTTTGGCATTGTTGGGCAAGGTACGATTAAAATATTCGCAGTTGGGGTTAGGGCATCGATTTACAGTCATTGGATCTCAAATAATTCTCAGGCACAGGCTGTAAAGGGACAAGCCCCACTTTACTGAGTAGACACTGACCCTGACGGGTAGTTAGCATCTCAGCAAATTTACGACCTGCCGGTAGAATACTATTGTCTTTAGGGTATACCACATTAAGACGATAGCCTAAAGGATAGCTTCCTTCGATGAAAGCCCTTACATTCAACTGATTACTTTTATCGCATATATTATCTGAAGGCTCTATCGGCTGACCATTCAGTCTAATCAGGGCTTGGCTAGGTTTGTTATGCTCGTCAATTATCGCTAGGGGATAGCCTGCACACTGATTCCATGTTTTACTAATAATTCCATAACTAATAATGCCAGATTTGTGTTTGTTAAACTCTTCGACCATCTGCTGCTGAGTTACCTCAATAGCTTGTCTGGTATCATTTACGCCTTGTACATACTTTGCAATCAGCTGTCGATCATCCTTCAGCACTACTTTGATAAATTGGCGTACTGCTTCAGGTTCGGTCGGGGTAAAAAATTTTATCGGCAGATTGGGACCTCCAAGCTGGTTCCAATTTGTGAACTCTCTAGTGTAAATTTTACTGAGTTGCTCGATAGTAATCTGCCCATGAAGAGCTTTAGGGAGATTTTGGTCTTGATAACTAAATGGCACAATCACTAGTAAGCCATCATAAGCAAACTGCTTTGAGTCTAGATTATCTGGTAGTTTATCTACCAAACTGGTAATGACAAACTGTGCTTTATTGTTCTTTACTTTTTCTATAGGTTCACTTTTAATCCATATTTTCGCCGAAGATTCAGGTACGTACTGAAAATTGGCGTTCCCATTTGGATTAGGCTTGGTCAAAAATTCTTCTTGTAGAGTGCGATCGCTGGTTGGGTTATATGTCAAGACGTTGCTCCATGTTCCCACTCGCTCTCCAGTATAGGTAAAGTCTCCAGCCGGAACTTTGTTCACATCAGCAAAACTAGGTGTTAGCTGAGAAAAGGGTTTAAATTTATCATCGCTTTCAACTTCTGATCCCCGCCGATGTAAGAAATACCAAATTCCGCCCCCCAATAATAGCAAAGCCAAGACTCCTAGTAAAATTAAAGGTATTCGGGAACCCTGCCGTTTTGTTTCCGGGGTAACTACCGCTGCTTGACTATTGGCTTGGTCTTCTCTAGCAAGTTGCAACAAAGCCAGACGTGCAGCCTCCGCACTTTCAAAGGGAGTGTTGATACCGCTTAAGCGATAAATAAACTGCTTTAAACCGCGCTCGTAATCGGGTCCAAATTGCTGGTCATCTTTAGGATCGATACAATCTACTGCCTTTCCCAGCAATAGCGAGAAAGCAACTAGTCCTAATTCCTTTAAATCTTGCTGAGGATTGAGAATTGAAGGGGTAACAGATGGTGGTTCAAATAAACGCTCCCAAACAGCCAAATCACAAAGATATATAGTAAAGTACTGTTGATTATTTTGTAAAATTAACAGGCTCTCTAGATTAAGATTACCATGAACCAAATCTTGCCGCACTTGACCTGAGGGAAGGCGAAACTTTTGAGTGTGGAGAAACTGTAGAGTTTGTAGCACCTGATTGAGTACCTCGCGCACTTGCAGGGCTGTCATGACGCGTTTTTCTCGCAAATATTGACTCAAAGTCTGAGAAGCTTCCAGATCACCCTTGGTAATTGTATAACAGCGTTCGCCTTGCGCGTCGGCAATTGCTTCCCACGGAGTGATCAGACGAAAGTCTTGATTTCTACCATCTGCTTGGCTTACCCCAGCCACGCGCACGAACGTATCTTGGCGCTGACGGGCTTCTTCTGCATTAAAAGAACGATTAGGTAGCACATATTCCTTGATCACAACAGGTTGGCTGTCACCGATTTGTACTCCTGAATATAAGCGACCCATACCCCGAGAGCTTAAAAAACGAGTTATTACATAAGTACCCCGACTACCTTTAATTTCTACTTTTTCTGGTAGGATGGCAGGGAAACCGCATTCCAGACAAAATTTAGCCTGAGGGAATTGCTGTGCTGTTTGCTGGAGTTGGTCACAGCCTAAGGGTGCATTACGCGAGCAAGAGTATTCTTTATAAGAAGGTTTAATTAAAGACACCTAGTAGATTCCTTGGGAGTAGTGGACGAAAGTCGCAGAACCTGATTCAAACACATTTATTGCTATTGAGCCTGAATCAGACCTAGTTTGAGGGCGGCGACAATAGCCTGAGTACGACTGGTCACCTGCAATTTTTCAAAAATGCTTGTTAAATGAGCTTTCACAGTAGCTACCGTGATATATAAACGTTTAGCGATTTTTTCATTAGCATCTCCTTGCGCTAGCCAGTGTAAAACTTCTTGTTCCCGTTCCGTCAAGTGCAGCTTTTGACTGGTTTGAAGAGAAGCTGTAGAATAGGCTTGAAATTGTCGGAAAAAACCACTGACAACCTCTGTAGGCAGATAAATTTCGGACTTAAGTGCTGTGGTAATTGCCTCACACAGTTGAGTTGCCAAGCGATTTTTAAAGACATAACCAGCCGCACCTGCCTGCATTGCTCGGAAAATCCAATCATCTTCTTGGTGAGCGGACAATACTAAAACCTTACCAGCAAAATGCATTTCTCTCAGACGGATAAGAGCTGTAATTCCATCACCAGATTCTAATTCTAGATCGAGAAGAATTAAGGCTGGGTGCTGCGAAGCTGCGAGGCTTAACGCCTGCTCTACGGAAGCTGCTTCACCCACAACTTCTAAGAGTAATTGTTCACTGACACTATAAAAATTTAGAAGAGTTTGTAGTCCTTGGCGAAAGCGGCGATCGTCATCGACAAGTAAAACTGGAAATTTTTGCTCGTAAGTCATATCAAAATCCATCCTTTAAGACGTTATCGGTCGAGGTAATATCAAACAAAACTGTGCCCCACGCTGTAATGAATTTTGTGCCCAAAGACTACCTTGATGGTCAAGAACAATTTTTTTGGCAATAGTTAGACCAAGCCCTGTCCCTCCTGGACGACGGGAATAAAAGGGGGTAAATATATTTTTGATATCCTCTGAAGAGAGTCCAGGTCCAGAGTCAACAATCTGAATCAGTACTTCACTTTGAAAAATCTGCCAAGTGCAGTAAATCGTTCCTAAATCTGGACTAAAGTGAATAGCATTGCTGAGTAAATTGCTAAAAACTTGCTTCATTTGCAACCGATCCATTGCCAGGGTAGTAGAGGTTTCTGGGTAGTGAATTTGTAATTGCTTCTGATTAATTAAAGGTTTTAATTCTTGAAGACTTTCCACTACTACAGTACGTAAACTTTGAAGACTTACCCTTAATTTTGTTCCCTGACCGCAATCAATCAGTTCAGTTAAGTTAGTATCTAGATCTTGTACTGTTTCCCGAATGATTGCAGCTTGTTCTTGCCAAAGACCAGGTGGTAATCCTAAGTACAAATTTTCTGCATAGAGACTAATCATCGCCAAAGGATTCCGCAACTGATGCCCCGCACGTTGAACAGTATGTTCGAGAAGTTGAATCTCAGCTTGTTGACGCCCACATTCCAAGTAAATATTTAAGTACTTGCTAAGTAATACAGCAGACTGCTTCACGTCTTGCTGAAAACTTGAGGAAAGAGGAACGCGTGCAAGTAACAGAATATATTCAGGCTTTTGATTTCTGTATCCTAAAGGACAAACATAAGCAGATGTAAAGTCATCCAAGTGAACTTCATTTAAACTTAAAGCAGGGTAAAAGTCTATTAGCCATTCTTCAGATCTTAAATAAGCTAAAATTCCCGGAGACAAAGGAGGTTGATTTGGAGCATAATTAGTAACTTCTTGATGTGAACCTAGTAAAGGATCGTGATAAACAATTCGACACCAAAAAACAGGAGATTGCTTGATTAAGTGTTCAATTTGTAGTTGACAAAAACTTTGGCACTCTAAGGAGTGTAAAGATTGGTAATTAGCATTTTGGTTTTGAGTAGAGGAGTTTATCGCTATCGCGGAACTTCCCGGTTTTAGTTGCATAATCATGTCACCCAATTTATGTGTAGGCTTCATCTTGAACTGATATAGCCTGCCTTTGAGGAACACTACTAACAGCAATTGTCTTGGCTATCAACCTCCTCCGGACTCATTTTAAGCGAGTTCAGCAAAGGATTTTCGACGCCAATCCTAATATGAAAGCTAGTTGGTAGGCAAAAACTGGCAAGGCAGTGTAACTATTAGTAGGGTTGAGTAAAGACAGCTTATGCACTTAATATATAACAGTTCTGTATATGTAGCGGTTCGTGGGCGTGTGAGGTACCTTGCCTACAAACGCCCGTGTCTTGGTGGTTACAAAGAAATGTAAAATCTTTCTGCCCGACTGTTGATTTTTGACCTTTGCCTTGTCCTGTATATATCTAGTGTCATTTATATAAATATCTTAAAAAAACTTAAAATTAAGATACAATCACCCGGAAAACCTTTTAAATTCAGTAGAACAAAAATAACTCGACCTTTGGCGAATAGGCTTGTGCCAAAAGCCTCGATATTCTTATTTTGTGTACGTATGGCGAGAGGGATATGAATGCCAGACGCGATGAATGGTCAGCGAGAATATCTGGGAACTGGTTGGGCTTTTCCATTGAGCTTAAGCGTGCAAGGAGGTATAAAGCTTTCATCTGAGGCGCAAAAGGTTAAAGAATCCATTTGGCTCATCCTGTGTACTGGGCTAGGTGAGCGAGTCTATCGTCCTAATTTTGGGTCGCGTCTGTCGGAATTAGTGTTTGCACCGATGAGTAGTGAGACTCTCATCCGCATTCGCCTTTACGTTCTAGAGGCTTTGGAAACATGGGAGCCACGGATTCTGATTAATGATGTGCAAACTGATCCTGACCCTGTACGGGGCAGAGTAGACATTACGATCAATTATCGGCTCAAAACTTTTCCAGATATTTACAGCTTTGTCTACCCTTTTTACCTACTCTCAACGGAGCAGTAATCGTGGAATTTGACTTTCTACCTAAATTGCCTTGCTCCAACTTGGACGATCGCACTTTCGATGAGTTGGTGGAAGAGTGTATTCTGAGAATCCCGCGCTATTGCCCGGAGTGGACAGACCACAACCTCAGCGATCCGGGGATGACATTCATCGAATTATTTGCGTGGTTGACTGACCAGATGTTACTTCGGTTTAACCAAGTACCTCGGAAAAACTATGTAGCTTTTCTCGAATTACTAGGCATTCGTCTTCAGCCTCCAGGGATTGCCCGAACAGATCTAACCTTTTATCTCAGCACAGTGCTCGCGGACGCTTACACTATTCCCGCAGGAGTAGAAGTTGGCACAGAGCGGACTGAGACTACTGAAGCGATCATCTTCACTACCGAGCATCCTTTAGTTGTTGGCAAACCACGCATCCGGCATTTATTGGCAGCCCGAACTGCGGAAAATACTCCTCAGACTTTGCGCGATCGAATTACAAGTCAATGGAACCGTCAACCTAATGGCGAATGGGAAGGTCGTGAGCAAGGCTTATTTGAAGAGCAACTACAGGCAGGTAACTGCTTTTACCTGGTGCTCGCTGCAGAGGAGCTTTTAGAGGGGAACGTTCTGCAAATCAAGTTAAAAGGAGCTGCTGGGACATCGACTGGTATTAACCCCAATCAACCACCTCGGCGATGGGAAGCATGGGACGGTCAACAGTGGCAACCAGTGTTATTGCGGGAAGCCGACGATGAGACTCGCGGCTTTAGTTTTAATGAAATCGCCCAACAAGGTCGTAATCCGGCGGAAGGGGCAAATATAATTCTCCATTTACCTCTAAACTTTCCTGTCACAAGCTTTACCACTTACCGAGGTCGCTGGCTTCGCTGTGTCTTGACAACTCCAGATGCTAATCGCCCTGGCTACAGCAGTTCGCCACGAATTATTGGCATATCTGTAGAAGCAATTGGTGGTAGCGTCAGTGCTAGTCAAAGTATTATTGTTCGCAATGAACGCTTGGGAATAAGTAATGGTAAGCCAGGACAAACTTTTCAATTACAAGAAATTCCTATTTTAAGCCGCCGAGAAGATGAGTACATTATAGTGACATCCCCAGGAGGGTTGCCTCGTAGGTGGCAAGAGGTGACAGATTTTGCTGACTCTCGTCCCGAAGATCTCCATTACACAATCGATTCTTTAACTGGTAAAGTCCAATTTGGACCTTTAATTAGAGAACCTGACTCCCTGACACACCAGACACAGGTTCGCTCAAGAATACAACAGCCAAGGCGAGAAGATCTCAGACAACTGAATAGTGAAATTAACGCCGAATCGCATGAAAAACAATATGGGGCAATTCCGGCTCGCGCCTCAGAGATTAGAATGGTTGCTTATCGCACAGGTGGTGGTCAAAAGGGCAATGTTCAAAGTAGTGCGCTGCGGTTTTTGAAGTCCGCTGTTCCTTATGTTTCTAGGGTGGATAACCACCAAAGCGCACGTAATGGTGCTGATGCGGAAACACTAGATCAGGCTGTCTTGAGAGCTCCACAAATACTTCGGACTCGCGATCGCGCAGTCACTGCGGAAGACTTTGAAGTTTTGACTCGACAAGCAGGTGAAGGGGCGATCGCCCGGGTTTGTTGTTTGCCACCAACTGCGGCTAGCGATGCCGGCATTGTCCGCCTAATGTTAGTGCCACAGGCAAATACTGATGCGATCGCTACTGGGGAAGGAATAGCTCCAGAAAGATTTGCCCTAGGCGATCCACTCCGGCAGCAAGTTTTGAGCTACTTAGATGAGAGACGGTTATTAGGAGTACAGGTGCAGCTTCATGAACCTGAGTACACAGGTGTTGTTGTCCGGACACAAGTTGCGATCGAGCCAGCTTACGATCATCCCAGTACTCAGGAAGAGATTTTGAGAACCTTGCGTGTCGCTCTTTATCGATACTTAAATCCTCTGATTGGCGGACAAGAGGGTAACGGTTGGTCATTTGGGCGTCCTGTTTATCCTTCGGATATTGTTGCCTTACTGCAACAGACTCCTGGTGTTCGTTATTTGGGTGCCGTCCTGCTTTTTTCTATTCGTAAGCAGGGTCAAACTTGGACTCGTCAACAAGATCCAGAGCCTTATATCGATCCGGGACAACAAGGTTTAGTGTGTTCTTGGTTAGACAGAAATCTGCGCTCAAACCATGACATCAGTCTGATCAGTCCCTGAAGGATAATCCTATGATCCAAGCTCGCTTTACTTCTCCTGTAAGCATTCAATTAACCCCAATGAGAATTCCTGAGGCTATACCTTCAGGAAAAACAGCTTTGCCTATTCCTGGTGGTATTGCAACACAAGCAATTGCAGAAAAGGCTTTACTGCTGCACCCAGAAGAACCCAGCGAGATGATTGTGCAAGTGAAAAACTTGACCCAACGCACTTTGCAAGTAACTGTGCAAGTTGAAGGCAACTTTCCGCCCTCATGGTGTCAGATCGGAACAGAAGGTAGGGAGATTGCTCCTGGGGCGCAGATGGATGCTGTACTTTATTTCTCTGTTCCGACTACATTTTTTGAAGACCAGCAAGCACTTAGTCCAGAAACAAAAGACCGATTGGTTCTTAACTATCACAGCCTCGTTTCGATATATATTGACTCAGGTAGCGATCAAGAACAAATTCAGCAAGAGGAATTTAATTTATACGTGCGCCCTTCCAGTACGTATATGAATTTTTTACCAGCCATATATCGGGAAATAGACTTTATTGGTCGCTTCATGCAAATTTTTGAACAAACTGTAGAACCAGTGGTTCAGAGTTTCAATCTCATGTGGGCGAACCTAGACCCTTTAACAGCACCAGAAGATTTGCTGCCCTTTTTAGCTCATTGGGTAGCTTGGCCAATCGATCCCTTGTGGGATCTGTCTTTGCAACGTCGTTTAATTCGTCGAGCCGTCGAAATTTATCGCTGGCGAGGAACTCGCAAGGGTCTACGTCTCTACTTGCATCTTTACACAGGTTTGCCTCTCGATGAGCATCTACCTGTAGAAGCTGATAAACATATCAGTATCACAGAGCCTTTTGGTCAAGGTTTTGTGCTGAAAGCAGCGAAACTTGGAGAAGATGCTGTTTTAGGGGGTGGACAACCGTACCACTTTGTGGTCAGAATGCGTGCCAACTCCTCTAATGACTTAGACGAAAAGCTAATTAGAAAAATTATTGAGCAAGAAAAACCTGCTTTTAATACCTATGAGTTGTTTATTGAGCAAGATAGTTAATTGTTAGTTGATAAATAGGTAATAAAAATTTTTAGTGAGCGTTTCCGCGCTCCAAGACAACACTTTCTCTTAACTTTTAATTATTATGACTCATCCCTTTCCGCCACCACCGATCAATCCCTTAAAACGCCTTCAAGCCTCAGACGGTTTACTGATCAATGCCGAGCGCTGGCGCTCAGCACATGAGTACCATCGCCAACGGCAAAATACTCACTATCAATCACTGAATCAACCAGGAGTTGTGTGTGGTTTAGGTGTCCGAGTTATTCCTCCTCCATCTACAGTAAAAGCTGAATATCGGGACAGTCGGTGGGTACAAATCCAGCCCGGTATTGCGATTGATTTAGCTGGGAATGTGATTGTTGTGCCAAATACAGTTGACTTTCGGATCGTCACAGAAGTCCCTGAGTCCGAACCTGTGATGGTTTATCTAGTAGTCAGGTATGAAGACCCCGAGCAACTGCGCCCCAATCAACAAACCGATGTGATTCAAGAGACTTTTCGTATAGACGAAAAACGCCAAAAGCCAGAAGGTTTAGAAGTAGAACTTTGCCGAATATTCTTGCAACCAGGTCCTGTGTCTATCTCGCTACCAGCTGATGTCTTCTTTCCCGGCTATAACAATATTGATTTGCGTTATCGCATTCCAGCTCAGGCGCGTCCTCGCTCAATAGTACACATAGCTCAGGTTACTCATAGCGACCCTGAATATAGTCGTAATTTTTTTAACCTTGCATACTTGCTACAAGCTGTAGAATCGCTTTACCAGACTTTGCGAGGCGCAGATGAAGCAGGTCAGGTCAGTTTACAAGACAATCTTCAGGAGTATGACTTACTTTATCTCACAGGTAAACAGGCACTATCTTTAAATAGTTTGGAATTTGAGGCTCTCAAGAATTACCTAGACACAGGAGGGGTGCTTCTGGTTGATGCACCACTAGACGGTACAGCGTTAGCTGATAGTATTCGGAATGTAGCCCAGCAGTTGGAGTCCCCCACAAAACCTCTGGAAGAATTGCGGCGCAACCATCCTTTACGAACAAAGCCTTTTTTGTTTGCCGCTTTACCGATGGTTAATCAACAGTTGATTCAAATCTCTATCAGAGGAGGAATTATTTTAGTTGTTGGCGATCTCGCCACATCTTGGGGGCCAGATCAAGCGCTCTCTCTTTCCAGAATTAGTATTCGTACAGCTCAGGAACTGGGAATCAATATTCTTCTATATGCTCACAGACGCCGACAGTTAATGGGTTTACAACAAGAGGATTACTCAGCCCAGTGGTAACTAGTAATTCGATATGTTATGGCTTTTCAGTACTTTTTATGCTTAACTAATAATTAAAATACTAGTTCAGTAAGCATCTCACAAGGAAATTTTTAAAGCTCCTAAATCCATAACCGGAACGTTTTATTAGCTTGAGTTTATTATTAATACCTTCAACAACACCACTAGTTATTCTATTGTCGAAGTAAGAAATTATCTAGTCAACACAACATTACAGCGCTTCCGGCTGTTAAGAGGTACAGTAACAGCAATTAGCAAACCAGTTCCGCAAATGTTTTGGATTCATTAAATTAAGTGCAACTGCAATTATTGTGTCAAGCATTCCTGGTGTAGTTGGACTAAACCTTCGCAAAAAAGACTACTTACAGAAAAGATAGTTGCTACGTTTCTAATCGACAGATTTTTTTGAAGATGTGCTGCAACTATCTTTTCTCTTAAATCTATTGAATATGATTTCATGAGCGAAAATAACATTTATGTGATTAATAAATTGTACCTCATAACAGCCGGAAGTGCTGTATCCCTCTTCTGTCACTTTCCGGATTAAGCTAGTAGTAAATCAGTTAATTATGCAGAAGAATAAAAGGGTTTAAATTGATTCATTTCGCTAATTAACTGATTAAATCCAAGCAATAAGTTGGAATTGGGAAAGACATTTACCCAGGGATAAATAAACCAAAATAGTAAAAGCGGCTGGACAATTAAGCGAAGATTATTTAAAGTATTCTTCCATCCATTTCCATGATTCCAATCTTGATGATTAGAAAAATCACCAGAATTACTTTCTTGTATATTAGGCTGAGTTTGATGAGATTGAGCTAAGGATGAAAAAGCTTGAGAATTTAAACTTATCATTGTGTAAACACAAAAAATAATTTCCCACCACCTCTCAATATCTTTGAAATGAGTAAAGCGATAATCTGTCCAACCCAATTCTTGCTTACACTGCCGAAACCCGTATTCTACCCATGTTCTTAATCCATATATATTGCCTAAAGTTTTCTTCAATTTCCCTTGAAGATTTGTCATGACAAAAGAAGTAGAATTCTCAGGCATCGTTTCTGGATCTGTCGTTAATTCCCAGTAAGTTATAGCTCTTTTTTTACCATAAACTATTTCTCTGATGTATCTAATTTCTGATTTTTGATTACTAAATGTTCGAGCAAATTTACACCATTTATTAGCCCTAACGTTCTGCTCAGCTGGCAGCCAGACTGCATGATTACTTCTTATTGATACAACATAAGGTAACTTATATTCATCTAGTTTTCGAATAAATTGGCTACTTTCACCATATAAACTATCAGCTAGTACCAGTTCAATATTAAAGCCGAATTCAACTAATTCTGTAATAATTTCTGATGCCAACTCTATTTTGGTTTGATATTTATCTTCTTTTTTTAGCGTTCCTTTAGGTTTAAAAATTTTTAGACTTAAGGGAAAAGTTATATTACAATAAACTCCATAAGCATTGACCGAAACTATCCCATTATCGTAAGGATTCAGGTAAAAAATGATAGAGGGCGGGAAATCTGCTAAAGTGGACACATGAAGAAGCCCACAGATCATACACAGCAGGAAAAAACCGAAATAGAGCAGTTAAGCCAAGCGGAACTGGTTG